>Ga0172378_10002568_pt1 | contig 17054 bp, 14 predicted proteins | sample GrowelOW332metaG_FD_119755 | JGI IMG/M metagenome (GOLD analysis project Ga0172378, IMG submission 119755) | Groundwater microbial communities from an aquifer near a municipal landfill in Southern Ontario, Canada - Pumphouse #3_1 metaG | ecosystem: Environmental > Aquatic > Deep subsurface >... | reverse complement strand
CTGGTATCAGAAACCAAAGAATCAGCCTCCTATAAAGTAATATGGGATGGTAAAGACGCGGGCGGCAGAACCGTAGCCACCGGCTCTTACCTTGTAAAGATGAAAGCTCCGGGATTCAATACCATAAAGAAAATCACCCTCATGAAATAAGCATTATTCGGAAGAAAGAATCAAAGCCCCGTCAGGTATGGCGGGGCTGCTTTTTGTGAGTCTATTTTGTACTGTAACGGATCGAACCGTTGTAGCTGAAACGCAGGCGGGTACCCAAGCTGTTCAGACGCGAAATGACCTCTTGGTGGGGAAAGCCATACACATTACGCTTTGAGCAGAGAAACACAGCCTCAATAGGCTTCACCGCATCCAGAAATACGGCCGATGAAGAGCCCCGGGAGCCGTGATGAGCTACCTTCAGGATATCGGCCTTGAGTTCTTCCGGATAGTGATCCACCAACCATGCTTCTGCCTCTTTTTCGATGTCACCGGTAAACAGGAAACTAAGCTCATCGGTATCGTATCGGCAGACGATAGATTGGTTGTTGATATCAGTATCGGTGTAGCGAGAATCCGGATGCAGGATCTTCAGACGGCGGTTCCCGAAAGCGATGCTGGTGCTATCCTTCACGCAGATTATGTTTGTATCTTCCAGTTTCAATTGAGTTTGCAGGTTTTCCCAGATTGGACTATCCAGATCATGTTCTGAGATAATCAGGTTACCCACATCAAGGCTGCTTAAAACGCCGGTCATGCCCCCGGCGTGGTCGGTGTGCAAATGAGTAATCATCAGATAATCAAGCCTCCGAATCCGGTTTCGCGCCAGCCATACCAGCAGCTTATTCTTCATCCACGATTCATCTGTAGCCTCTATGCTCAGATCAGTTTCTGCGCGTGAACCCGGTATCCCGCCGGTGTCGATCATCATAGAATTCCCCATGTCATCAAAGATCAAACTGCAATCTGCCACCCCCGCGTTGAAAAAGATCACCTCATCTTTGTGAGACACGGGCAGCAGCAGCAGTATGGCAATGGCCGCAGCGAGAGGTATCAAAGCTCTAAAAAACAGGCGAAAGCGGCCTTTGATGAGCAAAATGAAGAGGAATATACCACAGCCCAAAGCCAGTGCTTGAGCCAAAGACAACCAGTATGCTTCCAGGAAAAGGGGCAATCCCGCACAGAAATCCAGCCAGTATTGCCAAAGATCGGCAAAGCCTTGGAATGCTGTTACAAATATGCCCAAGGGCAGGATTGGCACGATGATGGAAAGCACCAGCAGCATAGTCATCAAAGGAAGGCCCAGAAGATTGGCGATAATGCCGTTCAGCGATGCAGAACCAAAATAGTACAGAGTCAGTGGAGCTATCCCCAAGCCTACCACAAAGCTGATCAGCAGATAATTTGCCAAAATCCCGGTAGTCTTGCCAATCACCGTTTTGGCGCCATGCCTGATATGTGGTAAGGCAAAGACGATGAGCGCGACACTGAGATAAGACAGTTGCAGCCCCAGTTGAAACAATTCTGCCGGATTGATCATGGTAATGATAAACAACGATACAGACAGATTCTGTGCTGCAGCCAAACGCCGTGACATCCAGCGGGCCAGAACCAGCAGATCCAGCATGAGCATTGCCCTGAGGATAGGCGGCGCCCAGTTGTTCAAAGCCGCAAAAAAGAGCAGAGATAGCATAAACAGCAGTTCTGCCAGGCGCATTGGGATAAATAGCCGCAAGATCACCATGATGATAAGGCTCAACATCATTACATGCAGACCACTCACCACGATCAAATGCGTGATGCCGGCACGGCTGAGCTCTACGCGATGCTCCCGTTTGAAACCGGTATCGCTTAGCAGCAGGGCTTTTGCGATGGGAGAATAGATACCCAGATGCTCATCCAGCCGATCTTGCAATAGCTTTCTCAGTCTGGATACAGGATCGAGTTTTTGCTCCGAATCCTGTTCTTGGGGCGGCAGCACCGGACGCAGTATGGCCCTGAAGCGTTGGGGGTAGATGTCCAGCAGGGGATCGCTGAAGCTTGGCTCCAGCATCGAAAGAGAGCTGTATATGTGTCCTATTTTCAGCTCACTATGATAATACAGCAGCACTTTTTCCTCAATATCGATGCCGGCAATTTCTTGCACAGAAGCTTGATACACATTATCCGCCAGTTTGGTATCGATGCGATATCGGATCATTTGCTGGATTTCATTCCTGCGTTGCAAGATATCGATGAGTTCGGATGGTCGACTCCTGCCTGCCTCATAGCGAAGCGCGCCAAAGCTGAAGAACAGCATAAGGATAAGTATAGAGCGCAAATTCTTCAGTAGTATGGCTGCACACAGAAGCCCCATAGCGAAGGCGACAATCCCCGCAGAGGGTATTTGCAACCAGCGCCCCACGATGATGCCCGCTACCCAAAAGATAACCGGTAACAGCATGGGGCTGGGTAGCCGCGAGGAATGGCTTATTGGCTTATTTTCGGTTGTAGAATCCAAGGATAAGCCCCAAAGCCACGGACCACACAGCAGCCAAGCCTATCCTGAGTGCGTCCGGCATCAGGAAAGTAACGGTGTGTGCCGGAATCCAGAACCAGAGCAGACTATACATGCTCTTATCCATGTTTTTCCAGTTCTTTTCCTTTTCAGGGATGTTATCCAGCACCCGGTGCAATAGCACCAGAGTGAGGCCAAATTGCAGATTCATGAGCGCGGACAGCGATAAGGCGTAGCCAAAACCGCCTTCACTGAAGCGAGGCCACATACCTGCGTCGATGAGAACCTGCAAGAATCCGCCGAAGCCTTTAAAAGCATATTTGATCCCGACAGCCAGCATCGCCCACACCAGCATCTTCCACAGAGTTAACCATATTCCAAAGGGATATCTGAAGTTCTTTTGAATGATCCACTTGGATACAATCTCTCCCAAAGTGCCCAAAAGCGCAAATTGGATCATCGCACTAAGCACGGGCCAGCTGTGAACCCAGTCTATATAAGCCTGCATCTGTTCTCCTTTAGTCTTCTATCGTTTTACATTCCATTACTTCGGTAAACTTTTTATGCTCCTTGAATCTGGTCAAGCCCAGTTTTCCGAAAAAGGAATCCACCATGGAATATATCACCGGGATTATGAACAAGGTAAGCATCGCGGCAAAGAGCAGACCAAAGGTGAAACTAACGGCCAGGGGACGCCATGCCTGTGATGAGGGATCGGTGGAAAAGACCAGCGGCAGCATGCCGGCAACTGTTGTGGTGGTAGTAAGTATGATGGGGCGCAAACGTACCGATCCGCTTTGGATGATAGCGTGCCAGCGATCCACTCCTTTGTCCCGTTCCTGATTGATGAAATCGATAAGGATAATAGCGTTGTTTACCACCACTCCCGCCAGTGCCACCACCGATATCAGGGTGTTCAACGAAAAGGGCAGCCCGGTGATCAACAAACCGAATATCACACCGATAAAGGCAAAGGGTATGCTCAGCATCACAACAACGGGTTGCACATAACTGCGGAACTGACTTGCCAGGATGGTATAGATGAGCAGTAAAGCCAGAACAAACAATCTCCCCAGGGATGAATAGCTCTTGCGCTGCTCTTCCTGCACTCCGCCAAATTCGTAGGTATAGCCCGGGAAGCGTTGAGAGAAATTCGCCAAGAGCCCCTCGTTATCTCCAAAACGGCGTCCCGCCAGGATGTTTTGCACTTCCGAGGGGGTGCGGCGCTTGTTTTTCCCATCTTCTTCATAAGTGCTCACACTGGCTGTAACTTGCAGTAAGCGATCACCATCCCGATGCTCAATGCGCGATATTGAGGAGGCAATCTCAAAATCTGCCAATTCTCTGATCGCGATCAGTTCTCCCATGCGGGTGCGAATCTTCAGGTCTTTCAAGTTTTCGATGTCTTGAGTGTAGATATCCTGCATCTTCAGGATCAAGGGGAATTCATCCACCCCATCACCACGATACTGGCTCACTTCGCTGCCGGTGGATGCCATGCGGATTGTGCCCGCAATCTGCGCCACAGAAAGCCCGTAGATGGCCAGTTTATCGTGATCCGGCAATATCCGCACTTCTCTCTTGCCGGCGTCGTAGCTATCGTCGATATCCGTAACGCCGGGAATATCTCTGAGATAGCCTTTGATGATGTCGCTGATATAGGCCAAACGCTCCAGACTGGGTCCCTTGATGCGGATGTCCACATCGTCTCCCACGGGCGGACCGCTGCGTCCTTGCGAAAAGCGGTATGAATACAAGCCGGGAAGATCTTCACAGAAAGCTCTCAGCGCGTTCTGAATCTGTTCATGGCTGTATTTCATTTCTTTCAAATCCACCAGATCGATATTGATCTGAGCGGCATTGGAAACAAAACTACGCTGGGTATCTCCCCCCATCGCGCCCACATTGGACACCACGTAGGTCACATCATCTTTCTGTGGCATAGTGCGGATAAATTCTTCCACCCGGCTTACAATCTTGCCGGTTTCTTCGATAGTGGAGCCGATCGGAGTCTGCACCTGCAAGCGAATAGTCTGTGATGGCGTAGTGGGGAAAAACTCGAACTGAATAGCCCCGGAAGCCAGGATTCCAAAAGAAACCAGCAGCAGCGCCACGGTTCCCCAAATGGTTATCTGTCTGTGTTTTAGCGCGTGTTTAATACCTCTTTGATAGTAAGCAATCAGTGGCTGGATCAGCTTCGTGCTACGATCCTCCTTTTTGGGTTCTTTATGGGCAAACTGGAACACGTTGTTGGGCAATACCACCATACTTTGGATCCAACTGCCAAGCAGCGCGAGGGACACCACAATCGGAAACACGCCCAAAAATTGGCCCATGATGCCTTCCAGCAAAAGCAGAGGCAGAAAAGCCGCCAATGTAGTCAAAGTGGATGAGAACACCGGCCAGATTACCTGATCCACCCCCATTACGATGGAATCCCGGTGACAGTAGCCTTCTTCTCTGAAGCGATGGATATTTTCCAGCACCACGATGGAATTGTCCACCACCATGCCCACCACGATGATGAATCCAAAGATGGTGAGATTGTTCAGGGTGATATCGAAATATGGAATCACCATAAAGGCGATCAGAATGGACAGCGGGATGCTAAACGCGGCCAGCATTGCATTGCGCCAGCCCAAAAAGACTAACAGCGCGATAAACACCAGCAAGATTCCGATAAAAGCGCTTTTTCCAAGAGCATTGATCCCGTTTTTTACATCCAGAGAACCATCGTTGCGCAGGCTCACTTCTATTCCGGGAACGCTACTCTCAAACTCGGCTATGTAAGCTTTCACATCATCAATAATGGAGATGATATTGCCACTCCCCTTTTTATACAGGAAGATCGAGACCGATTCCTCGCCATTCAGCTTGGCGATTGAGGTGGGCTTTTCCAGGGTATCGCGCACGCTTGCCACATCTTTGATCTTGATGGAACCACCGCCGGCATCGGAAACGACTATCAGCTCTTTGATCTCATCCAAATCGTTGAATTCCCCCAAAGTACGCACCAAAAACTCCAGCTTATCAAAACGAGCTGTGCCACCAGGCATATTCAGATTTCTGGCCCCCAATACAGCGGAAAGATCGCTTAAACTGAGCCCGTAGGCATCCAGCCTGCTTTGATCGGCATCCACCCATATCTGCCGCTCTCTCGCTCCGATGGTTTCCACTTTCGAGATGTCCGTGATCTCCAGCAGCCCATCTTCCAAACGATCGGCAATCTCTCTCAAAGCCATGGGAGAGAGGCCATTGCTGCTAACCGCCACCTGCGCGATTGGGTTTACTTCGCGCATGCTTAGTCTGATGATGACCGGCGCCAGGGCATCGTCCGGAAGGTCTGTGACCTTTGCCACCTCGCGGCTTACGCGGTCGAACGCTTCATCCGGAGATACTGCAGATGTAAAAACAACCTGCATCGTGGCGCGACCTTCCTGCGCCGTCGCTCCTATGTAATCCAGATCATCCAAATCGCTCAGTTCCACTTCCAGTTTGTGCACGATCAATTGCTCTATCTCGGCCGGCGATACACCCGGATAAACCACCACCACCAGAGTAGTGCCAAAATCCACGGCGGGATACTCTTCCCGGGGCAGATTGATCATGGCTATAAGCCCGAAGATAAGCACAGCTATGGTGAGCATATTCACCAGAATCGAGTATTTAAGAGCGCTTTTGGCTACTGATATCATTCCTGCACCCTAATTCCGTATTTTTACAAGTGATCCGTTTTCCAGATTCTCTGTGCCAGATACCACAATTTTCTCGCCCGCTTCCAATCCGGACAGGATCTCCACAAATTCCGATACACTGCGCCCGAGTAGCACATCCCGCTGTACGGCCACAGTCTTATCGCCATCAATATGTGCCACATACACATAGTCGCGGTCAAACTCTTTTTGCACATTGGTAATTGATGTGTAGAGCAAGTTTTTGAAGGTATTGGTCTTGATCCTCGCGGATACCACCATCCCCGGCAGTAAACCGCTTCCACCAGATACAGTCAGCTCGAGGGGGTAGTTCACGCCACCGGTCACGGGACGAATGCCAAAGCCCCTTACCGAAGCCCGATATTCCTTTCCGGAATGGCTGATCACAGCCGATTGACCCGCTTTCAATTTACCGATCTGAGATTCCCCCACCCCGGTTTTGAGAATGAGGGTGGAAGCATCCGTGATGGAAGCTATGGGCATACCCATATTGATGTATTGACCCGAAGCGATGTGTAGCTGCGATATGCGCCCTTTTTCCGCAGCCAGCAAATAGGAGTTATCATAGGCCAAGCGGGCGGATTCCAAGCCGGCTTTAGTACCGTCAAATGCAGCCTTTGCCCCTTTGAAAGCAGAGTTGCTCGCGCTATATTCCGCCTCAGAGATCAGCTCCTGCTCCCGCGCTTGTGTAGCATAATCCAGATTTCTCTGAGCGTTCTGCAGCCCGGTCTCCGCCGCATTGTAGGCTGCCTCAGCTTGCTGAAGACGGATCTGCAATATCTCGTTCTCCAATCTACCGATGCGCTCCCCTTTTTCCACATAATCGCCCAGTTTTTTGTATAGCTCGAGTATTCTGCCCGAACTCTCGGCGCTCATCACGATATCTGTGATACCTTCAAGTTTTCCGGATACATTTACATACTCATCGATATCTCTCAGGCTCAGTTCTTCTACCATCACGGACTGGCTGTCGTCGCGCCGGCCGCCTTTGGGCGCAGCTTCACTATCTTTTCTGCCGCAAGCGCTCAACAGAGCCAGCAGCAAGGCAATCAAGACGATATATCTTCTCAAGGTTCCTCCATTACAATTGGGAAAGGATGTCGTGTAACACGGCATCATCATCGCTGCCCAGATTGTTCAAAAGAGCCAGCCGGGCTTTCATAAATTCATAATACGCGTTTGCGTGTGCCATTCTTGCGGCAGACAGCATGATCTCGGCATCCATAAACTCCATGGCAGAGATCATATTCAAGCGAAAGCGTTCACTAAGCTGCGCATACATTTCTTCTGTGATACTCAGCGAAAGCCGCGCGTTTTTCACTTGGCGGGCACTGCTGACCAGTTTGATAACGGAAGCGGATATGCCCAGCATTATGCCATCCTGCGCGCCCTTTGCCTCCATCACCGCTCGTTGAGAATCGTAATAAGCCTTGTTGGATGCCGCCACGTTGCCGACTTGAGGCAACAACGGCACGGAAAGATTCAACATAATCTGATTGGATGCCTCAAATTCATAGCGATCAATACCATTTTCATCATAAGCCCTGCTGCCGACCAGGCTGACGCTGGGCAGAAAATTGCCTTTACTTATTTTGTATGCGCGCCGGGATAGCTCCACACCATTTTGGATGTTTTGCAAGCTGAGGTTATCCGCTTTGGCTATCTCCAACAGTCTTTCGCCAAATTCTTTCAGTTGAGCCCTGGCCAGATCGGCAAAAGGCAGAATCTCGTTGTCCTCCGGCGCCAAAGAAAGTGGTTCCAACAATTCTTCACTGCCCAGATGCTTGCTGAAATCCCTCAAAGCAAGCTCGTAAGCAGTCTCACTCTGCAAGAGAGCGATATCTTTGTTTGCCAGATCTGCCTGAAAGCGAAGATAATCGGCATTAGCAAGCAAGCCATTGCTTAGTTTTAGTTCCGCAAGCTCCAGATTGGCGCCGGCTTGTTCATACTCTGCCTGGGCAATACTGTATACTTCCTTCATTTGCAGGACAGAGTAGTATTTAGCTTCCACCTCATTCGTAGTCTGCAGCCGGTTCGCGGTCAGATCGCGCTGTATCATCTCGGCGGATAGTGCGGCGATCTTGTAGGACTGATACAGTTTGCCTCCCGCAAATAAGACCTGGCTGAGATTCAGGGATATTGAGCGCTGATCCTTGTTCAAGCGCATACTCTGAGAGCCGGTGTTCACAGTGCGTGCCGGGTCCATATACAGGTATGTGCCCCCCAAACTAAGATTGGGCAGAAAAGCGGAAAAGGCATTGGTCTTTTGCCATTTGGCGGCTTCATATTCAGCTTTTTTTGCCAGATAGCCGGCATTTTGCTCCAAAGCCATGCTCTTTGCGTCCTCAAGGCTGATCTGCCGCTGAGCTTGCAGGAAACCGGTCAGCAGCAACAGCCCGATTAACGTGAAGATTTTATACATTCATACTCCCATAAACAGTCACACAGCTCTACGCAATTTCGCGGACTTGTAGATCAGTGTTTTCAGCTTAGTTTCCGCATAATACGAATATATTCAAATAGTGATAGTTGGCAAGCTTAAACAGAGAACCAAAGAGCTTGATAATCATGAATTATGGCCACTTATCACAGAATAGCGAATTATGTGAGCTATTCTCACCCTGTGTTTTATCGTGTGCCGAACTCGATATCATCGGGTGATCATCGCATGAGCACGGCTTGATATCGGGATTATATCGGGATCGGCACAGCTTTAACTATAGGGGATGGCCAATTCTCACTATGCAATTTACACCGGATGAAATAGCAGTTATACTCATCTGCTCTGCTGCCGATCAACAGAGAAGAGCTTATACGGTCTGCAGGCTAAAGACCCACCAATTCTTCGAAGAGTTTCTTTGTCGGGCTCAGAGTATTTCAGAGGGCTTTTTGCTAATCTTCAAGAGCTTCGCATAAGCAAGGACCACATCGGCTCCGGCAAACACTCATTTCTTTCAATAAAATGCATTGGCTACAATCCGCCATTGAAAAAACTTGACGAATAGTATACAGACGGCAAAATGAGTTTATCAATACTTAGGATGCAAAATGAGCTGGTTATACGGATACTTTTTTAAAACAGGCAAGATAGACAGACCGCCTTTGCGACCGCATTTGCACTCCTTTGAAGCTGCGAAAGTGGAAGTTTATGCCGGCGGCAGCGGCAAGCATCTGCTCCACTTTCCTCATCCCCACAAACCCGGTGAGACCGTATTCATCCTAGGTGATCCCATCCTGCGCAAAGGCGCGGATTTTCGATATCCCGACAGCGACGATTGGCATGTGTTGTTAGCCGATGAAAGGCATCTGGACTGTTTGGACGGACATTGGTTAATACTGATAGCCGCAAACAGTGAGATTCGGGCATACAACGACTTACTTTGTAAGCGTAGTTTATACCTGTATGAATTATCAGATTACTTCTATTTTTGCTCCGATATTACTCTGCTGAAAGATGCCGGTCTGGCAAAGATCGATCCCGAAAAGATGGGAGCCTACTGGCACACGCAGTTTCCACCCCACCAGCGCCGTTACGCGCCGGGCAGCTTTAGCTATTATCAAGACACACAAATGCTGTTTCAGAGAGGTACACTGCTGCTCTCAGATCAAGGAGCGAAGATAAGCTATCAAGTTTTCAGTCCCGACGCAGAAGTTCAAAATCTACACAAGATGTTGGAAAACATGACGCTTCTGCCTCTCAGAGCGGGGCGAAAGGTGTGCTTGGGTTTAAGCGCGGGAATGGATGTGCGTCCTTTGCTGGCCATCATCATGAACAGCGGACTGCCTATTTCCACCGTGCACTTTGGCAGAGACACAACGGAGGATTATCGCCTTGCTCGGCGCATCGCCACAGATCTGGGCTTAAGCTTCCGCTTCATAGCCGAACGCAGCGTAGATACCGGGTGGGAATCCGTAAGAAAATACATGTATAGCAGGGGTTTTGGATACAATCCGGCAAGCAGTTGTCTGATGCAGTACTTCCCGATATTGGCTGAGGATTTTGATGTCTTTTTGGGGGGATATTACGGTGAAATCTTCCGCTGTCGCATGATGGCAGCGCATTTTTTCAGCTTATTCAAGCTGAGAACTCCGGATTACCGGTATTTTACCGGATATCTGGATTTGAAGCCCCACAGTTTCTTTGTCCCCGAAGTGAATTTAAGCATGCACAAGGGCTTTGTGCATTCACTGAAAGACTCCCTGGCGCAGATGCCTCCACCGGATGGAATGCCCAATCCCTTGTGGATGAACCTCTTTTATGTGCGCTATTCACCCCGCAGCATCAATATGCCGGATTTTTGCCATCTGGATTCTCAGATCAACGACCACATGCCATACTTGCAGGCATCCTTGCTAAATCAGCACTGGAAATATGGTGCTTGGGCACAATTGGATGAACAAGTTCACCGCAGAGTGATCCGGGAATATTTTCCGCAATTGAGCCGGTATCCCCTGGCCCTGGCTCAGCACAGCGCTCCATACAACTATAGACCTTACGCGATGAAAATCCTGGTCGCGCTAAAAACCAGGCGAGAGAAGCATCCAGCTCCCGGGCGCAATGAAGTATTTCTGAGAGCAAATAAAGAGCAAATAATGGCACTGGGAAACGATTCGAGCGTAATCGGAGATACCATGCTGGACATGGCAAAAGTGCGGCAGATCATCACAGAATATTACCGGGGCGACACCTCATATACAAATGCCCTGATTAGCTTTATATCGTTCGTATTGGGCAAATAAACTAAAACAGAAGATACATATTCACACCTGCCAATTCAGGGTTTGGGAGCAGCTGTAAGCGTGGCGTGGAGCCCAAGACCAATTTCGCGCTCACATATCCTATTACTGCGCCCACAAATGCATCGCTGGCCCAATGATTGTTGTCGTGGACACGGGATATGGAAGTGAGTGTAGCAATGCTATAGGCAGCAGGTGCTACCCAGATTTTGTCCCTATACTGTTCTGCCAGAATCGGTGCAATGCTCCACACAATGGTAGAGTGTCCGGAAGGAAAGCTATCCCGCTTGCGATCGAAACCACTCCCGGCAAAGAACTCTTTTCCCCTGTCCGCGGAAGGACGCCGTCTTTGACTGACCGTTTTCAGGGTAAGAGTTACACCATTTGCGAGAATGAAGCTTTTCAGGGACAAGAGTCCAGTGTCCATGCTTTTTTCCGAATCCAAGATGTACGCGCCCAAAATCGTGGCCCCCAAAGCCGGTAACACATATTTCCCCTCACCAAATTGCTTGGCACCGGTCATTATGGTTTCACTGAAGTCGCTGCGCTTGCGCTGCACGAAGTCATTTATTTCTTCGTCTGCCAAGTATATAGTGCCGGCCGAAAGCACCAATGCGCCGGCAGTCAGCCACCCCTCTCCATCCCAGGATAGAGGAGCCGAAACTGCTTTTCCAATGCTTTCGGGATAGGATTTTATGTATTTCTGGGCATAGCTTTGTTGACGCTCCGCCCACAGGGCAGAGCTCATACACAGCAGCAGGAGAAAGATCACGAAACACAGCTTCATATATTTCCATACCGGAATGTTCCGGACTTTCGTCAAGAATATTTTGAGTATAATGTGCCTCAAAACAAGAAAATGCCACGGGAGGGGTGCCCGTGGCATTAGTCTGTGTGTTGCTGAGGAGGGATATTCTTACTTTCTGTGTTTAAACTTTCTGTCTCCGTCGCAATCTTCGCATTCTTCTTCGCAGTCATGCTGTCTTACGCCCATACCCGGGGCTCTGCGCTGCATCATTTTTCCATGTATTGCACCACGGGCATCAAAGCGATTTTGCAGACCATTTCTCATCATCATGGGCATATGTTTCAACATGATCTCTTTCTGCTCTTTGTTCAGTTCTTTCATGTAGTTGGACATCAAGTCCACATGGGCATTTTCCAGGAGCAATTCTTTGTCGCTTATCTGTTTATTCAGTTCTTTTACGCGTTTCGGGTTTTCCGCTTTCATCGCAGCTACCATATCCAGCTTCAGATTGCTGATCTCAGCTTTCAGTGTGTTCTCTTGTTTTTGGAAAGCGGCTCTGCTTTCGGCAAATTTCTTCTGTTGGGCATCGCTGAGCTTCAGTTCGTCCATGCAGGCTTGCATGGGGCCGGCAAAACGATGCATTTCCATGGGTCTTCTATTCGGGGCGATCCTATTGGCTCTCTGGGCGAAGAGGGCGCCTGCGGCCATCATGAGGATAAGTCCTATTATCAATGTTCTTTTCATCTTCGAGTCTCCTGTTTCTTATGTCTCTATATCGGTTAATTCTTCTTTGCAGCATATCGGCCCGGGCTCCGAAATACTTTTCGGCTTCTTCCGAGCTCATTTGTTTTCGAATGTCCAAAAGTCTGTGCCCAAGCTCCTTCTCGAGATTAGTCTGGGCAGTGAGAGAGGAATCTATAATCGCAATAATGTCTTTTTCCACATAGTTGTCGCCGGCGAGGCTGCGCATTAGATTTACCTTCTGATTGTCGTATTCTACGCGCATTTGTCTGATTTCCGGATCGTTTTGGTCATGATGTATGTGTTCCGGTAGACGCACCCATTCATTCCTGGATCTTTCGCGGTGGACAGTGCGTGGGATATGAAGTCTCAGCCAGATGATACTTCCCAAAACGGCCAGATTGAAGGCTAGAGAGATAAAAAGCAACATGGTAATAAGTCTTTTACTCATCATACATCTCCATCAGGCTGTTTTCACCGAAGTGCAATTGCGTGCTTTCTTCTCCCACAACTCCGGGGAGAAAAGCAGTATCCCGGAAGCCCCTGATCCCGGTGAATATGCCAATAAACAGGCTCAGCGCGATCACGAGACCGGAGCCGGCAAAGCTGAAGGCCGGTTTGTAAAGCCAGTTTTTGGGCTTATCTGTGGGCAGATTGTGCATAATGCGCTGGTGCATCCAGGATGGATATTCACTCTCAATCGGGCTGTGTAGCAGATTCTGAAGCTTTTGGTTTTGCTCCAAGAGCTGGCGGCAGGAGGAACAGTGCTGCAGATGTAGCTGCAATTTATTGGCATGGGAAGCCGGCAACTCATTGTCGAGCTTCAGGCTGATGTAGCGTTCAGCTGTTTTGCATCTCATTGTTCTCTCCTTTTATATTTGGCGCTTTGCTTAGGTGTCCGGTCATATTACTTAATACTCCTTGTTATCCTGCACGATTTTTTTTCGCAGTATGCGCTTGGCTCGAACCAGAAGAGATTCCACTGCCTTCACGCTGATCCCCAAGTGTGCCGAGATCTCTTTGTAAGAGAGCTTTTCATAGTATTGCAGTTGGATTACCGCGGCCATGCGATGGGGTAGTTCTTTCATGGCATTGTGCAAAAATGTGTAGTCCCGTTCCTCGGGTGGGGTGGGCGCTTTCAATACATTTACAAAGGACGTGGGATCCACATTCACATAGCGGCTTCTTCGTTTCAGGAAGGTCATAGCTTTGTTGTGGGCGACCCTATAGGTATATGAAAGCGCGGTGGCTTCCTCGATGCCTTCAAACTTGTTGTAGATGGCTATAAATACAGCCTGCACAAGGTCTTTAGCATCGTCTTCACTTGCCGTCAGGCCCAAAAGATAGCGGAATATCCGCTTTTCGTGGGCGCTGAGAAACTCCTCAAAACACTCTTTTTTCATATGCTTTCCAATTGATATACTAAGCTCGCGCGCGCATCCCGCAAGCAAAAACAGTGGGCAAGCATAAAGTATATAAAACTGACCTGGGGTATGGGTGAGATCGTGGCATCCTGTGCTATCAAAGCCCTCACCAAAATAATACAGGCAGTTTTTACTTGACAGTATATTGACGCCATTAGCAAATGCAATAAGTTGAAAAATATTGTATATATAGGAGATATAGATGCTTACCATAGACTGGAAAGAAAGGCTGACATTGGATACGGAGGATTACCTGGAGCACAAACTCCCAAATCATGATTATGATTTTGAGATAATCTTTATTGCCTACCCCGAGCGCGTCAATGGTAAGATCCCCTCTGAAGTGGTCAGCTTCGTGAGCAATGTGATCGTGCAACGCCTCAAACGCAAGCACAAAGATTACATCCCATTTTACAAACACTTGTGGGAAAATAAGGGAGATTATGGCAAGATCGCCTTTGGCACAATTATGTCAAAGCTGACCCATAAGAGCCCTGAAATCTACATTCCGCTGATGGAAGAAATGATGCGGGAGGCAGATGCGTCTCAGATAAACTCTCTGCTGGACAAAGTAATGCTGCCTTTGTTGCGCAAGCACTCGGAAAAGTATTTGCATAAATTGTATGACTGGACCAAAAGCAACAATCAAGACATTAGCAAAGCGGCACTCAATCTGGCAATAAAGCTGATCAAGCGCCGCGAAGACCTGATGGCAGACATCATGAAGCATCTGCAAAATCTATGGGTATATCCTCTGGGAGATTTACAGAGCATGCATGTGCAATTTCTCAAGACCGTAGCCAAGCTTTCCCAAGATTCATATCTTGAGGTGTGGAAGGAATTTGGCATCTCGCGTGATCCGCAGATTGTGGAGCTGCTCTGCGCTTCGATCGTAGATTATGATGCAGCATTGGAAGCCCCGGTAGAGCTTTGGACCAAAAGTGGAAATGCCAGAGTGAAAAAAGCCGGCCTCTCCGCTCATAAAATGTTGATCAGGAAAAAAGGAGCTAAAGCCTAGTGGACCTTAGTGTTTTTATAACCGTGCAGGGGATGGAACGCCTGCAAAGACGGATCAATGAATTGATGGCAGAACGCCCGGAAGTGATCAAAGCAGTGGCGATCGCCAGAGAGTTTGGCGATCTCAGCGAAAACGCCGAATATAAAGCGGCCAAAGAACGCCAGCGCGCCATCGACTCCGAAATAGACTATCTGCGCCGCAGATCCGCCCAGTTGAAAGTGGTGGATCCTTCGAGCTTTCCCAAAGATGCTGTTCGTTTTGGCAGCAGCTGCAAAACCCGAGATGAATCGACCTCTGAAGAGATAAGCTTCAAAGTGGTAGGCGCGGCGGAATTGAATTTTTATGAAGATGAGACTTCTATGCAGGTGGTTTCGGTAGTCTCTCCCATCGGCAAAGGCCTTTTGGGCAAGAAACCCGGCGAAATAGCCCTGATCAAAGCTCCCATGGGCGAGCGCCACATTAAGATTTTGAGTATAATATAAAAAGATAAACGGAGAAAAAATGAAGCAAAAAAAGGACAAAAACGAACTAAAATACGAACGGAAAAACTTCTGGAAAGAAGCTTCCAAAAGTGATCAGAAAGCTGCCATGGATTACTCTGTGGCCTACAAACAATTCCTGAATGAAGCAAAGACTGAGCGGGAAGCCACCAAATGGATGGAAAACATGCTCAAGAAGCATAAATTCACAGATATTTACGGAAAAAAAGGCAACAACAAGGTCTATGGCATCTTTCGTGGAAAAACCATGGCAATAGCTGTGTTAGGCAGCGAGCCCATCTCCAGAGGATTCAACATGGTGGCGTCTCATATCGACGCTCCCAGGGTGGATTTGAAACAAAATCCCCTCTATGAAGACGGTCAATCCCAGATGGCTTGCATGCGCACCCACTACTATGGCGGCATCAAGAAATATCAATGGGTGTCCACTCCCCTCGCCCTGCACGGCGTAATTGTGAAAAGCGATGGTACAGTGCTGGAGATCAGCCTGGGTGAAAAAGAAGACGAACCTGTATTCATCATCCCGGATCTGCTACCGCATCTGGCTCGGAAAGAGCAATATACCAAAAACATCGGTGATGCCATTGATGCATCCAAAATGAACCTTGTATTCAGCGGCATGGTTGAGCCCGGTACCGAAGAAAAAGAAGCAGCAAAAGCTTACGCCTTGAAAGTATTGAACAAAATGTACGGCATCAAGGAAGTGGATTTTATCTCTGCTGAATTGTACTTGGTCCCGGCGGTAAAATCCCGCGATGCGGGCATCGACAATTCCATGGTGGTAGGCTACGGGCAGGATGACCGCATTTGTGCCTATACCGCGCTGACTGCTCTGCTGGATGCAAAAGATAAAAAACCAAAACGTACCCAGATAGTGTATTTGTCGGATAAAGAAGAAGTGGGGAGCCAAGGCGCTACCGGTGCTCATTCCATCTTTATTCAAGATTTCGTGAGCGATCTCATGGCATATAAAGGGGAAGATAACTCCAGCGTCAACCTGCGCAAAGCTTTCATCAACGCCCAGATCCTGAGCGCTGACGTAACCGCAGTGGTGGATCCCAACTATCCCAATGTCCACGAAAAACAGAATGCCGTTATATTTAACCATGGTATCGGCGTGTCAAAATTCACTGGCAGCGGTGGTAAATATGCCTGCAACGATGCCAGTTCCGAATTCACCGCAAAAGTACTAAATATCTTCACTGAAGCCGGAGTGTACTGGCAGATGGGAGAGCTGGGCAAAGTGGATGAAGGCGGCGGCGGCACCATAGCCTATATACTGGCAAATCTGGGTGCTGAAGTGATCGATTGTGGAGTGGGCCTGATGGGCATGCATTCACTCTATGAGCTGTGTTCAAAAGCAGATTTATATTCTACATACAAGGGCTACAAAGCCTTTTTTGAAAGTAGATAACAACGCATTAGAAAAAAGGAGAACACTATGAAACAACTATTATTGATTACGCTCGTGCTGATTCTGGTTAGTGGCTGTGTAAGCAACAAAGCCGTAAGAGAACAGCAAAGCGATATCGATCAATTGCAGGAAGCTATGGCCCAGAACAACGAAGAATTGGTAGTTCTACGCAAAGAAATCATGCAGAGCAGAAGAGGCGATGGCCAGGCCGGTACCACTCTGGATGAGAGCTATGTGCAAAACCAATTTAAACAGAACGAAGAAGACATGAGAG
>Ga0172378_10002567_pt1 | contig 17054 bp, 12 predicted proteins | sample GrowelOW332metaG_FD_119755 | JGI IMG/M metagenome (GOLD analysis project Ga0172378, IMG submission 119755) | Groundwater microbial communities from an aquifer near a municipal landfill in Southern Ontario, Canada - Pumphouse #3_1 metaG | ecosystem: Environmental > Aquatic > Deep subsurface >... | reverse complement strand
GGGCAGCATCCTGTAATCCGGAACCTGTGTTGAGGTACCGCCGTATATGAGCCTTTATGCGTGCGGCTGCTTCAAGGGGATCAAATGGCTTCGTAATATAATCGTCCGCCCCCATATCAAGCCCCAATATCTTATCCGCCGAAGAGACTCGTGCAGTAAGCATGATGACAGGCACATTGCTCTTTTCCCGTATCCTTTTAAGAAGCTGAAAACCGTTTAATTCCGGCATCATTATATCGATAACGGCACACGCAAGTTCTTCAGAGGTTACAATGCCGAGCGCCGTAATACCGTCATATGCAGATAAGACAATATACCCGTCTTTTTCAAGATACAGGCGCAGCAGTTCTATTACTTCCTTTTCATCGTCAGCGATAAGTATTTTATACGGCATACGGGCTCCTTTGAAATGTCTATTCTAGTATATATTATTTTCCGCTTTATGAACAAATTCTTTCCTAAACATTAATAGTGTCTGTACTCACCGGAACAGCATGCAGCGTACAACAATTGGGAACCTCTGAAAATTCACTTTCAGTGGCTTTTCAGAGGTTTCCAATAGAAATTAAACACATTTTATCATTGACCCGTGCAAAATGGTGTATTATTATACACATAGAGGTGTGTATATGAGAACAAATATAGTATTGGATGATACATTAGTTGATGAAGCATTTAAATATGCAGAGACAATTCATACAAAGAAAGAGTTAATAGAAGTTGCATTAAAAGAATTTGTGCGAACCCGTAAGATGAAGAATATACGGGATCTAAAAGGAAAAATAGCTTTTGATGAAACATATGATTACAAGGCAATGCGGGTTGGAAAATGATATTATTGGATACTTCAGTCTTGATAGATTATTTAAAAGATACTGAAAATGCAGCAACGAATACACTTGATGAAATCATAGATAATAACCTGCCGTATGGAATATGTGATTATGTATACCAGGAATTGCTGCAGGGAACAAAAACAGAAAAGGATTTTAAGAAATTAAAGGAATATCTGGAAACATTACCATTTTATTATTTAAATTATGGAAAGGAATCTTTTGAAAGAGCAGCTTTACTGAATTTCAAGTGCCGGCGTACAGGAGTAACAATCAGAAGTACAATAGATCTGCTGATTGCAGAAACAGCTATAGAAAATAATTTATATCTGCTGCACAATGATGCAGATTTTGATAATATGGCAAAAAAAATAACAGAGTTGAAAATATATAAAACGGAATAGAAACCGGACAACCGCTTTAAGCGGCACACCGAAGACATCCGGCACAATAATTCCCAGAGACGAACATGGACACACAACGCAGCCGGTACCGGTTTCCTTTGCCATATCGGCATAATTCACCAGCTGTCCGGGGAAGAGTGCTGAAGGATTATGACTGCAGGAAAGAAGAAAATCATTCGACGGAATCAACAACCTCGACCCAATGGCGAGGTATGTTGTTCTCTAAAGGTATTGCAGTCGGGATTTAATACCCTTCATACGCCCCAGGGGGCGGGGTATTAAACCCTCCGCACGAATAAACGGCCGCTGATCCAGTCTGCCGGTACGTTCACTCAGTGATAGTGCCGAAAGAATACTCCCACTCCCAGTCTGGCTTCAGGTGAAAAATGTGACTACAGTATATTTCCGCTCAGCCGTACCCTTTCATTAAACGCCTGAATCGTCTATACTTTCCCCGATATGGCAGACATTCACGTATTTCCCGACGCGCCCGAAGGCACGCCTGTTTCTAATTTTGTTCATCTTCACGTCCACTCGGACTATTCGCTGCTCGACGGAGCTTCCAAGCTTGACACGCTTATAGCGCGTGCAAAACAGCTTAATATGAAGGCTCTTGCGCTCACCGACCACGGTAATATGTTCGGCGCCCTCAACTTTGAACATATCTGCCACGCAAACGGTATTAATCCTATTGTCGGCGAAGAATTTTATGTTGCCGACGGCGACCATACGGTACAGGAAAAAAACCGGTACGGCGGGAAATACTATCATCTTATTCTTCTGTGCGAGAATGAAACAGGATACAAAAATATGTCATGGCTTTCCAGCCGTGCATTTACGGAAGGTCTTTACTACGGAAAACCGCGTATAGACTTTGAGCTGCTTAAGAAATATCACCAAGGTATTATCTGTCTTTCTGCATGTATTCAGGGTGAACTTCCGCAGATGCTGCTCCACGGAGACGAAGCTGACGCGGAAGCGCTTATAAAGCAGTATTCGGAACTGTTCGGTCCGGATCATTATTACGTTGAACTTCAGGATCACGGTCTGCCGGAACAAAAGAAAGTGGCGCCTAAACTTATTGCAATAGCAAAAAAACTCAACATTCCGATGGTCGTTACGAACGACGTACATTACTGTTACCGCGACGACGCGGAAGCTCAGGAAGTGCTGCGTTGTATTGGTTTTAAAAAACTGCTCTCAGAACCGCATCAGACAATGGGTGACGGACGATCTGAATGGTTCCTCAAAAGCGGGCAGGAAATGGCACAGCTTTTTCCCGACTATCCGGAAATGATGGCGAACACGGTAAAAATAGCGGCTATGTGCAGCCTTACGATTCCGCAGTACAAAACGCAGCAGCTTAAAGACTGCCTGCCGCGTTTTACCATTCCGGAACAGTTTCCGACGCAGGATTCGTACGTTCTTCATCTTGTAGAAACGGGTCTGCGGAAACGGTATAAGGCTATTACAAAAGAAATACTGGACCGGGCCATGTATGAACTCGGCATTATATTTAACATGGGATTCTCAGGCTACTTTCTTGTTGTCTGGGAATTCATCAACTGGTCGAAGGAACACAATATTCCTATAGGTCCGGGCCGTGGTTCGGGTGCAGGCTCGCTCGTTGCGTATGCGATGACGATTACCGATATAGACCCGTTCCGCTTTAAATTGATCTTCGAACGTTTCTTAAATCCTGAACGTGTTTCAATGCCTGATTTTGATGTGGATATGGACTACGATTTCAGGCAGGACATTATTCAGCACACGCGTGATCTCTACGGAGACAAGCAGGTAGGGCATATTGTTACGTTCGGTTCACTCAAGGCAAAAGCTGTTATTGCAGATGTAGGACGCGTTCTGGGCATTCCGCTTTCTGAAGTAAACATGCTTAAGAAAGGCATCCCCGACAACCCGAAGGCTAAACTCAAAGATGCATTTACGCCCCCTGACGAAAAACATAGTGACAACGGGCAGCTTATTCAGTACAGGGACGATCCGCGGTACAAAAAACTGTTCGATTTGTGCTTTAAGCTCGAAAACATTAACCGGAACACTGGTCTCCACGCTTCCGGAATGGTTATTGCACTTACACCGCTTCCCGACTGGGCTCCTGTATTCAAGGACCCGAAGACGGGTGAAGTGGGTGTGCAGTATACGATGGACATTATTGAGCCGTGCGGTCTTGTAAAAATGGACTATCTTGGTCTTAAGACACTTTCGCTCATCCGTTATGCGGAAAATATCATCAACAAACACAGGAAACCCGGAGAGCCGGAATTCAGCACTGAACAGGTAAGCGAGACAGACAAAGAAACGTTCGATCTGTTTTCACGTGGAGATACTGTTGCCGTATTCCAGTTCGAGTCTCCCGGTATGCAGAAGATTCTGCGCCAGGCACAGCCGCGCAAACTTGAAGATCTTGTCGCTTTGAACGCTTTGTACCGGCCGGGACCGATGGATTATATTCCTAAATATATAGAAGGAAAACTTCATCCGGAAACAGTTACCTACCCGGATCCCTGTCTTAAGGATATTCTTGAAGAAACATACGGCGTTATGGTCTATCAGGAGCAGGTCATGCAGGTAGCCCAGCGTATCGCAGGATTTTCGCTCGGCGGTGCTGATATGCTTCGCCGCGCCATGGGGAAAAAGAAAATTGAAGTACTCATGGGAAAGAAAAAGGAGTTTATCGAAGGTGCTGTAAAAAACGGATTTACAGAACAGCATGCCGGTGATATTTTTGAAATCATGGTTCCGTTCGCGGGCTATGGGTTCAACAAGTCGCATGCAGCAGCATATACTGTTGTTGCATACCGTACAGGCTGGCTTAAATGCCATAAACCTGCGGAATTCATGGCTGCAAACCTTACAAATGAAATTACTTCAACGGATGGTCTGCCGGCGTATATAGCCGAAGCACGACGTATGGGAATTGCGGTCGACGCTCCCGACGTAAACCGTTCGGATACGATCTTCGACGTCGTAGACGGGCGTATTGTATTCGGTCTGAAAGGAATTAAGGGAATGGGTGACGCGGCTGCAACAAACATTGTCAAGGAACGGGAAAGGGCCGGTTCCTACGCGGATTTTATGGATTTTCTTGACCGCGTCGACCTGAAAACCGTAAACAAACATGCTATAGAAGTACTCATCAAGACGGGAGCGTTCGACAAACTGGGAAAAAACAGACCAACCCTCATAAAAAATCTTGACCGCGCGTATGATTACGCCTCTGCAAAAAAGGTCGGAAACGAATATGGTCAGGAAGATCTTTTCGGTGGTACAGACGAAAAGGTATTTGCCGATTTTGTCTTCGACGAAGTCGAAGATATGCCCCGTATGGAAAAATTGAACGAGGAAAAAGAACTTATTGGCAGTTACGTAAGCGGACATCCGCTGGACGATTACAAACTTGCCATTCAGAACGCAGTTACCCTTAACTCCCAGAATATCAACCGTGAAGCAAAATTTGCAAAGGCTGAAAAAGATGCGCTTGCCGCAAGTGGTGCTAATTCATGGCAGAACCGCAACAGCGGACGTGAATACGTTGCACTTGGTCTGCTTATGGAACTGCGCTCTATCCGTACAAAAAAAGGAACAGAAATGGCGTTCGGAAAACTGCAGGACTACAATGGCGCAATCGACGTAACGTTCTTTCCGAAGACGTGGGAAAGTATGAAAATGCAGGTGCACAACGACAGTATTTATGCAGTAAAAGGAAAAGTGGATGGAAGCCGCGACGTTCCTTCCCTCATTGTTGATTCTATTGAGGATCCTAACCAGCTGCAGGCACGCTCAATACAGGAAGTACATGTAGAACTCGAAAACACATACAACAGTGCAGCGGACATCATTAAATTAAAAGATTTTTTATTTGGCAAAACAGGCAAATGCTGTGTATATTTTCATGTAGATACGTCAAACGGTCCGTACATAGTTAAGGCAAATGAACAGCTTACTGTTCCTTCCGATTCTGAAACAATCGGAGAACTTAAGGATCTGCCCTATGTAAAGGATGTATGGACAGCATAAAACAGAACACTAACTTAATTATGGAAGGTTATAGATGGCATATTTATTTCAGACACTTGCATCGATTATAAATGTCTACTCTTTTCTGTGCTTTATCAGGATTATACTGACCTGGATTCCGGGTGCCTCATATTCCGGAATCGGCCGTTTCCTTTCCGGTATCTGTGATCCTTTCCTGAATATGTTCAGAGGTGTCAGGTGGATGCAGATTGGAAATCTTGATTTTTCCCCGGCAGTCTCAATCGGTCTCCTTTATGCGGTTTCTACAATTTTAAGTAATATAGCCATGACAGGCCGTATTTATTTCGGGGGCATTCTGGCAATCATCATCAGTATGTTCTGGTCGATTTTTGCTTCGCTGCTCGGTTTTCTGCTCATTCTGCTTATAATCAGATTCATTGCCATTCTAACGCAGAAACGGCAGAATTATTACGGTTCGTTCTGGTCGCAGCTTGACTATGCGCTGGAACCATTCGTGTACCGCGTTTCGAAGTTTTTCTCTAACGGAAAATTCATCAGCTATAAAAACGCTCTGCTCATTACGATCATCATTCTAAGCCTGCTGCTCGTCGGCGGACAGCTGCTTATCAATTATCTTATTCACATTGTACAGCACATTCCTTTTTAACGAGGCCGTGTGAAACTCTCCGACATAAAAAATCCGGTCAGTACGCTTCCCGGCGTAGGACCGGCTGCTGCAAAACTCTTCGCAAAGCTTAATATTTTTACTGTCGCCGATCTGCTGACATTCTATCCGAAAGACTACGAAGACCGAACCCACCGCGTTATGTTCTCCCGGTTCAGGGAGGCAAAAATACACTGTGCCGCTGTGGTCACAGGGCACGACTGGTTCGGCTACGGCCGCATGAAAACGCTTAAACTTCTTGTTTCCGACGGCACCCTTGATGCAGAGCTTATCGCTTTTAACAGACCTTTTCTTGAAAAACAGTTTCCGGCAGGTACCATTATTTCGGTCACGGGACAGTTCGAAATAAAGTACGGCAGGCTTCAAAGCACTTCGTTTGAAATAAACAGACTTGACCAGAATGCAAGTCTTGCAGACTATGAAAATACAGTGCTTCCTGATTCCGGCATACTGTCCGTTTATCCACTTACGGAAGGACTTAACCAGAAAAACGTACGGAAAACAATCGCCGCTGCACTCCGTGAATACGGTATGGGCATAGTTGACGAACTGCCGGAATATATTACGCAATCCCGCAGCCTGCTTGCAAAAAGAGATGCAGTCCGCATGATTCATCAGCCGGAAACAATAACCGATGCACAAAAAGCCCGTCATACGCTTATTTATGAAGAACTGTTCCTGTTCCAGTGTGTAATCGCCCGGCGTGCATGGGAACATAAAGGTGCAGTTCCAGAACCGGCGCTTACAATTCCGCTGCAGCACGATTTTGAAAGAGCTGCATCATCAGAAAAGAGCGTCTTTTCTGTGTCGCTTTCTCCGCGTCAGAAAGAACTGTTTGAACGTCTGCCCTTCCCGCTCACCAGTGACCAGCAGAAGGTTATTATGGAAATGGATGACGATCTTGACAGGGGATACCGCGAACGGGCCGCACTGGTAAAAAATATTGCAGAAGAAAAATACACAGAAGGACAGAAACCCGTATTTACTATGTCACGGCTGCTGCAGGGTGATGTCGGTTCGGGTAAAACACTTGTTGCATTTTTTATCTGCCTCCGTGTCATCGACTGGAAAGGTCAGTGCGCAATTATGGCACCGACGGAACTGCTGGCACGACAACATGCGGAAACCGCTGCACGCCTGCTGGAACCACTCGGTATCCGTGTCGCATTTCTTACGGGAAACGTTAAAGCTTCAGGACGCTCGCAGCTGCTTAAACAACTGAAAGAAGGGAATGTAGATATAGTCATAGGTACGCATGCACTTTTTTCCCGGCAGGTTCAGTACAATGACCTGCAGCTTGCAGTTATAGACGAGCAGCACCGGTTCGGAGTCCTGCAGCGGCAGGCAATTATAGAAAAAGGCCGCAGAATTGAAGGTACGTCTTCGTACACGCTTCATCTGCTTATGATGAGTGCTACTCCGATTCCTCAGACACTGGCACTCACGGTATTCGGCGATCTTGACGTTTCTGTGCTCCGTTCTATGCCTCAGGGGCGGAAACCGGTTACGACATACCTCGTAGCAGAAGGTCATGAACCGAACGCATATGAAGCGGTCCGGAAGGAACTGACGGCAGGACATCAGGCGTATTTTGTTTACCCGGCGATTGAGGCTGACGACCGAACGTACGGAGAAAACGGTGAACCGGGGACGGAAGAAAAAGGATACCCAGCCGCACAGCGTACTGTTCCAAAATCGGCAGAAGAAATGTTCACGTACCTTTCGCATCAGGTTTACCCGGAATTCAACTGCGCCCTCGTACACTCACGCGTCGATGAAGACGAACAGGTACAGATACTCGACGCGTTCCGTTCAGGAAAAATACAGGTACTTGCCGCAACAACCGTCATAGAAGTAGGTGTAGATGTTCCAAATGCAACGTGCATCGTCATAGAACAGGCAGACCGGTTCGGACTTGCCCAGCTCCATCAGCTGCGGGGACGCGTCGGGCGGGGAAACATACAATCATATTGTTTTCTTATTTACAGCAAAAATATAACAGAAACGGGTATTCAGCGCATGAAAGCACTCCGGGAAAGTACCGACGGATTCGTCATTGCAGAACAGGATTTAAAACTGCGGGGGCCCGGAGAAGTTACCGGTACCGTACAGGCGGGAAATCTGCAGCTCAGTATTGCAGACATAGAACGCGACAGAGACATTCTGGTACAGGCCCGGACAGATGCTTTTGCATATATGCAGAAAAAACTGTCGGCCTGCTGAAAAAAGCTGATTACACCGTTATACTTTTCCCGGAAAAGTATCATCAAAAAAGAAAAAGCCGTACCTGAAAGCAGGTACGGCTGTAAGCTGATCAGATTTTTGAATTGTTATGCGACATACGCTTCAAGCTGCTTCATACGTGTCGGATGCTGCATACGGACAATTGCATGCTTCTCTATCTGACGGATGCGCTCCTTGGTAAGCTTGCATTTATCACCAACTTCTTTTAGTGACATAGGCTTTGCACCATTTAAACCATAGCGCAGACGCAGAACTTTTGCTTCGTTCGGTTTAAGCGAGCGCAGCACATTGTCTATGTCGTGCCTCATGGCATTTGTCATAACTGCTGAATCAGGATCGTCATAGCGGCTGTCCTCTATAAAGTCACCCACTGCTGTATTATCATTTTCTGTTGAATGAACCTGAGCATCAAGAGAAACCATCTCGCGGGAAATATTTATCATCTCGCGTACATGCTCTTTATCCATATTAAGCATTTCTGCAACTTCCCTGAATTCCTCTTCCTCTGTTTTATCACCGGTAACAGCTTTGCGCGCATGCTCAATCTGGACAAGTTCGTTTGCCCTGTTAAGCGGCAGCCGGATTGCACGGCTCTTTTCACAGATCGACTTGAGGATGGACTGGCGTATCCACCAGACAGCATAGGAAATAAAGTGATATCCTTTATCCACATCGAAGCGGTCAATTGCCGTAAGCAGACCGATATTTCCCTCACTGATAAGGTCAGGAAGATCCAGACCGTGATTCTGATATTTTTTTGCAACGTTTACAACGAAACGCAGATTAGCATTTACAATTTTATTTTTTGCGGCAGTATCGCCGTTCTTTGCTTTCAGCGCTAGCTCAGTTTCTTCCTTGCGGGAAAGCAGAGGGATTTTATTAATGTCTTTAAGATACATAGCCAGAATGTTTTCATCGTTTGTCATAATTTACCCCTTATGCTTTAACTAGTGCAAATAGCATGCCAACACTGCATAATTAATTTAAAAAATAGTATTTTTTTTATTTCTATATATTATAAATAATTAAAATATTTTTTTATTCTATAAAATTGTTTTTTATACCTTTTTTCCTGACTTAGTGAGCTGTTTTTAGTAAATTCAGGACTTTTTTACACAGATACGTAAAAAATGTACTAAACAGGGTATTTTTGACCCATATTTTTTATTGCCTTTTTTATTGACGAGAGGCAGATAAAATTTGTATATTATAAATATGAAGCTTTTAGGCTTCATATTTTATTATTAAACTATAACTTATAGGAGCTAACATAATGAAAATCAAACCGTTGGCAGACAGAGTCCTTGTAAAGAATGAAAAAGCTGAAACAAAAACAGCATCCGGCATTATCATTCCGGAAGCGGCTCAGGAAAAAACACAGACAGCAACAGTTATCGCTGTCGGCCCGGGAACAGAAGAAGACAAAATTACCGTAAAAGCCGGTGATACCATCATGTACGACAAATATGCCGGTACACAGATTAAAATCAACAATGAGGATCATCTTATTCTCAAAATGAGTGATATCATCGCCGTTATTGAAAAATAACAGACGTATTTGTCTACAAGACCGGTGCATCAAAGCGCCGGTTTTTTTTATTTTGAAGACAGCTGATCGCGGAGCAGCTTAGCGCGGGCATTTGAAGGATCCAGAACAAGTGCATATTCCACCGAACGGACTGCCTCGCGGACTTTCTGCCGGGCAGCATAAATAACCGCCATACGGTACATTATTTCCGCCTTCTGCGTCGTATCAACAGAACGGGATGCTGCTTCTCCGTACAAATAAAGAGCCTGCGGAACAGAACCGAGACTACTGTATATCATTGCAAGGTTCATGCATGCCGATGTTGAAACTAACGGGGCTATTTTCCGGTTCTGTTCATAATCGTCGGTAATGCCGCTGCTCTCGTATACACAGTACTCGTAAAGTCGTTCTGCTGTATCTGCATAGCGCTGATATGCGGCAAACCATGCGGCATATTCTGCTTCTTTTAGCGTAAATGTTTTCTCATGTGATACTGCCTGTTCCCAGAAATCGCGGGCTGTATCGAATTTGTACTTTGAAACGATATATCGTTTGTACAGCGTCCATGCATCTTCCGTCTGTCCATACAGCAGAAGTTTACTCACGGCGAACTCAAGAAGCGGCTCCGGATATATATCAGTGTCAGTTGAGCTGTTTTCAAGTTCGTTCCATACGTCTGTAATTTTATCGTTTACTGAAAGCGTCTTATCAGTTTTATACTTCAGGTTAAGCCGTGCAATATACAGCTGGGGGTCATTCTTCCGCTCAAGGCTTTTATCCATCCGGAAGGCTGCATCGCTCACTGGTATTTCTATCCGGTTATCGTATTTCTCCATACGCAGTGTCGCAAGGCCCTTATCGTGCAGTACCTGCTCCTGCGGAGTTTCTTTAAGCGGCAGACTTGTACGATATGCAAAATCAGCATATGCAATGAGCCCCGGTACATAATCAGGCCATGTATCGACTGCGTATGTAAGAAGAATACTGCATTTTCTGTCATCCCCGTTTGCTTCGGCATACAATGCACTGTCGACATACACTGCCGGCATCATTGTTTCGTATGCGTCGTCATAATCAGTACCCGCGGAAGGATCGGATGCAAGCTGGTCAAGCAGCGCATGCCGGATTTTTTCCGCTTTTTCTGTTTCTGAAAGCAGAACGTATGAATCGGAAAGCATTGATGCTATCTCTATAAGAGAAACGCTGTGCCGTGTATGAATCGACGCGTTAGAATACAGTGCCTGAGCTTTCTCTGCATACGCTGCTGAAGTTCCATAGTTATTGTCGTCATACGCAACAAGCGACCAGAAATAAGCATTTTCACTTTCCGTACATTCATCAGGCCGCAGTGAAAATGCCTTATCGTAATCTCCGGCCGTCATTTCTATAACAGCGCAGTTCTGAAGCCAGTATGAATCCTGTGTTTCTTTATAGGCATCCAGATAGACGGGATAGAATTTCATGTCGGTAAACGACGTTTTAACGCCGGTACTGTTTTGGGAATAAAGCACGTCATCCATGTATGCTTCTGAATAAATTGAACCATAGCGTGAACCGCGCAGACATTCTGACGCCTTCACTGCTTCACCATATCTGCCAAGTCTCAGCAGAAAATGCGCATATACTGCCGACAGTTCGGAGTTCTTCGGATTTCTTTTAAGCCCATCCCGGAGTACACGCTCAGCAAGTTCACTTTCTCCCAGCTGGTCGTATCTGCGGAAAATACCTATACGGGACCACGAATCGTATGTTTTTTTTTCGATTTTTTTTAGTTCGGACACCGCATCGTCATCCTGCCCCTGCTCAATGAGCGCATCAATTTCAACAAGTTTTCCCGTAAAAGATTTACGGGAAGCGCTCATACTGCATGATGTAACTAAGACAACAATGCCGGTAGTAAAAAGAACTTGAAGAAGGAACCGGTATAAAGCCCGAATCCCGTTCATATTATCCTTCCTGCGGTGCTGCCTTGCTGATTTTGTCAAGCACAGCGTTGATGAATTTAAACGAATCATCCGCGCCGAAATCTTTTGCAATATTCACCGCCTCATCTATAACTATGGAAGCACTCGTCTCTTTCTGATACAGAAGTGAATAAACACTCATGCGGAGAATAGAGAGCGAGACTTTGTTCAGACGATCAAAATTCCAGTTTGCAGCAAGGTGACTTTTTATAAGCGCGTCTATCTCGTCAAGATGCTCCATAGTGCCGGTAACAAGAAAACGGGCGAATAAATATTCTTCTTTATCAGAATCTGCCGCAGCATTTCCGTTTTCATCAGCCCATGAAAAAGTTAACAAGTCACCAATAGGTACTCCGCCAACCTCATGGGAATAAAGCGCCTGGAATGCAAGTACTCTGCCTTTTCTGCGCGACACTTATTATTTTCCTTCCCAATTGAGCAGTTTATCAAGGTCAGCACCCGTTTTTTTCCGGTCGACATTGTCAGGGGTATCAAGTGTTTTTGAAATCTGAGTAGCAGCGTTCTGCAGATATTCCATCTGTTTCTGCTGGGCAAGATTCTGTTTTATGTAATCATAAACTGTGACAGTCGTTCCCGGTTGTACGACATCGCTCAATGCAAGCATTTTTGCAGCATACTTTTCGACTACAGAATAGAACTGACAGTTCGTAGGATTATCCTGAAGACCCGAAACATAACCAGTATCTTTTGTAAACAAATCAAGCAGATCTTTATAGGCAACCCCAAGCTGGGAGGCACTGTTTTCTGTCTTGTTGATAAGCATTTCACCGGCCTGATATCCGGAACCGGCAGCCTTCGACTTTACGGTTATCTGATCCCGCGTCATTTTTTTGTCTTTATATCCATTAAGCAGTTCTGTTGCCTTTGCTTTTGCATCTTCAGGTTTAGTCCCCTTGGGAACGTACACCAGGAAAATTTTTATCATATCACTCCAGACAAAAGATGCTTTGTGCAGTTCATAAAATGAACGAATTTCATCATCCGAAGGAGCTACTGCCTTAAGTTCATCCTGATGCTGTGAAACAATATACTGCTGGGCTGTAAGCTGCGCTTTTAAATACTCTTTATATTCGGCTACAGTCATACCTGCCTGCTGTTTCATATAGTCGTCAAGAGACATCTTCGTCTGCTGCTGAACGAAAGTGTTCAGTTCCTGTTCAGTAACGCTTTTTCCTACCTGCTGCGACATAGTCTGCAGAAAGTACTGGTCAACCGAGCTGTCCGGAACAGAAATACCGGCCTTCTGAGCGGCCTGCATAACAAGTTTCTCGTCGATCAGCGCGTCAAGAATCTGCTTTTTCTCGTCGACAGTAAAGACTTTTCCTGTCTGTTTCTGATATGCCTCAACCCGGGTCTTAAGCTGTCTGACAGTAATTGACTCGCTTTTATTCAGCTTAATAACAGCAAGAACCTGCAGATCGGACTGCGAAAAAGCTGCGGCTGCGGCTGCGATCAATACGGTACAAACAAGAGCTAAACGTTTCATCTTTTATTCCTTATATAAGCATGTTTCAAGTATAACAAATATTCTGCTGTTCTGTTACAACAGAATACAGCTGATTTTCATTTTCGCTTCTATACTGATTATTGCATTGGTATTAATAAAACCTTTTTTACACCTCAAGCGGAAGGCCGCCTTCTATTTCTGCACGGATACGGCGTACCCCGGCCGAAGACGACTGCTCCTTTGTAATTTTGAACCGCCCAATCTGCGCCGTATGCTGTACATGAGGACCTGCACAGACTTCTTTGCTGAAATCACCGATCGAGTATACCTTTACACGTTCACCGTATTTATCGCTGAACAATGCACGTGCACCGGCTTTCCGTGCGTCGGCAAGGCTCATCTCTTCCATACTGACAGGCAGATCACGTTTTATCTGTTCATTTACCATATTTTCCACTTTCTGAATTTCATCTTTTGTCATAGGACGCGAGAATGAAAAGTCAAAACGAAGACGTTCGGGCGTAATATTCGAACCGCGCTGGGCAACCTCATCACCAAGCACATTTACAAGAGCCTGCTGCAGAAGATGCGTCGCTGTATGATACTTTGTTGAAATTTCACCATGGTCTCCGAGACCGCTCTTGAAAGCACCTGCACTCAGCGTACGGGATTCCTCCTGATGTTTCTTCTCTTCTTCTTTGAACCCCTCAACGTCTACAGTCATACCGTTTTCGCGGCCAAGTTCTTCTGTAAGTTCAATCGGAAAACCGAACGTATCGTATAAACGGAATGCTACGCGTCCCGGAATAACTTTCTGCGGATTCTTCTGAAGATTCGGCAGCAGTTTTGCAAATTCCGCCTCTCCTTTTTTCAAAGTTTCAAGGAATTTATTTTCCTCGGCACTGAGCTGCTCGAAAATAAATTCCTTCTTTCCCTCAAACGCAGGATATGCCTTGATATATTCGTCGATAATGACGTCGGCTGGTTTTGCAAGGAACGCACCTTCAATGCCGATTTTGCGTCCGTGACGTACGGCGCGGCGGATAATACGGCGCAGAATATAACCGGCCCCGACGTTGCTCGGAGTAACCGCCTGTTCGTCTCCCAGAATGAACGTCGCAGTACGCACGTGATCCGCTATAATGCGGATAGATATGTCGACCTGCCCGTTGTCGCCGTAGTGCTTACCTGAAAGTTTTTCTATACAACCAATAATCGGCGTAAATACATCCGTTTCGTAAACTGTTTTCATGCCGTTCAGCATGGCGACGGTTCGTTCGGCACCCATCCCGGTGTCGACACATTTTCGTGTAAGAGGAATGTATCTGCCTTCACCGTTCTTATTGTACTGCATGAAGACATTGTTCCAGATTTCAACATATTTACCGCAGCGGCATCCGGGACGGCAGTCAGGACCACACGCAGGTTTACCTGTGTCATAAAAAATTTCCGTATCAGGACCGCACGGACCTGTTGCGCCTGCCGGTCCCCACCAGTTGTCCTCACGGGGAAGATAAAAAATACGCTCTTTCGGAATACCATGGCTTTCCCAGATAGCAGCAGCTTCATCATCGCGGGGAATCCCATCTTCACCTGCAAAAACTGTGACGGAAATCTTTTCGGCCGGAATTCCAAGATATTCTTTTCCTGTAAGAAATTCATAGCTGAAGCCGATGGACTCCTTTTTAAAATAATCACCGAGCGACCAGTTGCCGAGCATTTCAAAAAATGTAAGATGAGCCGGATCACCGACAGAATCTATATCGCCGGTACGCACGCATTTCTGATAATCGGTAAGACGCGTGCCGGACGGATGATTTTCACCAGAAAGATACGGAACAAGCGGCTGCATGCCGGCAGTCGTGAACAAAACAGTCGGATCGTTATTCGGAATAAGTGATTTTCCACTGATTTCTACATGACCCTTACTTTTAAAAAAGCTGATGTATTTAGAGCGAAGTTCATTTACAGTCATAATAAATTATACTCTATAGAACGAAAGTGTTTATGTCAAGAACGGGATGAAGATGTGGTTTCAGTCCGCGTAAGCGTAAGTACCGGTCCTTCCACAGGAAAACACGTATCGGGAGAAATACGTATCGGTGTAAGATGAATCGTATTATAATCTGTTTTGAGTTCTTCCTTACGTTTTTTTGTTGCAGGAATCGTCACTGAATCAAAAAGCATTTCATATGACTTGGCCAGAATCTGCTGTGCTGAAGCAGAACGGAATTGAATTACAAAGTTTCCTGCGACAGTATCAGTTACGAAAATTCCTTTATCTTCTAATGAATTACCGGTAAGTTCATATGCATTATCAGTAAACGTAATATGCATACCATTATCCGATGTCCATGAAGGTCCCTTCTGAAGTTCCTCCACATAGTCGGTATCCGTCGTTTTCTTTATATCAGTACTGAAAGAACTCTGCGTCGTCATCTTACGATAACTTCCATCCCATAAATTATTTTCCTTTATTATCATGCGTACATCATCGATAATATGCACGTGGACCTCATCAATACCGGTAAGTGAAATATCACAGCGCCGCTGCATGTTCGTAATCGATTCATTTGTTGTGGAAAGATAAATTCCGCTGCGGCGAAGGTTGCTGTCTTCCCATGAATACACTTCTTCCGTATCCTGATACAGAAAAATAATTTCTTTGTCCGAATAATCAAAAAACAAATAACGGATACCGTCATTTTCATTGGACGTTTTATACCACAAACCGTTAAGAAAATCAGCAAAAGTTGCGACTGTACCGTCCTGTATACGTGCAAGTTCCTTAGCTGCTATACGGCTGCCTGTTACACGAACCTGATTTATCTGCGAATATTTCTGAATCTGTTCATTCCATTGATATTCAGTCTGAATCTGACTTAAGTTTGCATTATTAGTTCCACTGTCATCTTTTGCAGAGCTGTAAACCCATACCGGAAAGCTTTCTCCATGGGACTGTGAAAGTTCATATGACTCAGAACGGTCGTCCTGTTGAATAAAAATGGTACCGTCAGATTCAAAATTACCTATCTGCACAAGTCCAAATTTATTCAATTTTCTGCGGCACATGAAGATGCTCATAACACTGTCGCCATTATCAAGGACTCCCTGATACACAAGCTCCGTTTTATGATCGCCGGTCATATCTATTCCCGTATATGAGAATGTTCGGACACGTGAAATATTCGTAGCAATTTCTGCAATACGGACATAAGAATTACTCTCAGCATCATACATGCCCACAAGCAGTATAAGATACGGAACACCCTCTTTTCTGACGGCTACAACCTGATCATCAAGATTATCACCGTTCAAATCAACCGAAAGCGTACTTATAAGCGTCTCTGTCGGTAGAAGTGGTACAAACGTCGTCATGGATGTGTTATCCTGAGTCTGTACGTCGTCTGTTTCTTTCTGCTCTTTTTCATTTCCGGAAACAGGAACAACAACTTTAGCACGCGGTACAGAACGCTGCCCGTTCCAGTATACGATACGTACAACAACGAGTACGGCAAGAATACAGCCTATAAGAATGAAAACAGCAGGAATAACCTTATTGGTACGTTTTGATTTCATATGCAGAAACTATACTACAACGGTGAAAATAAAAAAAGATACAATGCATTTATAAAAGTCAGGTTTGCAGCCCCCGGTACAGCAGCGGCAATTCTATTCTGACTTCCGTTCCTTCTCCCTGAGCGGAGTTAAAGCCTATCGTACCATGCATAGATTCCACCCGCTCGCGCATTCCTTTTATTCCGAAATGTTCGCTGCCGGAAATTCCGTTTTCCTCTGAAAGCTGCTCCGCTTCCATACCTGTCCCGTCGTCGGTTATAAGGATAAGCAGCGTTCCCTTATCTGTTCCGCGGATTATAACCGATGTTTCCGACGGAGAAGCATGTTTTGCAGCATTGTTCAAGGCCTCC
>Ga0172378_10002564_pt1 | contig 17056 bp, 20 predicted proteins | sample GrowelOW332metaG_FD_119755 | JGI IMG/M metagenome (GOLD analysis project Ga0172378, IMG submission 119755) | Groundwater microbial communities from an aquifer near a municipal landfill in Southern Ontario, Canada - Pumphouse #3_1 metaG | ecosystem: Environmental > Aquatic > Deep subsurface >... | reverse complement strand
GACTCCATCGGAGTCAAGTTTGAGAAGGAAGTGAAGCACATGATCTGTGGTAGGATCGTGGTGAGCACTGAATTTGCTCATAAACATTTTCTGCAAACGGTGAAAGAACTTCGTGAGGAGTTCAATCGCCAGCAGGAACCGTGTGAACATTGGTCCGACAAATAGGAGATTCTATCATGAATTTAAAGGCGATATCGAAGTTTTATCGTGTTCCGGATTTTGAAATTCCGGAATCGGAACTTTCCGTTGTTATCAGGATGGTCAATGCAATTGCAGAGGTTCTGTCCTGGGCAAGTGTGGAAGTTGCCAAGAACTATTTGCTTACCGGAGAAAGTCCGGAAAATGACGGATACAATCTATCCGTCGGCACTGTTGCAATCTTCAAACATCACAATCTTACCGAAGGTGATATCGTCACCGGTGGTATCGGATGGAAGATAGTTGGTGGGTGTGGATATGGAAGTCACATTGAGATTCGTGACGACGACTCTGTGTGCTTTGTGTCTTCCGGTGGGCATTGGGTAAGTGCCAGTTCTGGAATGTACGGGTCGGTGACTTGGCAATGTGACGATCTTGTATCCACCACATCGTGGGAAGATGCGGATCAATTTCCGAATGGTGGTGCGGAGGCAGTTGCCTCTCGTATTGAAAGACTCAAAAAAGCTTATCAGGAGGCGTAAAACCATGCCGATGTGCAAATTGTGTGGGCATTTCTTCGAGATCGACGATTTCACCAATCCGGATGATGGAGAAGGATCTCCGTATTGCCCGGATTGCGTGGAATCCGGAGAATGCTATCGGGACGACTCGGACGAAGAAGATCAGGAAGAAGACGAACTTCTCGCCGATCTCATGGGTGAGAACGATGAACCATCCTTCTTGGATCTCGACATCCCGGATGATGACGAATTTCTCGAGGAAGAATTCGACGAAGAAGACTGAACGATAACTGGATAAGGGCATTGGTGCCCTTATCCAGTTATATCTAATTCATTACTTTTTTTGTTTTGATTTCAATTTGTTTGCAACACCAAGGGATTCTTTCTCGATAACACCCTGCATATCACTGAACAACTTTTCAATCACTTGTTGATATCCACTATCAATGTTTTGTCCTTCCAAATAATCAGTAAATACTTTACAGAGCTTAGGAAACAAGACAATCGATCTTTCGATATTAACCAGAGGAAAACCAAACCAGCCACTCTTTGGAAATTCAATTTCATGAGTAGGAAGTGCAGCAAGACGATACCCACTAGACTTAGCAGCAAGATATTCTTTGTTCATCAGTTCTTCGTAAACTTTGTTGAGTTCTTGTGGAGTATTGATCTTACCCTTGGAATCGGCAACACGTTTACAGACACGATAGAATTCCCAGTTTCTTTCTCCGACTGCTTTGGAAGAAGGTGCAGAAACTCCAACCTTACCTTCAGCATACTTTGGTTTGGATTTATCCAAACATTTTACATCAGTGACAAGTTCTCTAAATGCAAGAAAATCCTTAGAGATTCTTTGCAATTTACTAATGGTTCTTGCTACACTACTTGCAGTTGCAAAAGCTTCTAGTGATTGTTCGGTATCTGACTCGATAACAAATTTCATGATATAAAACCTTTCTTGTAAAGAATAATTCAAATGCTACATAATATCGTCCGATATCTTTTTACGCATATATTACAATTATGTAACGCAACCAATAGGAGGTGAATCACATGGTAGATATTAAACTTGCTAATAAATTAGATTGTTCTGCTGAGATGGTAGCAGAAGCATTGGATAACATCATTGGAATTATTAAGTCCACACCATCGGATGTACAGTCAAAAATGTTTGAATCAGTAATTCAGGCAGATACACAATCGGTTATTTTTGAATTGATGCTTCACAACGGATGTACCTTTCGTACAATCCGAGCAATGCTGGCCTGGGTTTATTTCCCTGCTCCGGCAGGACAACCTTTGGTTGGACTGACACTTGTGTGTTTCTCAGTTCCTTGTTATAAAGAAGTAGCATTAAACCGGCTTCCTGAATTTATGCAACCAAAACAGAATCAATAAAGGAGAATACGATCATGGGTATTTTTATTTACAATCATAGAACGAATAAACGAATTGATATTCCTGAAGGATATGCTCCAATTCCTAATGACTTTCCAGTGGAAGAGGGGGATTTGACGTATGTTAGTAATCCTTTTTCTAAACCAGGAATTGTTGATGTACTTGTTCCTGAAGTCTGGGTTGTTCGACTTGGGGAAAATAGTTGGATATCTGAGTCGATTTCGATTCGTCCCATTGATAACAAAAAACAACCACCCACAATCTTTGATTATATTTTTGCAATCAATAAATTAGCAGACAAGGTAATGCGGTCTTATTCGTGTGATGCTGATGAGGATGCTACAACTCAGGATAGCTTGGAAGCGGAGCTGCTAGAGTATTTAAATTCCGAGCAATTTAGTGAAGACATGTTTCGGTCGAGGGTAGCTTTAATTAAAGAAACCATTCAAAAAAGAAAAGAGAGTGCTGCAGTTCCTCCTGGAAAATTGAAATTATTCGTCGGGGAAGGTCACGAATTTCTTTCACTGAAGGACAAAGAGCAGACGAAAAAACAACCACCTACGATCTTTGATTGTATCGCCTATTTAGTTGCAAACAATAAATTAGCAGACAATGTAATGCATAGAAATGCATGTGAATCTTGTACTAAGCAGAATGCTATGTCACAACCAGTATTATCGATCAAAGAAATTGTTAATGCACGGAAACGTATGATTATCAAAGTTGATAAAAATCGGCTTGGTAGTATGTCAACGGAACAGATCCATTTTGATACAATTAATTTTATCGAAAACAATATGAAACCGTTTCTTCCCGGTCGTGCTAGAGCTCGTAGGTATTTCCGTGGGAAAAATATCTGATAAGTAAAAACTTATCTTTTAGTACTATTCAATACATGATGCAAAACTCTCAACAGTTCCCTTTCCGGCATGGTGCCAAATAGATAAACCATCAAAACAAGGAAGCTATGATGGAACAGAACAAACAAATCCTCCAAGATGTTGCAAACAAACATTGCAAAGCAAACAATTTCTTTAGGAAAATGGGATCGCGTGGCGTGAAAAAAGAAGACATCCATTTTCCAATTCTTCCACACGTTGTCGAAGTTGATTCCGAATTGGAAGATAAAACAATTATCTCCGTTGTTTGTTGGGATGATCTTACCAAGCAAATTTTTGATAGTTTTGTTTCTGAAGTATTTGACGACTATACTTCAACGGAACAGCGGCGACTGCAGATGTTTTTTACAAAGTGCAATGCTAAAATCATTGAAATTTTTGATTCTGTCTTAAGTGAAATTGATGTATATAGTTCTTCTAAAATTAATAACAAAAATCGTGTGGTTGTTCGCGCGGCGGGGTCTATTATTTTACATCCGGCAGACGCAACGAAGAAAATTACTATCAAATTTCCTGTGGATTTTTTCAAATCGATCACTGTTAGCACAGAGAAAACCCTGGCGACAGGGAAATATACTGCAGCAGTGCTTTCCGCCGAAGTGTACTATACAGCAAGATTGATGATTGATCTTGCATCGAATACGCCGGTGACATTGTTTGAATTGCACTTGATCCGGTGGTTTGATCGCTACATGCTTGATGTTCTTTCAAAATTGGCATGGTTGAATGATGCAACCATGGGAGCTACAATCTATTATTGCGGTAACGATTATACTGCAAAATTTGCTACACCGCATTCGTCACTGATATCCTTTGTGAAAGAACAGAAGATTAATCAATAGCGACCTAAGTTTAATCACGAACTGATAGATGAATGCTCCGTTCATCTATCAGTTCTATAAGGAATGACCACATGGAATCGTATAATGCGAGTTCTATCAAGACGATGGAAGGTCTTGATCATGTGAGAGCCAAACCTGGTATGTGGGGATTTATACCCGATACTACTCATGGCAATCTCATGCAGATCAAAGAAACTCTTGACAACTCGGTGGATGAATGCTTAGATCCTCTTAAACAGTATGTGATTGAAATCACGTTCTTTGTCAAAGGGACAGATTATCAAGTTGCTGTCAGAGACTTTGGTCGAGGTATTCCTCTCGAAAAACTCAAGGATATCTTCACCACTTTGTTTACTTCTGGTAAATATGAAGATGGTGTGTATGAAGCTTCTGTCGGTACGAATGGAGTAGGTTCTAAAGTAACTGCAGCACTCAGTAAAAGATTTGTTGCACTCACGAAACGTTCAGATGGATTTGGTTTTATTGAAGTAAAACAAGGGAAGACTTCTGACCTTTGCTTTGTCAAGAAACCGAAAGATCGCGCAGCTGCTACCAATGGAACGATCGTATACTTTGAACCAGATCCGACTGTTTTGAAAGCTACGGGAGAATTCATTTCTTCTGGTGGTATTGAAGAGCATATCGGACTTGATAAGTTCATTGATACTTTCTCCAAGAATATTACGATCATTGTTCGTAAAGAATCCAAGTTGATTCCTGAATCCTTTTGGAAAAAAGACAGACAGGAGATCTGGGATTTCCTCTCGGATAAGCACGGAGAACTTGTTTACGAAACTGATCCGAATAGAACTCCCATGCAGTATGTGCAGGAGATATTTGGGTTAAGTGATAAGATCACTTGGGAGCTTGGAAAACTCTCTAAAGTACAGAGAGAACAATCGAGTGAAGATCGATTGGGTTTTAATATTGAGTTGTTTATGGATGTCAAGAGTACGACCAAGCACGGTCTGCTTGCTGCCATCAATAGAACACCAATCGATAAACCCGATTCCTCACATCTCAAAGTACTAACCATGATGTTGAAACAAAATCTTGTGTCTTTCATCGAAGACAAAGATGTTGTTTTATTCTTTGAGAATCATTATGAATTGCCTATCTCCGGGTCTGTATTGGTAGATTGGCGTAGAGCTGCCTTCGTTGGTCAGGACAAACGTCAGTTTAAAGATACTGATTTTGAAATTGCATTTCGTGGAGCTCTGCGTAAACAACTCAATGCAAAACCTCCCGAATTGTGGGAAGCTGCATTTGAATTGATGGCAGAAGATATTGCTGAGAAATTCAATAAGTATTTCAATAAGAATCTGAAACTTGGAAAGTCACTGAAAGATCTCAAATTAAATCATCGTGATTCTTATGCTGAATGTCGATCGAAAGATCCTTCCGTAATTGAACTCTTTCTTACCGAAGGGGATTCCGCCGGAGGACGTGTGCAAGAAGTTCGTGATGAATCGTTTCAAGCTATTTACAAGATGCGCGGCAAACCGTTTAATGTAGTAAAAGGGCCTGCAGATAAACGGAATGCTAACTTGATTTATCAAGATATTGTGGCGCTGATGGGTGTTAGTCCAAAGGATACTAATTTGGATAACATGCGATTTTCTCGTATCATTATCACGACAGATGCCGATTGTGATGGAAAACATATCACAGCATTGGTAGTCGGCATGATCATGCAGATCAATCCTCTTATCATATCACAAGGAAGAGTGTGTATTGCAAATCCTCCGCTCTATGGAATTGCAACAAAGAATAAAACCATTTTTCTTCGTGATCAGGCGGCGATGGATGAAATTCAAATTGATACTCTTTATCGAGAACTCTTTGATATCGAACTGGAATATGGGAAGGTGTGTGAATCACTGAATCATGATCAATTTGTGGCTCTCTGCCGAAGAGTTGTTCTGATTGGTAGAATCGCTAACAATCTTTCCAAGACTCTCAATGTATCGCCTAGAACACTAGAGCGGTTGTTGCACGTGGTGGATCTTCTTGATGGGGATGATGCAAAGCTCCCAGAAGTTTGCAAAATTCTCTCGGTTGATAATGCCATCTATCAGAGAAACACCAATAGTCTCATTCTGGTTGTAGAGCAAATAGAAGAAGTGATTCCTCTTGACAATCTAGTCAAAGAATTGAAGGCATATCTTCTTCCGCTGTACGAACAGATGTATTGGACAAAGATTAATCTTTATTGCACGACAAAACATTCTGAGAAATATGTTCACGAACCAACGACACCTATCAAGTTATATGAAGATTTTTCTACACTGGACGGATTGTTTTCACTCACGCGATATAAGGGGTTAGGTGAGATGCCAGTGGATGATTTGTTCTTCACTTGTGTGGACCCTAAAACGAGGTGTTTTACTCGTGTAACATCTATCGGTTCTGTGGATAGAATCTTCGATATGCTCGGTGTTAACACTGATGCCAGAAAAAGATTAATTGAAAACGATTATATTTCTCACGACCACTTGGAGTAATTCAATATGTCAATCGAATTCATGCGAGTTATTCTGTCTAAGTTGAGTGGTAAATTCGACAAGATAGAAGAAGATTTGTATGAGGACGAATCAGACGTCGTACTAAATAAACCAGCGGATAGAATACGTTTATCCACTGCATTACAGCAGCACTTTCTCGATACCTATGCTTGGGTGGACGATGTATCATTAACACGTCCACTTATTCCTAGGGTCGAAGTGCTTGCTGCAATTTTAGTAGGAGCTGTTGATAGTTCTCTCAATCGTAAGAAACCATCGGCACATCATGCAAAATATCATACATGTGTTGCACATATATTACAAAATTGTACCGTATGCGCATCACACAATCACTTGATAGAAGATCTTTTGGATTTCACTAAGATTCCAGAAGCTTCTTCTATGCATCAACTAATTCGTTGGTGTTATAGTGCACCACAGAATGACATCAATTTTGTGGATATGCTAGTTGGATTACTAACAACGCGAGATGGAGTTCGGTTCCCAACGAATAACAAATTGGTTGATAGTTGCCGTAATTTCTATTTTCGGTCTAAGTTGATTGGAACCTTAGCTGATGCGCATGAAGTTGTACTAAATATTGATCCACTAAGATCAATGGAGTGGTTCAAAAATCAAGTAGAACTGATTTATGCAAGAAATCAAAACGAACCAATTGAAACAATTCGTGATGATGTGCATTTTCTAGCTTGGTTTGTTTTACTTAGTTTAGTGGAACATACCAACAAAGTATCTGCAATTCATGATCTGATGCTAGAAGCGAATAGCATTTTAACGGAGCACTATTTAAGGAGAGCGTTGAAATAAAACAGTAGTATCATATTCCTACACCCACGAGGAGCATGGTCCATGAACATTCCAGATATCAATTCGCAGTTCGAGGGAATGTTTGCCATACCAGTTGCTAATGTGGAAGATGCTCTAAGGCGGAGCGGAACTCCAGTGTTCGTTGCAGCTGATATTGCAGAATCTGAAAATTTCCTTGATAGGTTTCTGCGCATGATATTTGTCAGGAAACGAATTACCAATGAATACTTGGCGACAAGATGTCGAAATTATGCGATCAATGTGCTGAACATTCATCCAACAAAAGCAAATTCGCCAGGTAGCAATCTTTTACGAGCATTGAAAAAAGGGGATATCAGTCAAAAGCGATTTAACGAAGCACTGATATCAGTGTTAGGATATCGCATTGAAGACATGGAATTCGTTTCTATATCTGAACGAGGGGAACGGGACGTTTATCGACTTTTCGATCCCATTGACAAATAGCAAATTAATTATGCGCGCATTCAGTGTATCAGAGGTGGCCACCTCTGATACACATTTTTTTCAAATAAGGAATTACAAAAATGTTATTTATTTTAGACAGAGCTCCATTACGGCATCTTCCTGTTATGGGAAGAAGAATTAGTCCATCGTCTGTTGCTGAGTTGATTCGTGCTAACAAAGAAACCAATCGCATCGATTTAGATTGTAAAGCAGTTCAAGCACTCATGACCGCACGATACCAAGAACTTGCAACAGTCAAAATAGAGTTCTCAGATATTCTTACTTCTATGGAAGAAGCAAAAACTACTTGTATGTTATTTGTACAAGTTGGTAATACTATCAATGGAGAATTCAACGGATTCACGACGTTGGATTTAATTAACAATAAAGATTGTGAGTTGCTTGCAGATGATTTACCAGAAGGAATGGGAGTACGATATTATCTCATGTTCTTTGAGGGATTTGATGAAACTCATTTGTTGAAATATCCGGCAACTGCATCAACTTATAAATCTCTTTTTGAAGATGTGGTATGCGCATTTGCTCCTGGTTATGAAATTAAGTAAAATGTCTTAAATGCTCTTCATCCATTTCAAGCGCATATATTACTTAATTGAACTATGCTATAAAATACCTTGGAAATTCTAATGATTTTGTATCTAAAAAGATAGTAAAATCGTGCCTCTCGGGTGATAGGTCACAAGGTGTTAAAAAGTACACATTTTAACTATTACATGCTAACTTCAAATAGGAGAAAATCATGGATGAATACAAGCAGGAAGCATCTGCGTCAGAAGTAGTTGTCGATAATTTCAGTGAATTTGCTGACTTTGCCGTACAACGTAAATTTCCTCATGTCAGCGATGGTCTCTTACAAGTTCATCGGCGTATTATTTGGACTTTGGGAACCGAGAAATCGACACAGAAAGTTTCTACACTTGGTGGTAAAGTTCTAGCACTTCATCCACACGGCGATGCTTCAGTAGCAAGTACAGTTATTTCATTGGCGCAGCCATTCACCAACATTGTTCCGTTGATTGGATCTTATTCTGGTCTCGGTACTTATGCAGGGGCATCTCCCACTGCAGCGCGATATGTAGATGTTAGTTCGGCTGAGTTCACTCGTGATGTCTTTTTCAATAATACCAATTTAAATACGTTGATTATTCAACCTGGAGAACTCGGTAAAGGAGAAACGGAACCTGCATTCTTTATTCCTGCTATTCCTTTTGCTCTGCTTGCTGGTTGCTTTAGTTTGGTGGTTGGTTATCAATCTGAAACTGTAGCACTGGGATTACAAGCACTTTGTCAACTGACATCTAAATACATCATGATGCGATCGACGATGTTAGATTGGGATGCAAAAACTAGAACAGCGCTCGCACATTTAATCATTCCCGATTTTCCGTCTTACGGTGTGCTTCGCAATCGAGAAGAGTTGATTGCAGCTTATCGCAAACGTAATTATCAACATCCTGCGATTGTCGATGGAGTGTTAACTATAACTCCAAACACAATTGCGATCAATGCAGTTGCACCTGGTGGCAATATTGCAGGCGTGTTTTCCAAAGCTACCGAAATCAGTGAAAAGAAAGATTCTTTTATCGCTCAAGGATTTAGTGAATTCGGGGATCATGCTGGTAGAACGCACGGGAATACAATTGGAAATTTGGAGTTCACACTTAAGAGAGGATATAATCCATTTGATTTTCTGGATCAGATGAAGAAGTTCATTCGATTCACTATTCCGTGGAAGTCTACTCCACATTATATCAATAAACAAAACAAAATGGTTCGAGCTGATCCATTTGATTTGCTTGATATGTGGTACCGTGAACGATATTCTTCTATGCTTGGCGAGTTGAAGATCAAACAGATTGCTTTGGTTAAGAAGCATCGTGAATTGACTGCACTGATTATTGTAGCTGATAATTCGGACAAAGTCTATGAGATTTTTAATACGGCAGCCTCCACTGATGACGCAGTGATCAAATTGGTGCACACTTTCAGGGATAAAGCTTTGACTGAATATCAGGCTAAGTTCTTAGCTAGTCTGCAGATGCATCAGCTGACTAAAGTAGGAAAAGAACAACTACTTGCAGATAAAGATGCAAACCTTGCAAAGATCAAAGAATTTCAAGTTGAATTTACTAAGATCCCGCAGCGCATGAAGGAAACTGTAGATTTTATTGGAGAGAAGTACGGGAGTAAGTATCCTCGTAAATGCAAGATTGTCGACTATATCGGTTGCTTGTGTTATAAAGGAACAGGATTTATTCAAGCAGAAAGTTTGGATGAGCTTGAACATTTGCAGCATACCTTTGGAGATGAATCTGAAATTATGTTGTATCAGGGTTCTAATTTTGGATATTCGGTTGATTCGACCAATATTCAAGATGGCTCTAGTGTTAACCATCCAAAGCAATTCAAAGCAAACAGTTTCTTCATGCTAAATCACAGAGCAAAACATACCGTCGGACTTAATGCCAATGGTGCATCTGTAGCAGAAGGATTTGTATGTAAAGATACTGCCGGAACTAGTTTTGTTCCAGTTGCGTCCAGTTTCATTGCCGTTTATGGAGACGGAATTGCTGAATTGATTTCTGTGGAAAAAGAACATTACAGAAAAAATCTGTCATGTGTGAAAGCTTCTATTCCGAATGTGGTATATGTGGATCCTCTTGATGTTTCTGATTTTGTTGTAGTGCACGTTAATACAGCAGAAGCCAATATCATTAAGATTGATCGTATTACTACAAAGGGAAAAACTTCTAAGATTGTTGTTGGTAAGTGGAAAGTGTTAGGAGTGTTCGATTCTTCTAAACCATTTATTATTAACATTCCTGGAGAGTGTCGAAATAGAACTCCGATTAGATCGATTTATCTTCCTGCAATAAACGATGTTTTGGTCGTTGGAAAACCAGCAACTATTCAACTCGGAAAGAAAATGTTCAGCGATAAAGTTGAATTAGTACTTCGAAATAAAAAGAGTTCTCTCTGGACAATTAAGAAATAACTAAGCAAATGAAGATGGAGGGAGAACCTCCATCTTCACTCGTATATCTAACAAAAAGGGAAAAATGCAATGAAAGTTAAAATTGATCCAATTAAGGAAAATAAGGTTCGCACTGATTTTGTTGATGGCTTTAAGGAATATGCAGCTAGACGTTCTGTTGAAAATTGTGCACCGGACAGTCGGCAACTGTCAAGAAACAAATTTAACGCTTGTGTGATCAAATTGCTTGAACAAGTCAATCGATTTTATATGAATGATAACTTGTTCTGGCTCACGATTACAGTTACTATTGACACGATTTGCGACCAAGCAAAAGATTTTGCCGAATATTATCTTTCGAGTCATGCACAAGAATGTATTAAACGATCGGCATTTCTTAATGTATCGCCGGAGGCAGCCACAGCAGATACAAATGCTTTTGTCAAAGAAGTGTTTGATAAAATATACAGAGAACAACTTGATAAAATGAAAAAAGAAGAGGCAATCAAGAATTCTATTGCTGGCGGTCTTAACAAAGTAGTCACAAAGGTGTTGCCATCTATTACTGGAAGATTTGAAAATGAGCAATAGAGAACAAATCTTAAAAGAATTGGAACTGGTGCACTTTACTGTTACAGAACAATTTTTGGCCAAGCATCGAGATTGTGTCTTTGTATATGGCGATAATCTGATGCATATTGGTTCTGCCGGAGCAGCCGCATTGCGTCACTGTACCAATACGTACGGCTTCGTGACAAAGAAAATTCCAGCCAATAAACCGAATTGTTTTTATTCTCAAGCAGAATATCTGCAGGTTTTCACTGAGGAAGTTCGTAAATTACATAGACTTATAATCACTAGTGATCAGTCTTCTTTATTTCTTGTATCTAAACTCGGTGCTGGGTTGGCCAACCGAAACGGCATTTGGGAATCTATCATTGAACCATGGTGGAAAACTCTTCCTTCTTTTTATCCGCAGGTGATTCTTTTACATTAAACTTGCCCTTACGTTACGGAGGTATTATCATGGGCGTCGGCGAATTCATCAGGCATGCAGTTGCCAGTATTAACAACATCTTTACTAGAGAGTGGACCCAGAAACATCACAATGAAAATATGATGCGAATGGTCGCTCTTGCAGTGAAACGCGGAGCTGATGATTCCAGAAAGAGACTGGACGCAGCTTCCAAGTTTTTCACGCACGGATATGACGAACCAACCGCCGTGTATTTCGTTGCATTGCATATGCGAAAAGCGCTTACTGTGATGGCAGAACAGCGACTTGTTGTTCTGTCAAGAACTTATCCGATTGAGATTTGGGAGTCGCAAGGAATTGAGTTCGATAAAAATGGTTTTATGGTTTATCGTTTTCATTTGAACATTCCCAAATACGGAGAGGTCGAGATTATTTTATCGACAGATCATGCAGGTCCTTTCACTCCAAGGTGGATGTATGGTGCAAGTCTGCGAGAGAGACTTCCAGTGATTTATTATGCAACCATTGTTCCTCCGAAGCATAGGCACAAATCGGTTAGAATTCCGATTCGACATTTGATTTTGCTGTCTAAGCCGACTCGATAAGCTTTAGTCTGATGAATTCGCGATGATTTGAGATATACATTACTCTATTGAACCACCATGTTAAAATAGGAGAATTCTACCATGGACAATCCCGACATTATGTTGGCAGCAAAGGAACGAGAAAGAAAAAATATCAAGTTCCTCGTTAGTGCGATGAAACACATAGACCTTCCTAAGATTCTGAACGATTCTGTCTTGCGATTGGAATTTGATGTAAAGGGAGCAAGACGTATTCAGCTGAAATCTTATTGTACAAATGCTGAAGAACTTACTAATCGTTTTATCGATGCTTGGTATAACGATACGGTAAAAGAGGGAAGAACGATTTTTACTGATTTTACAGCAGAAGAGATTGAAACTCTGATTTCTGCCATTTGGCATGGCGCCTGCTTTATTGGGCATGGTGCGAATGCGTGCTATGTTGGACTCTCGTTGCTCGGTATATTCCATAAACTTCTCGGAGATAAATGGGAAGTCGATATGACAAAAGCAGCTAAAGGAGAGAAGTATAATCCGAATGCGGAGACAGCTTATTCGTTTGAATGCAAAGCAAACAATTCGGAAGTCCTTCCAGTTTATATCGAAGAACTTGGAAACCTGTTTGATCAGCTGATGAAATCAGCTTTAGAAATGATGGAGGAAGATGCATGCACTACCGAATGACCTTCAGTACTAACAAAGAAGCATCAGCAATCATCTCCAGTATTGCCAAAGTACTGGAGACAGTTTTGTCTACCAATGTGGTTACTACCACTTATTTAGAAGAACCAATTGAAACACCGATCAGGATATCTGCTCCATCACTTCCAGAAGTCAAAATTAAGAATGTTTTGGAATCTGTTGATAAATTCGTAATAGAACATCCTGATTATGTACAGCTGAACACTGATATATTTGGCGCTTGGGATATTCGAAGAGCCGACGGAACCCAACTGTCAGTAAGCAAACGTGCATTCGTTTGCTGGTGCAATCTTATTCTCAGACACATTCCTGAACATTCAACTATTCCGGAATGTTTTCAGATGTTGGTAGCAAATGGAATTTCTAAACAAAAACTCTTGACTCTACTTGATTGGCCCGATTATTGTCTGAAAGATATGGAGAGAGCTTGTGCATATCCCTATATGACGCAAGCTTGGAATCAGTATTTTGGGCCAAATAATCCTTATTCGGTGGAATACATTTCAACTGAAGCAGAACGTAAAGAAGCTAACGCGCAGGCTTTTGGAAAGTTTGCTGCAAGTATTCCTCCGCAAGATCCGGAGAAGCTGGCTGAAAAGCAGAGCACTAAGAAACAAACCGTCAAAGAAAAGTTGGCAGCAATAGAAGCATCAACTGAAGTCGATGAGTTTTCTAAAGTTATCTGTAGAATGAATTCTCTTGAATTACACGAATCTCCTTCCGATACTCTTTGTGAAGAAGTTCGCAAGTCTATTCAAAAAGGACTCAAAGAAGCTAACATCACTTCACTGATCGGAGCAGTCGATTGGTTGACGTTACGTGGAATGCAGATGACTAAATTGTCTAGGATCGTCGGATTTCCTCGTGAAACCATGATTTCTAGCATCAAGCGTGGCAGTGGTAAGTTCAGCTATAAGAATCAGTTAGAAGAGTTTTTCGGTATCAATGCCACTTCGGAAAATCAAGTTAAGAAGATTGATAATTCATATCGATATCTATTTGTTGCTACTCCAATCGAGAAAGAAGATAAAATTGCTATCATCAATGAGAGAAAACAAGCAATCTCTCAAGTACTGAAAGATAAGGAATTTGAATCTTCAAAAGCTTTCTTTCAGTGTTTAAAAGAGAATGGAATTTCTCTGCATTATCTGTGTGAATGGTATAGCTTATCTTACAGAATTCTGAGGCAATGCAGAAAAGATGGTTCCGATATTCCGAAGAATCAATTGGAAAAACTCAATTGCATTAAGGATCTACATGTCAAAATTCATGTCATCAATTATGCGACTGTTCCCCAATTTAAACCACATCCGGTACGCAGATCAAACCGACCTCTCTAAATATAACTATAGGAACATGTTATGATAATTCCGGCCAATGAAGAACGATGGGCTGTTTACTTTCTGCGCATGGCGCAATTAGCAGCAAGTAAAAGTAAAGATACCACCAAGGTTGGATGTGTGCTAGTTGAACCGAATTCGTATCGAGTACTTTCTTTAGGATTCAATGGAATCCCTCGTGGAGTACAAGATTCTAGAGAAGACCATCCAGAACGTTACCAACGTCCTGAAAAATATCTTTATGTTGTACATGCGGAGGCAAATGCAGTCGCTGCAGCTGCCGCATCGGGTACAATCATTAAGAATTCAGTTGCATACTGTACGTTGCATCCTTGTATTGAGTGCACCAAACTGCTGATTCAGGCAGGAATTACCACAGTGTTCTATTTGAAAGAACCAGAATCATTACAAACACAATCGAACAATTGGAGAGAATTGTTTCCAATTGCGCGCATGATTGCTAAAGAAGCAGGAGTTTCGTTTATTGAATGCGAACTCCATGCTAATGCTCCATTGGAGGATGTTCAAGCTACATACTTGAAAAGCATGATTGCCGTCAATTAAACAATTACTCTCTTGAAGAGGTAAGAAATGGCAATCTGCAAACAATGCTTAGAGTTCTTTGAACCCGATGATTACGAGATCGTAGAAGATCGACAAGACGACCTTTGTCCAACGTGCAAGTATCTAACTCCAGAAGTATCCGCTGCTGTGGATGACGCTGAACCAATCGTCCCGGATTCGGTGATTGATGACGACGATTTGGATCTCGATGATGAAGAAGATATTGATCTCACGGATGACGAACCAGACACGGAAGAATGATCCCACAGAATTAGGAGCACATTCAAGTGGATTCAGCAACACTCGTATCAATTGTAGATAAAGCGAATCGATTGCAAGAACCTGATTCGGCAATCAGTACACATGCACCAGAACACATTGAGAAATATCAGGAAGCAAATCTTATCGACAAGTTTTCTTACATGAAATATCTTATCGGAGATACTGCAAAATTACTGGTATGCACTCTAGATCGCACGATGGAATCTAATAAACAAATTCGTCAGTGTATTCTTTGTCAAGAATCTGCGGATTGGTTTATTATTCTTCGAAATTCACGTGGAGAGATGGAATTGTTTGGTCCGTATGATTCTGAAGAGTCAGCATTTGATGGCATTCAGCAAACTATCGGATCGATTAATAACGATTCTCGTATGCCTATCACAATCTACGAACTACCAGGAATTCCGGATAACGAACTCACCTTGCTACAGTATACTGAGTGGGTGCACAAAGTCAAAGAAGGTATCGTTCAATACGTCGACGAACCTTAAGTAAAGTCTACAGTAACTCGGGATATCCCGAGTTACTGTAGATGTTTCTTTTTTTGTCTCCATCTTATGCAACACTCAACTGATATTAAAAAGAGACAATTTATGATAGAACATACAATTGCAAAAGACGTCAATGAGAGAGTACAATTTAAAACTGTTAGTGAATTGGCTAAGTTTTGTAAATCATTTCGTTACGGCGTGCGGACCAAATCTGGAAACTATGTGACCAAAAAAAACGACTTCAACAAGCAGCCGTGGGTGTTACAAAGCCCAGAGCAAGTAGCAATTAATAAAATTGGTATATGCTGGGATGTTACTTTGTTTATTTCCACACATTTGAAAAATATGAAAATTCCGCATTCATGTTTTTTTATTTGGAACAATGATGAGTCGGGAAATCTTGAAAATACACATTCATTTAACATTTTTGAACAGAACGCCAAGTATTATGTGTTTGATGTATTCGGTCCTAGCGCGGGCATATCCGAAGAGTTTAATTCTCAGCTTGCTGCTGTCAAATATCGAGTTCATAACTGGATTAAGGAAGAAGCAATTAAAACAGAAACGCACTGCACCCGTCTATCTTCCTTTCCATCACCAGGTTCTTCACCAGCACAATTTATTCACTATGCAACAGCTCAATCGTATGTCACTTTAGGCATCAGTGACGCGACTGAAGCAATGACTGCTAATCAAGATATTGACAAGTTTGCAAATAAGAAACAACGTATTATTGCATATTACGTTAAACTGATGAACAAACTCGATCCGTCCGGAGATAATGGAGAACGAGTTAAGAAGCTATTAGATCCCATGAATGAAAAACAATTCACTCAATTCATGGAAATGATCAGAGCGGGTGAATACCAGTCTTATATTGTTATGCCCAACATGGTAAAAACATTTAAGATGACGGATATCTTTGAAGCTGCAAGATTTGCCAACTACAAGTTCATGCATAAGCTTTGGTTGACTGATCCAATTACAAAACGTAAGTTCCTTACAAATGAAGAGTATATGATTCTTCAGATTCCACTTCGTAGAGCACAGCAAGAAGTTGATAAGAAACTCAGTGTTCCTTCTTCTGACAGAAGAATCGATGCACTCACTGGCCAAGTAACTGGACCAGATAAAGCTTGTTCTATTTCCACAGTAGAAATGCGAGCACTACATACCAGAGGACTCGGCGATGTACTGCATGAGTTGGTTCGGGTTCGTGGTGGAGATATTCTCGCCTATGGAGATTTCAAGCGACAATTGGAGGAGACTGGAGAAGTTTCCCTTGAGAATTTGAATCGATCATCGAGAAGTAGATCTGCAGTTGTAGCAGGTGTGCTTTTTAAAGCCGTTTTGATTGATAACAATCTTTAACGGAGAGAGTAACAATCATGGCAATTGATTTTAATTCATTAGTTGGTGGTATGACAGGAACACCGAATCCAAGTGTAGCAAATACACTTGAATATGGCAATAAGCTAACACCAAAGTCAGTAGCAAAAAGTGGAGCACAAACACAGTTGGGAACTT
>Ga0172378_10002563_pt1 | contig 17060 bp, 12 predicted proteins | sample GrowelOW332metaG_FD_119755 | JGI IMG/M metagenome (GOLD analysis project Ga0172378, IMG submission 119755) | Groundwater microbial communities from an aquifer near a municipal landfill in Southern Ontario, Canada - Pumphouse #3_1 metaG | ecosystem: Environmental > Aquatic > Deep subsurface >... | reverse complement strand
TATATTTATCTTGATTAAGAGAATAAAACAGTAATACACATATATAACATCATGCCAATTAAGTCGTTTGTGATAGAAATGAATGGTCCTGTAGCAATAGCAGGGTCAACTTTTATTTTTTCGAGTGTCATGGGTACAAGTGTTCCAAAAATAGAAGCAAACATAACTACCGCAAATAGGCTCAATGACACAGAGTATGTGACTGTAGATGTTGGTCCAAAACGGATGAAATTGTAAGTATACACTAATATGGAAATGATAGTTGCATTAATGATAGCCACCATTGATTCTTTGACGATCTGTTTGAAAACATTTTTTGTATTTAACGTGTTGTTGGCTAGACCTTGTACAATGATAGCAGATGATTGTGTACCTACATTTCCACCGGTTCCTCCTATAAGAGGTATATAAAGGGCCATTTCGGGATGAGCAGCAAAGGTTGTACCGAAGTTGCCAAGAATAAGAGAATTCCCAATGCCGCCTAGCATGCCGATGAGTAACCAAGGAAGTCGAGCTGTAGTTTGGTGCAAAATATTATCTTTGGTTTCAATGTCTTGTGATAAGCCGGAGGCTAATTGATAATCTCTTTCTGATTGTTCGCGTGCTTCTCTCATTACATCGTCTACCGTTATCTGTCCGACTAATCGTCCAATGCTGTCGAGTACGGGCAAAGCAACCAGATCGTATTTTTCTATGATTTGTACAACTTCATCAATCGGTGTATCTTCGTGTACTGAAATAGGATCGTTTTGCATTACATGCTTAACTTTTGAGACCGAAGGAGAGATAATCATTTTTTTTAAAGGAAAGATGCCTCGTAAACGCTTTTTATTATCGATGACATAGACATAGTAGATTTGGTCAAGGTCTTCGGCTTGTTTCCGCATTTCTTCCAAACACTTCGGCATACTCCAGTCCTCATTTACCAATACCATTTCCGTACCCATTAATCCCCCTGCCGTATTTTCATCATATTTTAATAAATCTATGATATCTCCGGCTTGCTTCAGGTTATTGAGATGGGATAAGACTTCTTCCTGTTTGTCTTGATCCAGATTACGTATTAGTTCTACAGCATCATCCGTCTCCATATTATCGACAAAACGTTCAGCTATCACTTTTGATGGTAGTATGTCGAGTAGCTCTTTTTGTTTATTATCGTCAAGTTCTACAAGGACATCAGCAGCTGTATCATTATCTATCAGACGATAAATATATGCAGCTTTTTCTATATCCAGTTCGTTGCATAGTTCTGCAATATCAACGGGATGAAAAGTGCTGATTTTAGATTTTATGGCATTAACATCTTTCTTTTCAATCCAATCTTTGATTTGCTCGATGTCTATTTTCTCCATTTTTTCTATACATTATAATATATAGCCATATCAAATTTATTGATGATCATTTGTTTGAGCCAAAAAAAATGCTACATCATTAGTCAGTGCTATAAAATCATTAACAGAGAGTTGTTCCGGACGTTTATTGAATAATTCGTTTTTTGTAAGTGGGCATTCGCTACCGAGGATTGGTTTAATAGAGTTTCTTAAAGTTTTTCGCCGTTGGTTGAAAGTCGTTTTTACCACTTGTTTAAAGAGCTTTTCATCACATTCCATCTTTTTCTTTTTATTACGAGTCATTCGTATTACAGCACTTTGAACCTTGGGTGGAGGATTAAATTCGATGGAATCAACTGTAAATAAATATTCTACGTCATACCAGGCTTGAATTAGGATGCTTAATATACCATATGCTTTATTTCCAGGCTTTGAGGCGATTCGTTCGGCTACTTCCTTTTGTATCATTCCTGTACAACAGGGAATAATATTTTTATAGTCCAACATTTTGAAGAATATTTGGCTGGATATATTATAAGGATAATTGCCTATTAGAACGAAAGGTGCTCCGGAGAATAAAGAGTCGAGGTCCATTTTAAGGAAATCTTTTTCGATAATATGTTCGCTGAGTGTAGGAAAAGCCTCGTGTAGGTAGGCCACGGATTCGAAATCCAGTTCCACTACATTCAAAGGCCTGTCTTTTTTAATGAGAAACTGAGTAAGCATACCCATACCTGGTCCAACCTCAAGGATGGGAAGATCCGGATAGCAATCTATGGTATCGGCAATTTTTTTTGCAATTTCTAAATTCTTCAGGAAGTGCTGTCCTAGAAACTTTTTAGGTCTTACTACTTTCATTTGATAATTAAATAACGTACTTTTGCATGTGACAAAGATAATCCTTTTCATTGAAGAAATAAAGAATTGGTATGAATAAACTGATTAAAAAATCGTATAAACTGATTATTTCCCTTTTGTTTGGTGGATTTATCCTATATTGGGTGTATAGGGATTTTGATTTCAATAGGGTCAGCAATGTCTTTTTCCATGGTTTGAATTGGTGGTGGATGTGCTTCTCTTTGCTTTTTGGTGTACTTAGTCACGTTTTTCGTGGGTTGAGGTGGAGGCAAACGCTCGAGCCGCTTGGCGTTTTCCCTAAGCGTTCTGATTGCATTAATGCTATATTTGTTTCTTATGCTGCCAATCTTGTTGTTCCCCGTTTGGGTGAAATTTCACGTTGTGGTGTGCTCTCGAAAAATGATCAAGTGCCTTTTTCTAAATCTCTTGGTACGGTTGTGACCGAAAGAATTATTGATGCCTTCTGTATGCTTACTATTACCGGTTTCACTTTATTATTGCAGATGCCTGTTTTTACCCGTTTCTTTATGCAGACCGGAACTAAAATGTCTTCCATAAATCATTTATTGACAACAGTTTGGTTCTATATTGCATTACTATGTATAATAGGTATATTTGTTCTTCTTTTCTATTTGATGCGCACAGTCTCTTTTTATCCGAAGATGAAAGGAACGATGCATAATGTGATGGAAGGCATTAATTCTTTGAAGAAAGTTCGCCGTAAACCTCTATTTACTTTTTATACCCTATTAATATGGACTTGTTATTTTTTCCATTTTTATTTTACATTCTATTGTTTCAGCTTTACTAGTTCACTTGGTCTGTTGGCGGGGCTTGTTATGTTTGTTGGGGGAACGTTTGCTGTTATTGTTCCAACACCTAATGGGGCCGGTCCTTGGCATTTTGCTGTAATAACTATGATGATGCTTTATGGAGTAAATTCTACTGATGCAGGAATATTTGCATTAATTGTGCATGGAATACAGACTTTTTTAGTAGCTTTGTTGGGGGTCTATGGATTGATAGCTTTATCGCTAACCAACAGATCAATTAATAAAATATAGTTCTAAATATACGTAATTATGAGTACAATTCACGATTTAGATCCACAAAATGTGTGGAAAAATTTCTATTCGTTAACGCGGATACCTCGTCCTTCTGGACATGTAGAGAAGATTACCGAATTTTTAATTAATTTCGGTAAGAATCTGGGCTTAGAGTCTTTTGTAGACGAAGCCGGAAATGTCGTTATTCGTAAACCTGCAACTCCGGGTATGGAAAATAAAAGAGGTATTATTCTTCAAGGTCATATGGATATGGTTCCGCAGAAGGACAATGATAAAGTTCATGATTTTGAGAAAGATCCTATCGAAACATTAGTTGAAGGTGATTGGTTAACAGCCGATGGTACAACGCTTGGTGCCGATGATGGTCTTGGTGTTGCTGCTGCAATGTCTGTGTTCGAATCAAAAGAGATTAAGCACGGACCATTAGAGATGCTTGTCACTCGTGATGAAGAAACCGGAATGTATGGTGCTTTTGGATTAAAACCCGGAACTTTGAAGGGGCAGATTTTGTTGAATCTTGACTCAGAATCAGAGGGTATGCTTTATATTGGTTGTGCCGGAGGTGTAGATATTGTTGCTTCTTTGCAATATAAAGAGGTACCTGTTCGTAAGGGCGATATAGCATTCAAGGTAACTTTGAGTGGTCTTCGCGGAGGTCATTCCGGTATGGATATCTGTCTTGGACGTGCTAATGCCAATAAATTAATGGCTCGTTTCCTGCATGAAGCTGTAGCTCAACATGATGTTCGTCTTGTTTCTTGGGAAGGTGGCAATATGCGTAATGCCATTCCTCGTGAAGCTCATGCTGTTATTACGATTCCCGCATCCAAAGAACAGGATATTACTGCTTTGGTCAAAAACTTCGAAGATCTGTTTAATAAAGAATATGCAGGAATTGAAACTCCGATGAAATTCTTGATCGAAAGTGTGGAAACTCCCGAATCTGAAGTCCCCGACGAGATTCAAGACAACTTTATCGATGCCGTAGACGCTTGTCAAAATGGCGTTGTACGTTATATTCCGGCTATTCCAGATACGGTTGAAACATCTTCTAATCTTGCTATTGTTAAAATCAAGGGTGGTAAGGCAGAAGTGATTATTCTTGCTCGTGGATCTTTGGATAGTATGAAAGATGCTTTAGCTACCAGTCTCGGGTCTTGTTTCTCAATGGCAGGAATGAAGGTTGTTCGCGAAGGCAGTTATTCAGGTTGGCAGCCGGATTTAAATTCTTCTATACTCAATGAGATGAAGCAGTTATATAAACAATTGTTTAGTACGGAGGCTTCAGTGAAAGTTATTCATGCTGGTTTGGAGTGTGGTGTTATCGGAGCGATTACTCCCGGACTTGATATGATTTCATTTGGTCCGACGCTTCGTTCGCCTCATTCACCGAATGAAGGTGCTTATATCCCTAGCGTAAAGAAATTCTATGATTTCTTAGTAGCTGCTGTTGAAAATGTACCCGAGCTATAGTTGCTGTTAGCAGTTATTGCTTTTGAATAGGTCGAATCCTATAAATATATGCCAAGAAGACGCGGATAATAAATATTCGCGTCTTCTTGGCATATATTTATTACATTCATGTTGCAATCTTAGTCTTATGTCATTGATTTTTTTGACGTAGGTCAATAAATATGTTATAAAACATACTTTTTGTCATATTCGTGATACAATTGAAGATAATAGGCCTTATCTTTGCAGTGTAATCAATAGAGATTATAAATAGAGATTAGGAGGATAACAAAATGAAAAGAGTAAAAAGATTGTTTAGGAAGATCGGAGAGTCCGATCCAAGTATTTGGGGTTATGTTACATTAAGTAAGTAACATTCCCTTTTATTAAAGTTGAAATTTAGTTTTCAGGTATTATGAAAAGGTTTTTCAGGTATTGTAAAAGATTGATATTATGAACAAGAAAGTAAAAAGAATAGCAAAGAAAATACTCATTGAAATGGGTAGGAATGAAATGATGAAATGGGGCTTTTTAAATTAAGCGCCTTAATTAAGCACGTTAGAGAAGAGGGGGAGAGTGGAAATGTTCCAAGTGAATGTTTCCACTCTTTTTGTGTTGTATAGGTATTGAAGTAAAAAGCCTTTATATCAAGTTTAGCCTTATTTTTCGAAGTACTGAGTGATTCATTATTAGTGCCATAATTAATGATAAAATATCAGCTATGGGTTGGCAGGCAAGTATTCCCGTCAAACCGAAAAGCGATTCCCATATAAAAATTAGTGGTATGAAAAACAATCCTTGTCTGGCAAGTGCCAGCAAGGATGCTTCTTTATATAAGTTGATATTTTGCAGTAACATACTGCAAATCATAGCAAAACCTGCTGCCTGAAGAGTAATACATTGTAAACGCAAGGCAAGTGTACCTATTTCGATAACTTCTTTTTCGTTTGAAAAGAAAGCTATAATTTCCGGTGCTGCTATTTCACAAATAATTAGTAATATTGTCAAAATGATAAAAGCTACTTTATGGCAATATTTGTAGGCTGTTTCAACACGATCATATAGTTTTGCACCAAAATTAAATCCGCAGACCGGTTGAAACCCTTGTCCCCAACCTATGATGACGGAAATTATCAAATAAACAATTCTTAATACGATAGTCATTGCTGCCAAAGCACAATCGCCATAACTTTTTATAGCCTGATTCAGCAAGATATTGCTGAGACTATTTAATCCCTGCCGTTCTAGCGAGGGAAGTCCTCCCTGTAATATGGCGATATATTTTTCTTTATTTGGTTTGAAGTTGGAAAAGGTGATGTTTATAGCGTCGGATTTGCGGTTTCCTACTAATAAAACAAAGAAGCTCACCAGCTGACTGATAAAAGTAGACAGCCCTGCACCCGAAATACCCATGCCCATGCCAAAAATAAAAATTGGATCCATAATGCAGTTTAAAACAGATCCGATACCGATACCGATCATCGCTTGCATGGCGTTTCCCTGTAATCTTAATTGGTTGTTTAGTACTAATGATGAGGCGAAGAAGGGGCAAGAAAGCAAGATGAAAAACATATACTTTTCCGCATAGGGTAATACTGTATTGGTAGATCCGAGTATATTGGCTAGTGGCTCAATGTATATTAATCCGATAATAGATATTATACAACCGATAAAAAAGGAGCTGAAGAAACCTACCGATGCCATAATTGTGGCATTTTTAATGTTTTTTTCGCCTAACTTGCGCGAGATATAATTACCGGAGCCGTGACCGAAGAAGAAACCCACTGCCTGAATAACGGCCATCAGAGAAAAAATGACTCCTACGGCAGCTGTAGCACTTGAGTTAATTCTTCCTACAAAAAAAGTATCTGCCAAGTTATATATGGCAGTAATCATCATGCTTACTATGGTAGGTACGGATAATTCACGAATCAGTTTTTCGACAGGTTCGGTTGTCATTTTTATAAATTTCTTCTGATGTGAATCTTCTGCTGTCATTCCTCCTTATATTTATAAATTGCAAAATTAAAAATAAATTTCTTCATTTGTTCGCTTAAACTCTTTTTTAGTTGGTCATCATATGTGTTTAAAGAATATTTTTTCAAAACATACCTCTCTTATCTCGTATCTTTTGTCTAATTTTGTAATTCAAAGAAAAAATGGAATGATAGTTTGTATTGCAGAAAAGCCCTCTGTAGCTCGTGACATTGCCGATGTACTTGGAGCGAGGACGAGAAAAGACGGATATATTGAAGGTAATGGGTATCAGGTGACTTGGACATTCGGTCATCTTTGTACCTTGAAGGAGCCTCATGAATATACGCCCCAATGGAAAGCCTGGAGTCTGGGTAGTTTGCCTATGATTCCACCGCGTTTTGGCATCAAACTGATTGATAATCCTGCTTATCAAAAACAATTTCATATTATCGAGGGCTTGATGCAGAAGGCTGAAGAGATTATTAATTGCGGTGATGCCGGTCAAGAAGGTGAGCTTATTCAACGATGGGTGATGTTGAAGGCCGGTGCTCAATGTCCCGTTAAACGCTTGTGGATTTCTTCTTTAACCGAAGAAGCTATTAAAGAAGGTTTTACAAAGTTGTGTGATCAGTCCGAGTTTCAATCTTTATATGAAGCGGGACTTTCTCGTGCCATAGGCGATTGGCTATTGGGCATGAATGCCACGCGGCTCTATACGCTGAAATATGGCCAGAATCGTCAAGTACTTTCTATAGGCCGTGTACAAACACCTACATTAGCTCTTATTGTGAACAGGCAACTTGAAATTGAAAATTTCAAATCAGAGCCTTATTGGGAGTTAAAGACAATTTATAAGCGCACTATGTTTTCGGCTGCAAAAGGTAGGTTCTCAACAAAAGAAGAGGGTGCGCAAGTTCTTGAAAAAGTGAAGTTGTTTGATTTTACAGTTACCGATGTAAACGTCAAGAAAGGTTTGGAGCACGCACCACGTTTATTTGACCTTACTTCCCTCCAGGTAGAATGCAATAGGAAGTATGCATTTTCTGCTGATGATACTTTGAAATTGATACAATCTTTATATGAAAAGAAATTAACAACATATCCGCGTGTAGATACGACTTTTTTAAGTGACGATATATATCCGAAGTGCCCCGGTATATTAAAAAATCTTCGTGATTATGAGTCGTTGACCTCATCGCTTAATTATAACAAGTTATTGAAGACGAAACGGGTTTTCGATACATCCAAAGTGACTGATCACCATGCCATTATACCAACAGGTGTTTATCCGCAGAATATAAATGATCGCGAGAAAATGGTTTATAATTTAATAGCTCTACGTTTTATTGCTTCTTTTTATCCCGATTGCCAAATATCTACGACCACTGTTTTGGGGAAAGTTGAGAAGATAGAATTTAAAGTGACAGGTAAGCAGATTCTTGTTCCTGGCTGGCGAGTGGTTTTCGAGAAAAACAATGAGGGCAGTGATTCCGATGATGGCTTGAATTCATCTGGTGAAAGTGAAAAGAATGAAGACGCTAAAGAGCAAGTACTTCCGTCGTTTATTAAAGGTGAGAGCGGTCCGCACGTACCACAATTGACAGAAAAGAGTACTCAGCCGCCAAAGCCTTATACAGAGGCTACTTTGCTTCGTGCAATGGAGACCGCCGGAAAATTGGTTGACAGTGATGAACTTCGTGATGCGTTAAAAGAAAACGGAATAGGCAGGCCGTCTACGCGTGCAGCGATTATTGAGACCTTATTCAAACGGAATTACATACATAAGCAACGCAAAAATTTAATTGCTACATCTACGGGAGTCGAGTTGATTCAACTCATTCACGAAGAATTGCTTAAATCTGCCGAACTGACCGGATTGTGGGAAAAGAAACTTCGCCAGATAGAAAAGAAAACCTATGATGCCAGTCAGTTTCTTGACGAACTTAAGAGTATGGTATCGGAAATAGTTAGAAATGTTCTTTTGGATAATTCGAACCGTAGTATTACGATCTTGCAATCAGCTCCGGTAGAAAAGGAATCTGTTTCAACTACTCGTAAAAAAGCTCAAAGTGGTGGTGTGAAAACGAAAACCGATAAGAAAAGCCGCGCTATTTTTACCATTACTGCCATAGATCCGAAATCCGGAGCTATCAATGATCCATTAGTAGGCAAGTCTTGTCCTATTTGTGGGACAGGTGTTATTATTAAAGGTAAAACAGCCTATGGTTGTTCTAATTGGAAAAAGGGCTGTAAGTTCCGTCAGCCGTTTGATAAATGATTGTATTACACGTTTGTATGAACGGATAAGAAATTAGTTTATTTATTGAAATAAGCTACCATATAAACAGCGATAGCTATAATTACAACGATAAGAATTAGAAATAATGTTATTTTCCATCGATTATTTTTTCTTGTTGCTGTTTCTGTGTTTACTTGCTGATCAATAGGATTGATAGGAATTTCTTTCCTTTTCACATTTCCATCATTATCTATATAAAGATTTTTACCGCTATGTTGTTCTGTGAGGGAATTATGCGCCTTCAAATCTTCAAAGTCATAATGATCCTTTGTCTTCCAATCGAGAATGCTTTCTTCACGAATCGAAGTGTCATTCTTCAGATTTAAGTCTTCTAATTCCTTGATTGAATAGGGCCCTTGTATGGTGCCGTTTATCTTTGTATAAAATTTGAACATGATTAGTTATTTTTCCTTTTATATTTAAATGGTGTATTTAAATAAGCAATGCGCAAAGGTAGCTTATATTATTAAGGTAATCGTATAAATACCTATTTAAAGTGTTATATATAGCAAATCATTTATACAATATTAATACATATACCAACCTTTGGCAGAATTAAATTAGCGCATATTTCACTTGTTTAATAAGTCTATTGTTTGTTTTGTTGATATATTGTAGGATTGCGGTAGTCCACATGCCATTGATATAGAGCAAAACCAATATTGGAAAATCCGATTTTTTATATCCATGTGCATTGTGTCCTTTGGTTAATACTATTCCCATTCTAAGTTTTAACATAGTGGATGATTAAAAACGCAAAACTGTGTCAAAAGCATTATACTTTTGACATAGTTTGCGTCCTAAAACAAGGTATCACAATTATAAATTGTGCCTTTTAATTATCTTCACTTGATTTTATCGTAAGCGTGGATAGCCTCACTAAAACGATTGTTCACATCGCCGAAGTTATATAAACCGTCGACATTTTCCAACAGGCCTTTTAATTTGAGAGAGAATACCATTGGAGGATTATCTAATGTGAGTAACTCCATTCCGCGCAACTGGTCGGGGTTCTGGTAAACAAGATTTACTGCAATATAAGCATTACCGTCTTGATCTTCCCATTTTTCAAAAACAAGTTTACAACCGATGGGGGTTTTTTTCTCTATTGCATTTGGAAGTTCATAAGATTCCACTCCGAGTGCCGCGTCAACACTGGCGATATTAGAATCATGTCCACATAAGAAAGTGAATTTCCGACCTACTGCATTAAGTTCATCGTTCAGATAAACAAGCAGCGGATGGGCAACATTAACTGCTACTGACGGTGCGGTGAAAAGCACGTCGCCATATACATCCTTGATTCTTGCTATTTTTTCCCAATCGGCATAAGTTATATCATGTCCGAAGGCTGCTTTCTTGGCATCAGGTTCTTCATAGTATTGTAGTATGAATGCATCAGAGGCTGAATTTGCCAGTTTTAGAGACCCTTTCATATTAGGCTCTTCACCTTTTTTAAGCGTAATCTGTGTGTTGTAATCATTGAAAGCACATGTTTCGCCGGACTTGCATGCCGGAGAGTTCTTTAGGTCAAGCACCTTTGCCGTTATTGCATAAGAATCTTCCAAGTTTTTGTTGAATCCTACTATTCCCTTTTTACCTCCCATAGCAGCAATCTCTTTCATTACCTGTGCCTTGTATGCATCGCTTAACTTAGTCAGGCGTGGAAAGAAAACCGGATCCATTTTGCTCGGTGTGAAACGGTAATTTACATGTATGTTAGCTAAAGGCATAAACCCTGATGAGAAGTACTGTGCCGTAGCAATTGTACGCTGCATGCTATTAGCGTAGAAGTTTACTTCATCCACAGAAGGGACACAATTCTCTTTAAATAGCCCCTTATCGACAAGCCATTTGCGGAAGAACTGTCCCATCATTGTTTCCAGCACGCCGCCACGAAGTGTCAGTTCGCTGGGGGCAGAACTCCATTTCGTCCATTGATGGGGTGTAAGACGGCTCAGGGCACTGCCGTTAGTTGACAGTGGAGAACGTATGTTGTGACGACTGAGGATAACCACCTCTTTAAGTTCGTATTTGTTCTTAAAGTCCTGCGAACGCTGCAGTTGGGCCATCATGAACGATGGACTGAGCAAAAGCAGTATCAGTAGTGAATAGAATATACTTCTTCTTTTCATTACTTTTAGAATTTAATTTGGAGACGTGTTTCGAGAATCGTAAGCTTCGTATTTAAATAGGCTGCTCTGTCAGTTGTCTTTGTGAGCGAGCATCTTACCCTCCATATCATATATTTATTAAGATAGTAATTGAATGTTGCAGACCAGTCGCTCAGGCGACCTCCAAGTATTTCTGCATTATGATCGGAAAGGTCGGTATAGTTATAAGCCAATACTACTTCCATAGAACCCGGATCAGGTGTTGCTATACCACAATCACTGTCTGTATATTTATAATTTGTTCCTTTCACAAGGCCTCTTAACAGGCCATAGGCACCGCTTGCCTTGTAGTTCTTCTGTCCATTGTTGCGATTTACTTGGGCATAATAGTACTGAGTCTCAATAGCTAAACGTCCTATTGCCACATTCATTTCAGGTGTAAACTTATACATCACTTTGGCATCAGAAATAGTTGCCGACTGAGCTGCAACACTAGCTATTCTGGTCGGAAAATTAGAACTCAATACAAATGAATGATGGTTAAGTTCTGCGTTAGAATTATAACGTGGTGTCTCAAATGCGCCGGAGATACCTATATGGAATATTTTGCCCGGCTCACGCCAAGGACGATAAACGAGACGGCTCATCATGCCTACGCCATTATTACCCAATTGGTTCGAATTACGCTTCATGGCTTCAGTCTCTTCAAAGAAACTTAATGTACCGAAAAACTGGTCCTTGCTGTGTACATACATTGCACCGAGCAGACGGGAATTGAAGAAAGCCTGATTGCTTTGAGGCTCTTCCATTGAAATTTTGAAAGAAGAACTTGTAGCACTCTGAAGGCCGAACTGATGAACAAAGTATCCTACGCGGATCAGATCGTGCTTGCCAAGATTATTCTCCATAAACACATCTTTCATTGAAACGTTACCATAAGCATAACCGATGTCAACCTTGCCGGACCACTGGCCATACTTAGCCTTAAAGCCCACACGCATGTCGGGAATAGCCATACCATCATTAAATTTCTCATTGTAATTATTTGCATCAAAGAGTCCGGCATCCATGAGGATACGTCCCGAAGGTTTAACCACCAGTTTATCTTCCTCCTGAGCTTTGGCACTGCTTACGAGAGCAAGTCCAAACGCCATCATTATAAAAATTCTTTTCATAACATCTATCTTTAAGTTAATTCGATTAATTTATAGCCTTTTTCTCACTTTTTTCCACTTTATTAGCCTTAACCAATTTAGTGAATTCTTTCTTTGCTTTTTCCAATTGTTTCATAAAAAGGTCATTAGCATGCAAACGAGCTACTATAGCACCAGCCACTAAACGGGCTGCATCAACATCACTCTGGAAATGATAACCGCAAATCACACGGCTCTCTCCCATATCATAACCCCTTTTTAGAATCTCGTTCTGGCGATCAACGTTTATTTCAGCCAAGACTAAAGCCGTTGCCCAACCAATAGTTGAATGTCCCGAAGGATAAGACCCATTTGTAGAAAGTTCTTTCTGCTGCTCAGGATTGCATGTCTGTTCCTTGTAATAAGCAAACGGACGAGTACGCATATAGTGATTTTTTGCTTCACGTGTAGCTAAATCGCCTGCATCTTCACGCATATTCAAGACCAATTTATATATTTCCGGAGTTGTTTCTTTGGATATTTTTATACCGAAAGCCTCAGAAAAGGCATTAGGAACGCCGTCTCCATTAACGCGCGCATCGGCTGCTGCCTGGTCACCACGTGGAGTTTCTCTTTGCATTTTGCCCCATTGATATTGATATTGATCATAAAGGAATTGTACGCTTCCTGGCTGTGGAGGGGCCGGAAGAAGATTAAGGCTACTTGCCACATCACCGATTTGTAAGAAGTAAAGATCCGGATTTGTTCTTACGTCTTTAATTCTTTGTTGTCCAAAGGTGCATACTGTGATTAACGACAGTAGTACAACCATTAAATTTTTTCTTGTCATGTTTATAACATTTTTAAAAGATTAACAAATTACATTAACGGAAGCAAAGGTTGTAATTTATTAGCTTTCAAAAAAGTTGCGCAAGGTTATTTCATCGTTTTGCTGAAATGCAACTATTCGCAAAACGTTGGAAATAAGATGATTAGAAAAATTAATTGAATTTAAAATTATTCAGATAACTTCAATAAATAATAGATGAGGCTCGATGAATTATTGTTCACGTAGGTCTGTAGTTGAGCCTCGTTTGTTTTGATTTTGTTATTTATCAGTCGGCTGATTACCGGATTCAGGTTGCCATAGATACCAAGCAGACCGGGCAAAAGCACACGCTTCACTTTCGGATCAACCATAAGCAGCACCGCAACTTTCACCTGCTGATTGCCGGAATTAGTGAATTTCAGAATGTTGATTATAACATCCTTGTCAGTTTCGCAGATGTATTGATAGAATGAATTGATCAGTTTCTCTATATTATTGACCACAGAACTTGCCTGGTCTGTAATCTCAGATTCCAGACTGATGTCGAACTTCTTGTTTACTTTCTTATCATTTTCACAAATCACAGAGTTTCTTGTTCTTGTATATTCATTTATACAAACTGAAATCTTATTCTTTATATCAAACTCTTTAACGCGATTGTCTATAGGTTTCAACTCTTTCAACAACAAAAGTCTTTCTTTAGATTCCATATCTGCCGCTATACTGTCTATTTTGTTGATAAGAGAGTTCACCACTTTATCTGGAACAGTATTCTGTTCCAGAAACTTCCTGCAACGAATGATATGTTTTTTTATTTTATCAAGTGCATCTTCAGAGAAGATATATTCATAATCACACTTCAAACGTGTGAAATCGTCATATAGTTCTGATAGTGGTCTATGACATATTTCGTCAGTCATATTGGCTATTCTTTCATTAATAGTATCATTGACACCTTCTATTTCAAGGCAGTCTTTGGTCATCTCAGAATATTGTTTCAGACAATCTGTGAGCACTGATATATGGTTTAGCCATATCTCATTTTTGTCCACCTGACTCCTTATTATTTCTATTTTGTCGGACTCGCATGTGTCGTGTGACTCATTGAGCAGTTTATCCCTGTCATAAGCAGACGTTTCCTCTATCCGCTTCATCTGTTTCTCTAATTGTTTTGACAACTGCAATGCAATATTGCGGTTCTTCTTCATGATATCTGCAGACAACTTAATTATCAGCGCATTTATGTCTCTATTTCCGGTCGTATTTATGTCAATATCATCAATCTCCTTTTTAAGAATCTCCTCTTCTTTCTTTTCATCGGCATCCAGCAATTCACACATAGCTGCTAACCCGTCAAATCGTCGTTTAAGGTCTTCAATGCGCAGCAACATTTGTTTTTTGCTGTCACTTTTCCTTTTGATATATGCATATACAATAATAATTACTAATATTATTATAAATAATGCGATCAGCGATATAAAGGGTAAATTGGGCACTTTTGTATTGAAATCCACCCATTTCGGATTATTCTCACGGTTCACCGTTAGCATCATAACACCTATGTTGGAGCCAAGATAAAGCGTTCCGTTCGATACAAAAGATGCCTCAGGGGTGAAACTTATGTCAGCATAATATCTGCCCGCTTCTCTTATTTTTCCATTACTGACTAAGTATTTACGGATACCGAATTCTGGCAAAGCGTAAAACAGTGTATCATTCACATACAGCAGTTTATTGAAGCCTTTTACATTGAGTGTATCATCGGAGTTCTGTAATATGAGTTTATGATTAGTCAGCATTATCAATCCGTGGTTATAATCGTTATTAACTATCAGATCGCGGATAAACGGATTATTCTCAGTATGTTCTATTCTTTTGAAATCTTTCTCTTTGCCATAATACACACCATCGTTAAGCGTTGAAAGATAAATTATATCAGAATGCTTTGGTTTATAGAATGATGTTACATATTTATTGTTTAGTTGCGCTATATTTTCTACTCTGTTGTCACTGTCTATAATAACCATCTCGTCTTGTACGCCTAAGAATATCTGCGGTTTATTGTCTATAGTTTTCAGGCACGATGCTGTGATTTTAGTGCGTGATTGGTAAATAATCGTGGAATGGCTGAACAATTTATTCTGCAAATAACTATTTCTTATAGACAAGGATTTAAGTTTCTGATTATTATTTACATAGTAAAGTTTATTACCCGATACATAGATATTCCGTACCTGTTCCTCTTTAGGAAATGAATAAATTTTAGACGCCATATGATTTAAGCGATGCTGGCGGAAGAGCTCGTTTGCAGAATTAACGTAGTATATATAATCTCCGTCGCTACATGCTGCCACGGTAGGATTGTCGCCATTGAATATGCCCAAATGGAATGGTATTCGCCATAGAGCATTTTTTGTGATCATAAGTGAAAAGCCGTTTTCCTTGTCGGATAATATAATATTGTGGCTTCCCTCTGGCACTTCCCGTCTGAGAGGAATTGTTACAAATTTCTTGAGATCTTCACTTAGAATAACGTCAGATGTGCCTATAAAATAATGTGTATTTCCTACCTTATAGTAAACTCTCGAAGAAAAGTTGAGACTTGTTTCTTTTATGTTTTTACCATTTGTATCTTCTATATAAAGAATCTTATCAGCCAATGCATATATTTTATTACCATATACAGCTACATAATGTATGTTCACTCCTTTATGTAGCAGCGTTAAGGCGGACGTTTTACAATTGACGCGCACTAATCCGTTTTGTGTAGAAGCAAATATTAAATTGTCGTTGTATTTGCATAAGTTGCTTACTAGAAATGGGGCACCGCTTTTAGCTGTCAGACTGCTATCCGAAGGATAAATCCGTTGTAGCTCACATTCATCCTTCAAACGGGATGTTGTATACAATCCCTGGCTTGTGGCGACATATACATTTTTATTGCACAATTCTATATCATAAGGCGAATATTTGTCGGCTTTATGAGATATGTTATAAATTGCCATTCGTGAGAACCCATTCTTATCAAATTTCCACTTCTGCAGTCCGGAGTTTCTCACTCCTATCCAGCAAAAGGTTTGCTGCGCAGTATTTCTGTCTGCCACCACATCATATATACGATCTGTCCCGATATGATAAGCATCCCGTGAATATTTATTGATATGCCATATATCACCTGTCTCACTTCCTATCCAATATGCAGAGTCGCCGTCAGACGAAATGGATGACAACTGATCGTCGAAATAATATTCCGTTTCACCGAGGGTTTTTCCCTGCTTAGATTCATTGCATCCGACAAAGAATATGGCAGACATGATAATGAAGAATGTTATAGCATTAAATCTTTTTATCTTCTTCATTGATTCTACTTATAAATTTTCATATTAATGCTATCACGAGTTCTGTTTCAATATAATGTTTACTATCGCAGATACATATCAGACAGACCCTGCTGCTTTCGGCATTATATTAGTGTATCTTTAACTGGTTCAACAGGTTCATATACCTTAATAATAATATAGAAGAGAATTGAAAAAGTTTTCTCGCTATCTTTGTATTATAGATGTGTTGTTTTGTTAATCAGATAATAATCAAGAATAGTCATGGCAGCCATTGCTTCGACAATAGGTACGGCACGAGGCAATACGCAGGGGTCATGTCTGCCTTTAACTTTCAAAATTTCATCTTTGCCATTGATGTTTACGGTGGACTGTTCTATTAATATCGTGGCTACCGGTTTGAATAATACACGAAAATAGATATCCTGTCCGTTGCTGATGCCTCCTTGGATGCCTCCTGAATGGTTGGTTTTGGTATCGATTCGTCCGTCGTGATCATAAAAAATATCATTCTGTTCCGAGCCTTTTAGTCCGACGCCTTTGAATCCTTCACCGTATTCAAAAGCTTTGCATGCATTGATATTCAACATGGCATTACCGAGTGCTGCATGTAATTTTCCGTAGACCGGTTGCCCCAAACCTATGGGACAATGTTCAAT
>Ga0172378_10002562_pt1 | contig 17071 bp, 8 predicted proteins | sample GrowelOW332metaG_FD_119755 | JGI IMG/M metagenome (GOLD analysis project Ga0172378, IMG submission 119755) | Groundwater microbial communities from an aquifer near a municipal landfill in Southern Ontario, Canada - Pumphouse #3_1 metaG | ecosystem: Environmental > Aquatic > Deep subsurface >... | reverse complement strand
TTGTAGGGTGTTTAACTGAAATAGAGCCTGGTCCCCTTTATAACGGATCACCGCAAAACCTTTGCTATCAATTCCGCGTTCATAAAGATGCCGAATTACTTAATGAGGAACGTAAGCGTCAGAAACTTACGCAGCAACAACTCGCAGGCTGGTTACTTTGATCAAAATCTAATACCATACGTGTTATTCCTAATATTTAAAATAATTTACCGTAAAAAAATTACGCTGCATGGGATATATTTTATATATTTGTAGCGAAGAAATATAAAATGTTAATGATATGAACATGCTTAAGAAGTTTGCTGTAACTAACTTTCGGGGTTTTAAAGATCGTATAGAATGGGACCTTTCTCATCCAAGCAACTATACTTTTAATCAGGGAGCTATAAAAGATGGCATTATCAAAAATGGTATTATTTATGGACCTAATGGGGCCGGTAAGTCGAATTTCTCTTTAGCACTATTTGATATTGAGAATCACCTTTCTCAGAAAGAAAAGAATCCAAATTATTACATAAATTTTGTTTATGCAGGCAGACCGGAATCGCCAGTTGTATTCGAATATACTTTTCAGTTTGGCGATAGAGTGATTTACTATGCTTATTCAAAAAATAGGGCGGGATTGCTCGTTGATGAAAAACTTGTAGTTGACTCGAAGCAAAAATTTTACATGCATAATGCTTCCTTTGAAATTGATGAAAGTGAATTTCCTATGGATCCGACCGTAAAGAAGAACGTCATTGAAAATGCAAATCACTTATCAATCGTAAATTTTCTACTGACTCGCTTTCCTTTGCCTAAAGGTCATTATCTGATAGAACTGCAAAACTTTGCCAATTCAATGTTATGGTTCAGAAGTCTGGGAATAAACGAATATATCGGTCTCGAAACCGGTGTAACTCAATTGGAAGATTATATTATCAGCCATAAATTATTGGATGACTTTAAAGATTTCCTATATGAGGTAAGTGGTCAGCAATTTGATTTTATAGAGCCGAAAGCGGGGGATAAAAGGATATTTTGTAAGATTGAGAATAATATAGTACCTTTCTCTATAATCAGATCAACAGGAACCAATTCTCTCATTCTGCTTTATTATTGGTATAAGACTTTAGCTGCGGATCATGCATCTTTTGTTTTCATCGATGAATTTGATGCTTTTTATCATTTCAAACTATCTTTTGAGGTTTGTAAACGCTTATTTGCTCAAAAATGTCAGATCTTCACCTCTTCTCATAATACCTATTTGATGACTAATGATCTGTTACGGCCAGACTGTAACTTCATTCTTAATCATAATAAGATAAAACCGTTGAATGAGTGTACCGAGAAGGAACTGAGGTTTGGGCACAATATTGAAAAATTGTATCGGGGAGGAGCATTCAAGTCATGATTTTATTTGTATTTGAAGGCCAAAAAGATGAACCGAAGATATATGCTACTATCAAAGCTCTCTATTTTGAAAAAGAAAGTGAAGATATTAAATATGTTTTCAACAGTAACATCTACAGATTATACGACGTTATCATGAAAGAGTATTCTGATTTCAGCAATATGAATAATGCCGCAGATGTTGTGTCTCTCCTGAGGAGATTTCATCCTGAAAGTGATTTGAAAGATATTGAAATATCATCGGATATAGACCAGATATTCTTCTTTTTTGACTATGATTTTCAGGAGGTTTTCTATGAGAAAGAAAAACATCCTGACTATAATCTGATGAAGTGCCTGGAAATGAATAATCATAAAGTCCAGGAGATGCTCAATTTATTTAATAATGAAACAGAAATGGGAAAACTGTACATCAATTATCCCATGATCGAGTCACTGAAATTCACCAAACGTCTTCCTGATAGTCAATATCATTCGTATGAAGTCACTTTAGATGAATGCCATGGCAAGTTTAAGGGTATAGCTGAGAAATTCACAGATTATCACAGCTATCATGGATTGCTTATTGAAGATACTATTGATAGGGAGATAGTTAGCAAGAATTGGCAGAAACTGAAAGAACAAAATATCAAAAAAGCTAATTTTCTCTGTACGGGAAGGAACTCATTACCTAAAAATAAAGAAACCATCAGTCAGAACAGAATTTATCAGTCTCAATTGAAAAAATATAATACCAATGCACATATAGGAATTTTGAATTCTTTTCCATTATTCCTCTATGATTACTTTAAGTAAATGGCAAAGGATATCATCAATTGGATGTCATGGCCGAGTCGACGGATAAGAAATATCTCCTTATTGGTAAATGTAAGTGGATTGAGGGTGAATATGCCGGTCGTCTGTTTAAAGAACTTAAAGAAAAAACTTGCCATCTCTCCCTGGCTAAGGATAAGAAAATTATTTATGTTTTTTCTTAAAAGTCAAGCCCTTGGATGATATCTCAGATACATCTTCCTTTCTCAGGATGTCCTCAATATGACGTATGGGGATTGAAAATCGTCTTTAAAAACTTGTCATTTTTTTGTATTCTTTAAACTTCCGGCGTGAGCTATGGTTAGTGTTGATTAAGTTCTTGGTGACTTTATTCCGAAGGAATTTAGAAAGAATTACGAAGAAAAGAGAATGAAAGAAAGAATTAGTGCTTAACTTCGGGTTGGCCTATCAAAAAAATGTCTGTTTAACAAAGTGGAACAGAAGTGATATTTTTAAATAACAGTTCGGTATTTATGCTACATTAATTCAGTTTGAAAGAAAGAAATATAACGTGACTAATCAAATTAGCATAGAAAATTACAAGTCGATACGTTCCGCAAAGATTCCTATGAGCAATTTGAATGTGTAGATTGGATCAGATGGAGTAGGTAAAAGTAATTTTATCTTATTCTTTGAGTTGGTGCAAAAATGTTTGATCAGCAACTCGGCAGTTTTATTTTAAAGCATGGTGGTATTCAGAGATTTCTTTACCAGGATCCTAAACATTCTGAATTTATCAAGAGACTGATTGATTTTAAGAATACAAATGCTTTTTTGGCATCCGGTATTATTAGTACAATGAGGTCCTGAAATGTTATGATTGGGCTCCAGAGAAGGATGACTGGAGCGAGTGTATTATTAGTGGTTTTAATTCTCCACTTGAGAAAAATGTGCTTAGGTTTTTGCTGAAAAGAAATCAACTTGTCATTTTGGTATTGGCACAGAGAATGTATAAGACTGTTCCAACCGAACTTCTACCTGCTTATTCCTTAAATCGCTTATTAATCATTGCTACGACTACAGTTGTCAACCAAAGTTGTCAGACTGCTTTGGTCCGAAATGAATACGTTCCATAGTTTACAGATCCTATTTGTTTAGTAAGAATAACGGAATACAACAACCGATATCCTTTAAAATAGAAATTCGCAAATAAGCTCGTCGTACTTTAAGGGCTTCTCTTATAGTGTTAAGTACACAGTTTACCGGTAAACTCTGTATTGCAAAGCTTGAGTATCTTCTAAGGGATATTTTTAAAAAAGTCTGTGATTCCATTGGTTAATATACAAATGTCTCACGAAATGCAACATTTGTAGAAATTGACGTAGATGCTCCTTTTAAGTTGTTTATGTTTTCAATTTGAATGATATCTTTTATTTTTTGGAAGAGCTCCGGGAATAAGTATAGTATAATAATACTAACTTTGCGATAGGATTCAATTTTAAAACAGAAACAATGAAAATAAAGGAATTAATACTGATCATATTCTTCGCTTTTGTCCAGACTGTGAGTGGAGCAGGGACTTGTGTCAAATATGGGAAATGGATGTTGGCAAAGGGTAACGGAGCCGACGGAATCACCATTGCCTTCAACCACCAGCCGATCATTGGTAAACTCTATGCCGAGTATCGACTCGGTAGCAAACTTATTTCCAGTCGTGACTATTCACAGTATCGTATTCGCGAAAGCCCTATTACGGACTGCCATGGGAAAGGAATGGAATGGACTATCACCTATCACGGAGAGGGGAGACCAGACCTTATACAGAACTTCAGAATCTATCAGGATTATCTGCTCAATAATATCCAGATACATAGCGACAGGAAACTGACGACCAATTATATGGTTCCCGTGAAGGCGACTTCTACCATGGGTGATGTTACAGGCAAACAGTTATGTACCCTTTTTGTTCCCTATGATAACGATGCCTGGATCAGATACCGTTCTGAGCAGACTGCCGACACTCTGCGCAGTTACGAGGTGACGGCAGTTTATGATGCCACTAGTCGTCACGGCCTCGTGATTGGAGCCATCGACCACGACAAATGGAAGAGCGCTGTTGATATCAACAATGACGCTCGTACCCTAACCGCCTTCAGTGGAGTTGCTGACCGTCTGACGCGTGATGTCCATGCCCACGGTTATCTGAGTGGAAACGATATCCGTTCTGCCACCATCTTTATCGGACAGTTTGATGACTGGCGCAACGGCCTTGAAATCTATGCCCGTGCCAATACGGATGTATCACCCCGTCGGGAATGGAAGAAAGCCGTCCCCATGGGTTGGAACAGTTGGGGTGCTCTGGCCTTCGAAGTTAACTATCAGAACTCCACAGAGACCTCCAATTTCATTGCCACGTACCTGCAGAATCATTTCTTTTGTAATGCCGACGGACTCGTGTACACGGGTCTGGATTCCGGATGGAATAACTTTACCGAAGACGAACTGAAGGACTTTACCAACGTGTGCAGGAAGAACCATCAGGTACCCTGCATTTACTGGACTCCTTTCACCGATTGGGGAAAGGATCCGGAGAGAAAGGTGCCAGGAGTAGAAGAATACCGATATAAGGATATCTATCTCTATAGTCACGGCAAACCGGAGGAACTAGACGGTGCCTATGCCATCGACCCCACGCATCCTGCCGTAAGGAGGATGATGGAGCAGACTGCCGATCTCTTCCGTCGTTGTGGGTTTAAATATGTGAAGATGGACTTTATGACCCACGGACGTCTGGAAGCTGACTCCTGGTATCTGCCGCAGATTACAACGGGTACTCAGGCTTATAATTATGGTATGCAACTCCTCGATAGCATCTTCCACGGCATGTATCTCAACCTGTCCATTTCTCCCATCTTTCCTTCGCAGTATGCACAAAGTCGCAGGATAGCCTGTGATGCCTGGAACAAAATCAAGGATACGGAATATACGATGAATGCCCTCTCCTACGGTTGGTGGGTAGGCAGACTCTATGATTATAATGATGCCGACCATGTAGTGTTGAGAGATGCCACGGAAGGAGAGAACCGTGCCCGTATCATGTCATCCGTCATCACTGGCATCTTCATCCTGGGAGATAACTATAGTGCCAGTGGGGAAGAGGAGGTGAAGCGACGCGCAATGAAATACCTGACCAATCCTGGCATCAATCGTATCGTGGATGGACGTGCTTTCCGTCCGTTGAATGGCAATGACAAAGATGCAGAAAACATGTTTATACGTGAGGAACCGGATGGAAAGGTTTATCTCGCCGTGTTCAATTACAAGGATACCGATTTCCATTTCATCTTGCCTCTACAGCGCATGGAGTTGACCCAAGGGAGTTATAAGATTACCGAATTGTGGAGCCACAGCATCGTGGATGCCGCCAGCATGCAGGTGATTCCGGCAAAAGATGCGAAGATATTCCTGTTTGAAAAATAATAATATGATGAAACACAGAATATTAATGGGTATATTATCCCTGTTGGCAGCACCCTTTGTAGCTATACCGAAGTTGCCTCTCCTGTTTTCTGATAACATGGTCATCCAATAGAAAGCTGATGTTACCCTGTAAGGGATGGCCTGTTCGGGGGCTGTCATCACGATGACACCGTCATGGAATCACCGTACTGTGGAATCTGCCATCAATATCATCGACAAATGGAAGGTCATAATGAAGACTCCGAAGGCCGATGGTTTTACACATCACTGTCAGCGATGGCGAGAGTATGACGTTACACAATGTGATGATGGGAGAGGTATGGTTGCATTCAGGTCAGTCAAATTTGGAATTCCCCGTTAAGGGGTGGACTCAGGTGCTGAATGCCGATGAGGAAGTAGTACTCTCCACCCATCCGAACACCCGGCTGCTACAGATCTGTAAGGTCTCTGTCAAGGCGCCTTGTGATGAGGTGGTAACTCCTTCTTATGGTAAGACTTGTTTAAACAGCATATTAAATCAAGAAATTATGAAACGTCTATTATCTTTTTACTTGATTGTTGTCCTGCTGCTATTAGGACAGAAAGTGAATGCCGCTGGCAGACATTACGTCCTCAACTACAGTTCTCCATCAATGAAATGGATGGAAGCGTTCCCCATGGGTAACGGCCGTCTGGGTATGATGGTTTATGGCGGTACTTCGATTGAGACCATAGCCCTCAACGAGGTGACGCTGTGGTCGGGACAACCTGACCCTGAGGAAAACAATCTCTGTGGACCAGAGAAGCTCCGCGAGATACGTGCTGCCTTCTTTTCCGGCGACATCGCTAAAGGCAATGAACTGGGATGGAAATATCTTTGTGGTCATGGAAAGAGTTTCGGTACTCATCTGCCCTTCGGGGATCTGAAGATCCAGTATCTCCACCGCAGTGGCAACGTGAGTGATTACCATCGTTCCCTCGACCTCAACGAGGCTGTGGCAACGGTATCTTACCGTATGGGGGATGTGAGCTATCGGCAGCAGTATTTCTGCAGCAATCCCGATGATGTTGCTGTCATCCGTCTCTCCGCCAACAGAAAGCATAGCATCTCATTTTATCTCTCTATGAACATGCTGCGCCATAACAGCATCAGCGTGAACAATGATCAGATTGACATCCTTGGAGATGCCCGCTTCGACAAGAATAGTGAGGGCGGTGTCCTCTTCAGAGGTATCGTGCGCGTCATCCCCGTAGGAGGTACCTTCACTCATGACGACAAAGGTATCACGGTCAGCAACGCCGATGAGGTGATGATTCTTACGGATATCCGTACCAACTTCTCGAATCCTGATTATCAGAACTTCTGTCAGCATACTATTGACAAGGCGGTTGCCAGGAGTTTTGTCTCCCTTCGGAAAGCACATGTCACCGACTTCGGACATATCTTCAATCGGATGTCCGTCGATTTCGGGGGCGACCTCCGTGAGGATGTCAGCACCGAGAGTCTCTTTGCCCACGCCCATGTAGGACATCCTGATGTAGCCTTCGATGCTCTCTTCTTCCAGTACGGACGTTATATGCTGATCTCCTCTTCTCGAGAGAACTCGCCGTTGCCGGCTAATCTGCAGGGTATCTGGAATGACAATGTTGCCTGCAATATGCCGTGGACATGCGATTACCATCTCGATATCAATATCGAACAGAACTATTGGTCGGCTAACATCGCTAATATGGCGGAAACCAATGTCCCTCTGTTCCGCTATCTGCAGCTCCTTGCCCATTATGGTCATGAGACGGCACGGAAGATGTATGGTTGTGACGGATGGGTGGCTCATACTATTAATAATATATGGGGAGATACCGCCCCTGGCAACAGTGTCAGTTGGGCAATGAACGTCACAGCCGGAGCATGGTTGGCCACACAACTGTGGGCACATTATGATTTTACGCGAGATGATGAGTGGTTGCGTACAGAGGGTTATCCGTTGATGAAGCAGACGGCACAGTTCTTTGTCGACTACATGGTGAAGGACCCCAACAGCGGATACCTCGTCACCGGTCCGAGCATCTCGCCTGAGAACGGTTTCCGTTATAAGGACGGAAAGGACTATACCCTTTCCATGATGCCTACCATTGACAGAGCCGTCGTGCACGACATCTATAAGGCGTGCATCGCGTCGAGCAAGATATTGCAGGTAGACTCCGCTTTCCGTGCTCGTCTGGAATGCGACATCCAACTGCTTCCTCCTTACAGGATTGGCAAAGACAGTACCCTTAACGAATGGTTTCTGAATGTCAGTCGTACGGATCCTACTCATCGTCATGCCTCCCATCTGTTGGGTCTCTATCCTTTCGGCGAGATATCCCCCGAGAAGACTCCTGCCCTTGCCAAGGCCTGCGAGAAGTTTCTGTATAAGCAGACGCATAACGGGAAATGGGAAGATACAGAATGGAGCCGGGGCAACATGATCAATTTCTATGCCCGACTGAAGAATGCGGATGAAGCCTATCGTTCGTTGGTGGGTCTCTACACGGTTTTTATGCGTAAGAACCTGATGACGGTATCTCCGATGGGAGTTGCCGGAGCCCAGGAGGATATCTTCAGTTTCGACGCTACTGAAGCTGCCGTTGCCGGAGCCTGTGAAATGATCCTGCAGAGTTATGACGGTTATCTGGATTTCCTTCCTGCCCTGCCGTCACAATGGAAAGACGGTACTGTGAAAGGCATTTGTGCCCGTGGTGGCATCCAAGCCGACATCGTCTGGAAGGATAGCAAGGTGGTCTCTGCCGTCTTGTTCAGCAATACTGATCAGACCGTCCGTTGCAAAATCAATGGTGTCATGACGAGTGTAAAACTCGTAAAAGGAGAAAAGAAACGAATCTGAAATGAGAATTTTTTTATTTTTATATATTCCTTACCGCTGATATTACAGATACCGGTGAAAGGAATGTTATCAGAAAAGAAAAGCGATTCTGGAATGTTCATTCATTTCGATCCCAATATTTTTATGGACTTGGAATGGGAGATGTTAAGGCATTTATCACGGTGTATTATCCCACTCATTGATTACTTCCTGGCCTTGGTAGCTATATACCAATGCTTAAACAAAAAGCCATTAAATCCACCATGGTTATAGTTAGCATCATCATTACGGTCTATTTGATAGGTACTGCTGCCAATTTTAAAAAAACATGTAAAATACGGTTGGCTACTTTGCCAACCGTCGTTCCCATATAATATTTATCAGATTTATTTTAGTTTCTAAATTTGCTTCTCAACCACATTTCCAAAGTTCCTCCTTTTTGAACAAATTATATGGAATAGTAAAGTCGTGAAAGACTTTTCCATTGAATATGAGTTAATTGATATAACAGTTATTTTCAGAGTTATTGTGAGTAACTATTCGAAGCTCCTTTCTGAAATAATATTCTGGATTGAGATGAATATTCACCTCGTCAAATAAGGGTACTCATGCGAAATGTTGGAAACAACTGATATGAAGATTAACCAGATATGTAATAAAGTCGGAATAAATGATTGTTATTATTTCTCCCGGCTTTTCAGAAAAATTATTGGAATTCCTCCTAAGGAATATCGTAATAAAACATAAAAAAGCGGGGCTGAGAAATCCAGCTCCGCATATCTCTCCAGAGAACTTACTTAACAATGAAACTAATTCACTACTATTAAATGCATTCTCTATTGATGATTTGTTGTCTATTTATTTACTTACAGTTGTATAACCCTCATTCTGGTCTTCCGGTTTATAATCCTCATTGGTCTTGATTTCTGTATCAGGAACCGGATAATGAACGTGGTAGGCCTTCATAGTACCTGACTGTTTTGCCCATTCATTGCGCGAGAGTACCATGTCCACGAGTTTGCCTGTACGAATGAGATCGATGTGGCGCCACCCCTCGAAACAGAGTTCCCTCATTCGCTCGTCCATAATTTTGTTGAAACATTCTTCTTTACTTATGCCTGTGCTCCATGCCTTGTCAGCAGGCAGGGTGCCACCGAAAGCACGTTTGCGAATGGTATTGTTGATCAGGGTGACAGCCTCTGATGTCTCGCCGAGTTCATTCAGACACTCTGCATGCAGTAGTAACACGTCAGCATAGCGAATCATCGGATAGTTTTTGCCGGAGTTCCACATATTGTTGATGCCCAGTCCTGAGAGGATGTCGGTACGGAAGTCTTCCCATTTCTTGATGTGTGGAGCCAGCTCATCGGTAGTACCCGTCCATTGTGTTTTGGAGAGATCGGGGATGACATATTGATAAGAACTGTCCTTGGAATACATGTTGGTTTTATAGGTGAAGTCATAACGGATGGAAGCATCATAACGGGTATCTCCATCTTCCCATAGGCCACCGTCCTTTACTGGCTTATAGCAGAAAGGAGTAGGCAAAAGGAAGTCGTATCCTGCGAAACTGCAGCCTTGGCTGAACCAAGAGTCACAGGCACGTGAGCCACAGTCAAACTCCCAGTAATTACAGTCCGGATACTGTGTGCTGAATTGGATTTCGAAAATAGACTCCTTGGTATTCGGGTTGTCATATTTCCACAGATCAGCATAGTTAGGGAGCAGCTGATATCTGCCGGAGTCGATGATCTTCTGCAGGCATTCGTCTGCCTTGGCATAGTCACGAAGGCCGGTAGAAGTAGGCGCTGACATATAAGCACGGCCGAGCATGGCGAGAGCAGCATATTTGTTGGCACGTTCCGGTTCACTTTTGTATTCTTCAGGCAGGTCATCAACAGCTTTCTGGAAGTCGTTGATGATGTAGGTCCATACATCTTTTTCTGGCTGAGGGCCCAGTCCTAGTTCCTTGGTGTGGTCCATGTCAATGATAGGGATGCGGCCCCAGTACATGGCGAGTTCATACATCAACATACCTCTCATAAAACTGGCTTCACCCATGAGTTGGGTGGCACGGGCTGATTTTTCGGTACGCTCCAGAGCATAAATGGCTTTGGCGGCGGAGGTCACAGCTGGCCAGCGGTTGTCCCAGATAGCTTTGACCTGAGTAGAACTAGGATTCAACTGTCCGTTGTATTTGTCCATTCCTGCTTGGTCTCCGGAAGAAATCAATTGATAATTACCCTGCTGGGTTTCGTCAGTTCCTAAGTCTGGCATCAGACCGTTACGACCTTGTTTGCAGCCACGGTAACTCTCATAAAGACCTGTGACAAGAGGTTCCACATTATTGATATCTGCAAATACCTCATCTTCAGTCAGAGCACCTGTAGGTTTCTCATCCAGGAAGTCAGAGCAAGAAGCTGTAGATAAGAGTAGCGCAGCAACTGCCATGGTGATATATAAAAATGACTTTTTCATTTTATGATCTTATTATATTGTTAATCAATGTTTTTGCTACTATCAGAATGCGATGTTCACACCTAAAGTATACATTCTTGTTGGTGGATACCAGTCACCTGTCTCCGGGTCATATCCCTTATAATCAGTGATACAGAAGAGGTTACTGCCAGTGAAATAAAGGCGCAGATTAGAAAGGTGCAACTTCTCCACGACAGGTTTCTGGAAAGTGTAGGCCAAGGTGAGGGCGGAGAGCTTGAGATAAGAAGCTGTCTGCACGCAGAAATCCATCTGGCTGGCATTGTAATGATTGTAATCGAATCCTGTGATGACACGTGGGAATTTTGCGTCTGTATTGGTCTCACTCCAGCGGTCAGTGAGGTCTATAGAAGCAACGCTCGTGCCGACACTGGTGATCAGACTCGTGTACCACGGGCTGATGCGCTTGGCCCCTACAGAATAGTTAAATACCGCATTTAGAGACCATCCCCTATAGTCCACGTCGGTAGAGAAACCGCCATAGAACTTAGGATCCGTAGAACCAATCACTACACGGTCGTTCTGGTCGATGGTCTTATCATCATTCACGTCCAGTGGATAGAGGTCACCAGGGTTAACATTATAGCCATTGAAGTTGATCTTCTTCAAGCGATCCATATCCTCTTTCTGTGCGATACCACCGGTACGCCACATGTAGAGCGTATTCCTGGACTGGCCTACGAAGAGGTTGCCTTCATTCTGGATATTGCGATCATCATCGATGTTATACACGACACCCGTAGAGCCATAGAGCTTTGTTACCTTGTTCTTGTCTTTTGACAGGGTACCATTGAAATTCCACTGCAGGTCCTTGGTCCTGATGATGTTGGCACCGAGGGCAAGTTCAATACCTTTGTTCTCAATGGTACCGATATTCTCGATAGTCGAGCTATAACCGGTTGTGGAAGGCAGTGAGTGGCTCATGAGCAAGTCTTTGTTCTTGATGTAGAAAGCATCGACACTCAGGCGCAAACGGTTGTCAAACCATCCCATGTCAACACCGAGGTTGAACTGATGCTGTTTCTCCCATTTTATATTTGGGGTACCACGACGTCCGTCACTGACGAAAGAATAAGTATATCCCTTGTCGATGGTACCTGAATAGGTAGGATTATACAGGGAAAGATAAGCATAATCGGAGATGTTCTGGTTACCTACGACACCATAGCCCATGCGCAATTTCAACTGTGAGAAGATATCTTGTGACTGCATGAAATTTTCCTCATTGATGTTCCAGGCTGCAGAGAAGGATGGGAAGAGACCCCAGCGATGACCTTTGGCAAACTTGGAAGAACCATCGTAACGGGCTGTTGCTGTCATCATATAGCGGTCAGCATAATTCCAGTTTATACGGGTAATGAAAGAGGCAAGGGAGCTGGCACTGAAACCATTGCTCAGTTCGCGCTGGTCTTTCTTGTAGCCTCCTGCCAGGTTGTGATAGGTAAACAGGTTGGAGACATATCCTTGTGAAGAACCGTTGAGATAACTGAAGTCGGTCTTCTCCATGCTCGTGCCCACCATAGCATTAAAATGATGCTTGCCAAACTGCGTTTCATAGGACAACGAGTTATCCCACTGCCAGACGATTCTGGAGTCACGATTATCTGAAGCATTTCCCTGTGTGCCATAGCGCTCACTCTCATAGATGTCGTTAGGAGTATATGTATTCTGCTGCTTGTAAGCATAATCGATGGAGAAACTGGTACGGAAATTGAGTTCCTTCAGCGGATTGATGTTGATATAGTTGGCAGAGAGGAGCCGATTGTATCTCAGGTCGTTGTCAATGCGGAGTGAACGGATCGGGTTGAAATTGTTCTGATCAAACACACCCTGCCAGTTCAGTGTCGGGATATCCTTATCCACAGCAAGCATAGGATTGGCGGAACGTGCACGATTCATAATACCATCATCGACATACGAATTCTCTGTACGTGTAAAGGATGTGTTGGTACCTATCTTCAACCAACTCTTGATCATCTGGTCAGCATTGATACGTGCAGTATATTTGCGCTGCTCTGTCTTCTTGATCAAGCCGTTGTTGTCCATATAACCGCCGCTGAAATAATAAGAACCCTTGTCAGAACCTCTGGAGAAGCTGACCATGTGGTTCTGCTGGAAACCGGTACGGTCGACGGCGTCAAGCCAGTCGCTGTTGGTATTGTTCTTATAGGCTTCAAACTCATAATCAGCGAATACCGTGTTGGACCCCATGATGGTATTTTTGATATAGTCATCCACGTTACCATCAGGATGAGACTGCTTGAACCCATTGATATAAGCTTCCTTACGCAACTCAAACAGGTTATGGGTATCCATGGTCTTAGGCTTATAGCCCCAGACCTCTATTCCTGTCCAACCATCGTAGGTTACTTTGCCTTCTCCATTAGCACCTTTCTTGGTCGTGATGACAACTACACCATTGCTGCCTCGTGATCCGTATAGGGCAGTGGCGGAAGCATCTTTTAGTATTTCTATGGAAGCGACATCGTATAGGTTAATGGCATTGAAACCGGAATAACTGTTATCCATGACGAGACCATCGACAACATAGATAGGATCGGTGGAACCATTGATGGTATTGATACCACGTATACGGATGGAAGCATCATCTGTTGGACGGCTCGGAGAAGAGACAAAGACACCGGCCACTTTACCCTGCAGGGCTTCGGTGACATTGTTGACAGGACGCTGTATGAGTGTTTTTTCATCCACTCCTACAACGGCTCCTGTAAGGTCACTCTTCTTCATGACAGTACCCACGAGGACGACTTCATTGAGCGTCGTGGCATTCTCTTTTAGTACAATATTTATTTTAGAGCTTTTCACGGTAGCCCTGTAGGTGTTGTAGCCTAGGGAGGAGATATCAAGCGTGCTGCCTTTGGGTACCTGAAGGGTAAAGTTACCATCAAGGTCGGTTACTGTTCCCTTGGAGGTACCCTCTACTTTTATACTTGCACCGATAACCGGCTCCTGCTCTGTGTTGATTACGGTTCCTTTTATGTCAATGTTCTGTGCATATAAAGAAATAGAGCACATCACCAGGAACACGGGAAGAATAGATTTAATTTTAATCATAGGTATTAGCGATTTAGAACGATTTTAAAATTGTTATTTTTGTGCTGCAAAATTATAGGTTTTATCGTTTTTCAGCAAGCACAGATGTATCAATAAATAAAACAATTGTTGCTTTTACGGTAGTTATAGCCTTGATAACAAAGGAAATGCCACAAATGTTGCTATTGTCGCTACGTTTGTGGCATTTTTTATTTTTCTGAACCCCGTTGGCAGAATTCATTTAGTGCGTTCTTAACTTTCCCAATGGACTTCGCGTTGACATAATTATTTTTGGTTGGTGAATTCCTTTGGGGTCATACCAAACTGCTTTTGGAAAAGTTTAATGAAATAAGACGGTGATGTGATGCCTATCATCTCACAAACCTCTGTCGTACGATATCCTTTCTGTCGGATGAGTTCCGCGGCTTTCTTGAGCTTGATGAGCCTCATGAACTCAACCGGGGTTAGTCCTGACACCTCTTTGATCTTGCGGTGCAGACTAGAGCGGCTCATGCACATCTCTTCAGCTAATCGTTCCACATTGAACTCTGAATCCTTGATGTTATCCAGTATGGAGCGGGTGATCTTGTCTAAGAAGGCATCTTCCTGTTTGTTTATATTGCTGCTTTCCACGCTGAGGTAAGGTTTGTGCAGGAAACTCTCTCTCTCCCTCTTGCGATTGTCCAACAATGTCTCTATCTGCGTGAGCAGATGTTCAAAGGAGAATGGTTTAGAGATATAGGAGTCTGCTCCTGCACGAAGTCCCTGCAGTTGACTCTGCATGGTTTGCTTTGCCGTAAGCATGATGACAGGGATATGATTGATCTCGATATCGTTCTTTATTTTCTCCGTCATCTCTAAGCCATCCATGACAGGCATCATGATGTCAGTAATGACAATGTCCACATGTTCCTCCTTCACGATGTCCAGTCCTTCCTGACCGTTTTCGGCAGTGAGCACATGGTACACCTTATTTAATTTATCCGCAATCACCTGCCGCAGTTCCACATTATCCTCAATGAGCAGGACTGTGTACTCCTTGTTGCTGCGGACCTTGAGCTGTGGAATATCTTCAACGAAGTCGGAAGCAGTCTTCTCCGGTTGCTTGTCGGTTTCCTTTTTCGAGCCGAAATCCTCTTCCGTCTTGAGCCCGATGATGTGTTTCTGATGAAGAGGCAGTTGCAGGGTGAAACAGTTGTCGGCAGCCTGAGTATCCAGATAGAGTTCACCGTGCTGGAACTCTGCTAAGCGTCGTGCCATGGGGAGTCCGATACCGGTACCCAAGATCGTACCGCTGTTGTTCAGACGGGAGAATGGCTGGAAGATATCCTCTATTTTGTCTTCTGGTATCTTCGTACCGTCGTTGTTTACTTTCACCTTCACTTTTTTTTCATCGTGCGTCAGCGTCACCGTGATATAGGAAACCGAATATTTCATGGCATTGTTGAGGAGATTGCTCAAGATTTTGGTTACCATCTCCACGTCCATAGGCATGATGAAACTCTGCTCATCGCTATTGAAAGAGATTATCTTGTGCTCCGCCGTGACGGAAGGTTCAAAACGGGAGATGATGTCCTTCAACAGCACCACCATATCATGATTGACATAACTTGGTTGCATGCTCTGCTTGTCCATCTTCCTGAAGTCTAGCAATTGGTTGATCAGGGAGAGTAGACGATGGCAGTTGCGGGAGATGGCATCGAGATTCTTCCTCAATGACGGGTCGCTGACTTGAGAGTCCCTGGTATTCTCCACGCTGAGGTTGATGAGCGTTAGCGGGGTACGTATCTCGTGCGTGATATTCGTAAAGAAATCTATCTTCGACTGTTGCAGTTCTTCCTTCATGTGGACTTGGAACTGGCGCTTGCTGACCTTCAACTTCAGCTGTTGACGACGCTCATATCTCCGAATACACATCCAGACGAGCCAGATGAGAAAGGTCAGATAGAACAATCGGACTGGAAGGGAATTCCACCATGGTGGTGTGACGATGACCTTGAAGGAGGTCATCTGTTGAGGATGGCGCACGTTGTGGATGGTAAAGGTATAGGTACCCGGAGACATACGGGTATAGGTGATGTCACTAATGTCGTGCGTACGGATCCATTTGTTGTCTATTCCTTCCATCTTATACTCATAGCTGCCCTGTTCTATGCCGGAGTAGTTCAGTGTTGACACATTGATGGAGATATTGGAGAAGTCATGGGGCAGCGTGATCTTATCCGTCAGGATGGTATTCATCTTCGTCATGCCGTCTCCGGGCAGTATCGACTTATTGTTGACTAAGATGTCACCGATGTAGATATTCCCTGACACCTGATCCCAGTTACGGGAGTTGGGGTTCAGATACACCATACCCTCACTGCCGCCGAAAACGAAATTGCCGTTGAAGGTCTTGGCAGCCGACTTATAGTTGAACTGGTTGCCGGGAAGCATATTCTCATTATGGTAGACCTCGATATTGTCCGTCTGAGGATTCAGGCATACGATGCCATGGTTAGTACCAAACCATAGGTTGTGGCTCTTGTCTTCAAGGATCTTATAAGTGACGTCATCAGGCAGCCCCTGTGTGATGGACCATGTTCTGAAGTTATCAGTAGTAGGATTATACCGGCACACACCACCCCTGTCGGTGGACATCCACAGATGCTTGTCGTGGTCAATGGTAAAAGAAGATACATCATTGGAAGACAGCGATGTGGAGTCATTGCCTTGATGGGTGTAGTTCCTGACTTTTCCTGTACGGGGATTATATTTGTAGATGCCCATGCCGATGGAAGCCACCCATATATTTCCTGCCTTATCTTGGGTGATATCGAGGGTATAAGTATCAGGAATAGCCATGATACGGGTGAAATGCATGCCGTCAGTCTGCACATAGACGCCACGGCCCGTACCCAACCAGACATGACCGGTCTTGTCGCAAAACAGGGCATAGACGGAACCTTCCTCTTTCAGTCCTAACTGGACGGGAGAATAATGGGTAATGGCGAAGGTGTGGCGGTTGATGACATCGATACCGTTATTGAATATTCCCGACCATATATCATCGC
>Ga0172378_10002561_pt1 | contig 17077 bp, 13 predicted proteins | sample GrowelOW332metaG_FD_119755 | JGI IMG/M metagenome (GOLD analysis project Ga0172378, IMG submission 119755) | Groundwater microbial communities from an aquifer near a municipal landfill in Southern Ontario, Canada - Pumphouse #3_1 metaG | ecosystem: Environmental > Aquatic > Deep subsurface >... | reverse complement strand
GTTTAGAGCCAAGGTTGGTATTCCAGCGGTAAAGAGAATTTGTTAAATTGAAACTGCCAATACAGCTGCTTAATGTAATAATTATAGCCAGCATGGCTACTTTCCCAAAACATGAAAATTTTTTCATTTGATTTAATTTTATTTATTCATTATATCAAAGCTAAGAATAAAAATGAATTAGCAGATAACAAAATAAAAATATATATTTTACGATTTATTCTATCAGTTGTTGTATTTAAAGGCAGTAATTGTAATTATGCAATTCTTTTTTCTTTTTTAATGTTTTCAATAAAATAGTTTATCATTCTGCAGAGTGATTCATCGCTTATTAGTTCATCACTGGTGTCAACTAACTTTTCTAACTGCGTTCTGTCGAATCGTATTATGGTGTTGGCATAAATGCCGGTAAATTTCATGCCGGCAGCGATAATGCGTTCAAGTGATGTCATCTGTTGGGGTTCCAGAGTTTCGTCGTGTATAATATTTATTGGCAGTAATTTACTCAGACATTTTGTTATAGATTTATTTTTAACGTACGAATTTCCGTTAACATTAATGATAATAGGTAATTTTTGTATTTGGGAAATCTCGTATAAATATCTTGCAACAACATTAACTGCAATGAAATTTTGTGTTGAGTCTGATTTAATTCTAATACGTACTGTTTCATTGGGGTATCTTTTTGAAAGACTTTTTATACGTTTGGCAAAATCGAATACGCCATAGTTCGTTGTGGTAACACCTGTTTCGCGATTTCCTACAACCTGGGCTAACCTTATAATATGCAGGTTAAACCTTTTGTTCTCCATATGTGCTTTCAATCTGTTTTCTGCAAAACGCTTAGACTGTTCGTAATAATTTCTGAAATATTCGATTTTTTCATCAGGATAAAATTTTTCCTTAAATGGCTCTTTGGTTTTGCCACATGAATAAACAGTGCTGATATAGAAAAAACGAGACGAAGGAGTAGCGTATTTTAGAAAGGTGGAAATGGCATTTTCCATTCCGTCTATATTTGTACTGAAGATTTGTTCTTTATCTTTTTCACTGAATCTAAGATCTGCGGCAAAATGGAAGAAATCCACATCTTCGTTAAAAATTTCGGATATGCTGATATCTGAAAGTGCAAAGTTTTCCTTTTTTAGTTCATAGTCGTACACTTTTATGCTATCCATTAGCTCTTTGAGAGCATCCGTCTTTAATAATGCCTCTTCCATGCGTTTCTGCGATGATTGTCTGTCATTCCCCCTTGTCAGTGCAGTTACGTTTTTGTTATGTTCTGTAATTTCTTTTATGAAATGTGATGCAACAAATCCGTTTGCACCATCAATAATTATCTTTCGCATATCTATTTAAACAATATTAAAATTCTGTTTTTAGAAAACAAAAATAGTTAAATGATGAAATAAAGTAATAGAAAAAAGTATAAAGTCTTTAGCAAAAGGTTAAAATGTTAAAATAAAATAGAGAATGATCAGACTTTTTAAAATTATATTTAAAAGCAATAAATAAGTTTTGTATTTAACATTAATGAAAATCTAAATTCAATAAGTAAAATTTTGGATATAAAATTTACTTGTAGATTTTATATTATATTTAAATTTTTAAATACATTATCTATAAGTGGTTTTATTTTGATGTATATATTTAATAAGGACTTGTATTACAAATAATTATAGAAATATATTTTAGTAGCATTTGACAATGAAAAAATTATGTTTTCCTTCTGAATGGGTACAACAGAGTGGTGTTTTGCTAACATGGCCTGATCGTAACACCGACTGGCAGTCGGATTTTCTGGAAGTATTAATTGTTTATGAGCAAATTGCAAAAGAAATATTATTGCGTGAAAAACTTTTGCTGGTATGCAATAATAAGGAAGAGTTACCATCTTTTCTTCAAAAGGAGGATAATAGTCTGATTATTGTTGAAATGGAGATTAATGATACATGGGCCCGTGATTTTGGACCTCTTACTGTATTAAAAAATGGTTCTCCTGTTTTGTTGAATTTTAGATTTAACGGATGGGGAATGAAATATGCTGCCTGTTATGATAATCAGATTTCTCCCAGGCTTTTTGGAAAAAAAATTTTTATGAGAAAAGTTGAATTAAAGGATTATTCCGATTTTGTTCTGGAAGGAGGTTCTGTTGAAACTAATGGTAAAGGTTGTCTTTTAACTACAGAATCTTGTCTTTTATCAAGGAACAGGAACGAGACAAAAACCAGGGAAGAAATTGAATCTTTTTTAAAAGAAGTTTTTTATATTAAAAAAATAATCTGGTTAAAGAATGGTTATCTGGCAGGAGACGATACTGACGGACATGTTGATATGCTGGCAAGATTCTGCAGCAGTGATACTTTAGCTTATGTAAAATGTTACAGGGAAGAAGATGAACATTTTATGTCTCTTGAAAAAATGGAGAAAGAACTTGTTAAGGCTACAGATCAGTATGGGAATCCATTTCATCTCGTACCTGTCCCCCTTCCCGATCCTGTTTTTGACAGAGATGGAAGCAGGCTGCCGGCAAGTTATTTGAATTTTTTGATTTTAAATGATGCTGTTATTATTCCTGTTTACAAGGTTTCGCAGGATAAAACAGCCATAGAAATTATGGAAACATTATTCCCCGGACGTCAGATAGTACCGGTTTACAGTGTTCCGTTAATTCGTCAGCATGGAGCTGTTCATTGCATCTCAATGCAGTTTCCTGATGGAGTTTTGTAATTTTGTCTTTGGTAAAAAAGTATAAATTAAGAAAAGACGTAAGAAGAAGTTGTTTTTTTAACTTTATAATCTTTGTAATTTTATATTAAATTCGAATCATATGCAAAAACTTAAAGTAGGACTGGTTCAACAGATAAACTGCGCTAGTAAAGAAAAAAACAAACAAAAACTTGTCCGTAATATCCGTGATTGTGCTGAAAAAGGTGCCAGGCTTGTAGTTTTGCAGGAATTACATAACACTTTGTATTTCTGTCAGATTGAAGATGTCAGAAATTTTGAACTTGCAGAAACTATACCCGGTCCTTCGTGTGAATTTTTTGGTCAGCTTGCAAAAGAACTCAATATTGTACTGGTGACTTCTCTTTTTGAAAAGAGAACAGCCGGTCTGTATCACAATACAGCAGTAATATTTGAAAAGGATGGCTCTATTGCAGGTCTTTACAGGAAGATGCATATTCCGGATGATCCGGGATTTTACGAAAAGTTTTATTTTTCTCCCGGAGATATGGGCTTTACACCGGTTCAGACTTCTGTTGGAAAGTTGGGAGTTATGGTATGCTGGGATCAGTGGTTCCCTGAAGCTTCGAGATTAATGACTCTTGGAGGTGCTGATTTGCTGATTTATCCCACGGCAATAGGCTGGGATCCCAGGGATGATGAAATGGAACAGAAAAGACAGCTTGATGCCTGGCAGATAATACAGCGATCTCATGCAGTGGCTAATGGATTGCCTGTTATAAGCGTTAACAGAATCGGTATGGAACCCGATCCTTCGGAGGTTACAGAGGGTATACAATTTTGGGGAAATAGCTTTATTTGTGGTTCTCAGGGAGAAATATTGTTAAAGGCAGATTCTGATAAAGAACAAAATTTAATTTGTGATATAGATCTTAAAAGGACTGAGGAAGTCCGACGAATTTGGCCGTTTTTAAGAGATAGACGAATAGATGCATATAAAAAACTTAAAAAAAGATTTTTATAAGAAATTAAAGCATGAAGGTTAAAGTTAAAAAACTTAAAGAACAATATCTTTATTCTTTTTGTTTTAGCATACTTTTATGTTACCTCTATTCCAATATTATATTTTTAAACTTTTGATTTTTTCCGTTTTTTTTTATATTTTTATTTTCTGTATCAATGATCCAATTTAAATAAGAGAATTTAAGTTGAATTTAATCTGATTTTTTCGGTTTACGGTACAACAGTTTTCGTAAAACGATAAAAATTAAAATTTATGCATTCCCTTAATAATTTATTAAATACAATAGATAGTTGTATAGGAGGGAGCATATGGTTCCCTATATTACTAATTGGTACAGGATTGTTTTTTACAATATATTTAAAATTTCCGCAATTTAGATTTTTCAGACAGGCACTTCGAATTGTATTAGGGAAATACGACAAAGAAGGAGCTTGCGGAGATACTTCACATTTTCAATCATTGGCAACTGCACTATCAGGAACAATTGGAACCGGGAATATTGCAGGAGTAGCACTTGCAATATACATAGGTGGTCCGTCTGCATTATTCTGGATGTGGTTAACAGCATTTCTGGGAATGACAACAAAATTTGTAGAAGTCACACTATCACACAAATATCGCGAAATTGATGAAAAAGGCTTTATTTCAGGTGGCCCTATGTATTATATGAAAAATAAACTTCATATGAAATGGATGGCTGGTTTTTTTGCATTAATGGCTATCTTAACTTCATTTGGGTTAGGTAATTTCCCTCAAATAAATTCTATTTCTAATTCATTGTATTTAACCTTTGGAATAAACAAGATGTTGGTTGGTGCTCTACTTGCTATCGTTTTATCAATAATTATCTTAGGTGGAATAAAACGAATAGCTCGTGTAACAGAGAAATTAGTACCATTTATGACTATAATATATATTGTAGGAGCTATTGCTGTTTTATGTTATAATTACGAAAATTTAATACCATCATTCATTTCAATTTTCTCAGATGTGTTTTCAGGTACGTCTGCAGGAGGTGGTTTTCTGGGAGCAGCATTTTCATTTGCTCTCGGTAAAGGAGTAAACAGAGGACTGTTCAGTAATGAAGCAGGACTTGGTTCTGCACCTATTGTACATGCAGCTGCAAGGACTGAAGAACCTGTAGCAGAAGGGATGGTTTCAATTTTAGAACCTTTTATAGATACAATCGTTATCTGTACCCTAACTGGACTTGTAATACTTTCCTCAGGAGTGTGGAGAGAAAAATTACCGAATAAATTTCAGGAAACAGATACGATCATAATGGCAGACGTTTATAATGAAAAGAATAAAACAGATGTAAAAAATTTATATGCTTTTTTAAATGGCGAAGAAAAATTACCATTATTCAGTGGAAATTTAATAGTTGAAAAAGGGATAATCCAAAATAAACTTTCCATAATAAACGCACGTTCAATAGCAGAAAAAATAAAAGTCTATAATAATAAAAATGAACTATATACCGGAATAATTCCGATAATCGATGGAGAACACACCTCTGAAAAAGGGCTCTATTTCAGGGGAAAGTCACTACTTCATTCTGCTCCGCTAACAGTAACTGCTTTTACAAGAAGTTGGTTTGGAAATTATGGTCGTTGGATTGTTTCTTTAGGATTAATTTTATTTGCCTTTTCTACTTCAATAGGTTGGGCTTATTACGGAGGACGCTCAATTGTATATTTATTTGGGGCTAAAGGTCTCTTACCATACAAAATTATTTATTGTATATTATTTTTTGTTGCATCATTTGCAGACACAACAATAATCTGGGTAATATCAACCATAACAGTGGCACTAATGGCAATACCGAACTTAGTCGGAATATTGCTTCTGCACAAAGACATTAAAACAACAATGAATAAATATCTCTGCGATTTCCGTCGTGAAAATCCGGACTCTGGAATATAAAAAAATATAGAAAATAGTTGTTTGTTATATGGCAGATAATACAGAATCTAATAGGTTGTATTCTGTAAATGTTAACCATAGATGATATGTAACCCGATTCTTCTTTGAAGAAAAATGGTGTTATGTTTTGTGGAAATAGCTTTATTTGCGGTTCCCAGAGAAAAAACTATCAAAGTCAGACTTATGGGAAGAACAAACTTTAAATGGAGATATTAGTATTGAGAGGTCTTAGATAGTCAGAGAAATTTGGCTATTTTCAACTTTTATTTCTTGAAAGCCCACGAAATTATTTTATTGCTTTCAGTCATTTTATTCCGTAACAAACCTTTGATTATTGCGGAAAATAATTAGTTTTTCTTAGCTTTTTTTTCTCTCTTTTCTGCTTTTCTTTCTTTTGGAGTTTTAGCAGGTTCTTTTTTTACGTTTTTCTTTATGTCTTTTTCTTTTCCCATGATATTATTTATTAAATGTTAAGTCAACTCCGAAAAATCGGGTAGACAAATATATAAAATTTTTCATTAAAATGTTCACTATAAAATTATACCTAAATTCCGCAATAAGGTTTCGTAATGAGTATTCAAATAAAAATCAGTTATGGTTATTGAGAATTACTTAATATAATACTTATTTGAAGTTAGTTGAATACGTAATAGATAAATCCTTTCGGATTTTAGGTCATATAATATTAATTTGTTAATCAATAGATTATATACTGTTCTTTTTATTATATTTAACTCGTAAATGATAGTAATATATATGAGTTTACTCTGAAAAGTAATTTTTAATCTGTCGTTTTTTTAACTTTAGAAAGAAAGTGTAGAAAGTCAGAAGAAGTCTTCATAATCAGAGGAACCGGAACCGTTTGGATCTTTCGTGTCACAATCTAAATTGATTATAAAATTTTGTGGTTTTTCAAATTCATGATCAGGTTTATATTCCAGAGTTGTATCTGCATATACTTTTTTTATGAAACGTGCCCATATAGGAAGAGCCATGTTGGATCCCTGTCCTTTACTGATGTTGTCAAAGTGAATGCTTCTAAGTTCTCCGCCTGTCCATGCTCCGGCAACGAGCTGAGGGGTTATTCCCATAAACCAACCGTCTGATTGATTTTGGGTTGTCCCGGTTTTGCCGGCTATAGGGCCTGGTATATGTCCGTAAACAGGATTCCAGCGTATACGTATTCCTGTACCATGATCGATTACACCACGCAACAGATTAATCATTAGATAGGCTGTCTGTTCGTCAAGAGCATCGTGTTTATCGGGCTGAAACCGTGCAATAACATGACCGTGTTTGTCTTCGATTCTTGTAACAAAATAAGGTCGGGTAAAAATACCTTTATTTCCAAAGGTCCCGTATGCTCCCACCATTTCAAAAAGAGAAATATCCGATGTTCCAAGGAAAAGAGACGGTACAGGATCTATATCGCTGAAAATCCCCATTTTTCTCATTATTTCGACTACAGACTGAGGATTAAACTGTTTCATAATCCATGCAGAAATCTGGTTAACGGAATTGGCAAGACCCCATTTCAGGGTAACCATTTTACCGTCGAAATCTGATTTGTCAGAATTTTTAGCTTCCCAAATTTTACCGTCAGGCATAAAAAATTGTTGCTTTACATTAGGAACTTTTGTACAAGGGGACAGTCCGTTTTGCATTGCAAGAGTATAGAGAAAAGGTTTTACGGTAGATCCTACCTGACGTTTCCCTCCTTTTGCCATATCGTACATGAAATATTTATAATCAGGACCTCCGACATATGCTCTTACCTGTCCTGATTTAAGGTCCATTGCCATAAAGGAAGAACGCAGATATCTAAGCTCATGACGAATAGAGTCCATAGGTGTCATTGTGGTATCTATTTCTCCTTTTTCATTCCATGCAAAAACCGATAGTTTATCAGGAGTGTTGAAATTTTTCTGAATTTCTTTGTTTCTCATTCCAGCACGTTTTAAAATACGATAGCGTTCGCTTTTTTGCATGCAGAATTTTAGTAGATTGTTGACCTGACTATCATCCATGTCGTCTGAAAAGGGCGGACGTAAGACAGTTTTCAGATGGCGTTCAAAATCAGGTTGCAAATCCGTTTTAAGGTGTGTTGTTACTGCTTCTTCAGCATATTTTTGCATCCTGTAATCAAGAGTCGTATATATTTTTAATCCATCCTGATAGAGATTGTAATTGGTTCCGTCAGGTTTTTTGTTTTTTTTGCACCATCCGTAAAGAGGATTTGTGACCCATTCTGTTGAGTCTTCCCTGTATTTTGTACTTTGCCATGAAGAATACTTCGAGCGGTCAGGTTTCCCTGCTCCCATTGTAGTACGTAAATATTCTCTGAAATAGGGTGCAAGTCCGTTTTTGAAATCTTCACGATGGAAATCCAGTCCCAGAGGAAGGTAAGACAGAGAATCCATCTGATTTCTGGAAATAAAATCATATTTTTTCATTTGATGAAGAATGACATTTCTTCTGCCAAGTGTCAGTTCCGGTCTGCGAACAGGATTGTATAACGCAGAATTTTTAGCCATTCCCACCAGCATGGCCGATTGCTGAAGATTTAAAGAATCCGGTACTGTATTAAAATAAATACGGGCAGCAGATTTTATACCTACAGCAAGATTTAAAAAATCATATTTATTCAGATACATGGTTATGATTTCTTCTTTAGTGTAGCTACGTTCAAGTTTGACTGCTATTACCCATTCTTTAAATTTTCGAAGTACAAGATCAAATTCACTGTCAAGATTAGTTCTTGGAAATAACATTTTAGCCAGCTGCTGGGTAATTGTGCTTCCACCTCCTGAACTGGAATCCCCTGTTATAACTCCTATTAAAACACGGAAAAGCCCTCTTAGATCAATCCCCGAATGTTTATAAAACCGAACATCCTCAGTAGCTATTAATGCGTCTATAAGATTTTGAGGTAACTGATCATAGGTAACATATGATCTGTTTTCATGGAAATAGCGTCCTAATACCTTATTATCACGGGTTATCACCTCCGAGGCAAATAAGTTTTCCGGATTTTCAAGTTCTTTGAATGAGGGCATTTCTCCCAGGTCTCCTCTGGAAATTGTGAAGAAGAGCATAAATACACAAAGAACCATAAATGTGAATATAGACCAAAACCAGATAGTATATTTCCCAAAATTATATCTCATCTTTAAATGTTTTATTACAGATTTATAAAACAAAGATAGATATAATGAATAAATAAATTTTTGTATAAATAAACCGGATACGTAAATAAATTATAAAAGATACATATTCTTTTATAATTTTGATTTATTATAAGTTATTTGTGTTTTTATAATCAGTATGTTATCAAGTATGTAAAAAATAATTAAAATTATATCTCCGGTGATAATTTTATCATCGTTTACTTGTTGTTTTAATCACTTTTTGGTTGTCATTTAAGTTGATGGAAAATAAAATTATCTTCTAATTATTTGATGTTGGCTCTACATTTTCCTTAATTTGCAGAAATTTTACTAAAAGACAGGAGCATTTATGCATGAAAATTTAGTTATCGTAGAATCTCCGGCAAAAGCGAAAACCATAGAAAAATTTCTGGGGAAAGAATTCATCGTTACGGCCAGCATGGGACATATAAGAGATCTTGAGAAGAAAAATTTCGGGATTGATATGGAGCATGATTATAAACCTATATATGTCATTTCTCCGGATAAAAAGAAAGTGGTTGCGACTTTAAAAAAATATGCCAAAGAAGCTAAAACAGTATGGTTAGCATCTGATGAAGATAGGGAAGGGGAGGCTATTGCCTGGCATCTGAATGAAGTTCTGAAGCTTGATCCGGCAAGAACAAAAAGAATAGTTTTTCACGAGATTACCCAGAGTGCTATATTGGATGCAATAAAGAATCCAAGAACAATTGATATTAATTTAGTAAATGCACAGCAGGCGCGTCGTGTTCTTGACAGAATAGTGGGTTTTGAGGTATCTCCTGTTTTATGGAAAAAGGTAAAACCGTCTCTTTCAGCCGGCCGTGTTCAGTCTGTTACTGTTCGTCTTATTGTTGAGAGAGAACGTGAAATTATGAAATTTGAGTCTAAATCATTTTTTCGCGTTACTGCAGTATTTTATATTTCTGATGAAAATGGAAATTTATCTGAATTAAATGCAGAGCTGAACCGTCGTTTTGATAAAAAAGAAGATGTTATGGCTTTTTTGGAGAAATGCAGAAATGCAGAATTTTCTATAGAAAAAAAGGTGACCAGACCTTCCAAAAGAAGTCCTTCTACTCCGTTTACAACTTCCACCCTTCAGCAGGAAGCCGGCCGGAAACTTGGATATTCCGTTTCCCAGACCATGTCTGTTGCGCAACATTTGTACGAGCAGGGAAATATAACTTATATGCGTACCGATTCTGTTAATTTGTCTTCTCTTGCTATTAATACGGCGAAGGATGCAATAACAAAACTGTACGGAGAAAAATATTCCAAATCACGTCAGTATAAAACAAAGACTAAAGGAGCTCAGGAAGCGCATGAGGCTATTCGTCCTACCCATATGGATCATACGGAGATAGAAGGTTCTAATTACGAAAAAAGATTATATGATTTAATATGGAAACGTGCAGTTGCCTCTCAGATGGCGGATGCCCGACTTGAAAAAACTACAATCTCCATTAAAGTATCAGAAATCCCCGAACTTTTTCAGGCGACAGGTGAAGTGATTATTTTTGACGGATTTATGAAAGTATATATGGAATCTTCTGATAATGGAGAAGATTCTGAAGCAAAAGGACTTCTTCCTCCGGTAAAGGTTGGACAAAGGGTAACTTCAAAAAGTATTTTGGGAACTGAATATTTTTCACAGAAACCGCCGCGTTATTCTGAATCAAGTCTTGTTAAGAAGATGGAAGAACAGGAAATAGGCCGTCCTTCTACATATGCTCCTACTATTACAACTATTCAGAACAGGGGATATGTGGTTAAGGAAGACCGTGAAGGAGAAGAACGTAAATATGTTCAGTATACCTGTATGGACGGGAAAATTACGCAGAAGATAAATACCAGAATTTATGGTGCGGAAAGATCAAAATTGTTTCCTACGGATATAGGAATGGTAGTAAACGATTTTCTTGTAAAATATTTCAGTAAAATTATGGATTACGATTTTACTGCCAATGTTGAAGTGGATCTTGATGAAGTAGCCGAAGGTAAAAAATTATGGACTAAATTAATAGACGATTTTTATCGTCCGTTTCATCATGATGTTGAGCAGGCGCTGGAGATTTCGGAACATACCAACGGAGAAAAAAAGCTTGGTGTGGATCCGGTAAGTGGCAGGGATGTTTATGTAAGAGTTGGTCGTTTCGGACCATTAGCTCAGATTGGAGATGGGGAGGATGAAAATAATAAACCACGTTATGCCAGTCTTCGTTCAGGACAAAGAATTGAATCCATTACATTGGAAGAAGCACTTGAATTATTCAAATTTCCGCGTGAACTTGGTGAGTATGAGGGTAAAAAAGTAACGGTTGCCATAGGTCGTTTTGGTCCGTATGTGAGACATGATAACAAATTTGTTTCTCTTGAAAAGGGAGTAGATGATCCTTCTTCTGTTTTACTGGACAGAGCGATTGAATTGATTGGGGCAAAACGTGACAGAGATAAAAAGGCTTTGATAAAGACCTTTGAAGAAGATCCTGAAATGAGGATATTGAATGGCAGATGGGGTCCTTATCTGAAAGTCGGAAAGAAGAATGTCAGAATTCCGAAGGAAACAGATGCAAAAGCATTATCTTTTGAAGATTGTAAGAAATTAGCAGAAAGCGTAATATCAGCAAAAGGTGTTAAGAAAACTACTACTACTAATACTACTAAGAAAACTACGGCTAAAAAGACAGCTACAAAGAAACTTGCTAAGAAGACTGCTGCCAAAAAAACAGTAAAAAAAAGTAGTAAGACAACAAAGGCTGCTAAAAGCAAAATTGCTGCCAAAATTAAAGCTAAAAACAAGAACTGAAAATAATTCCGGAGTGAACGGGACGGAACTCTAAATATTGATGCATGGAATGGAATCTTTATCTGAATCCTGTTGATTTCTCAAAATTCGAAAAGCCTTTATGGTCACAGAAAAAATATCTGTTATCAGATTTGCTTAAAAAAAACGAAGAGAAATTATTTCCCGGTAAAACCGATATTGTTATTATCGGAGTGGGAGAAGACAGGAATGCCATTAAAAAAGGAAGTTATGAGTCACCGGATGCGATAAGAAAATATTTATACGGATTGAATCGTATTTCTTCCAGTTTTAAAATCAGGGATTTAGGGAATATAAAGGCAGGCAATAGTGTTAGTGATACATATTTTGCCCTTAGAGAAGTTTGTCGGGAACTTATAAAAAGGGGAATAACAATTGTTCTTTTGGGTGGAAGTCAGGATCTTACAACAGGCGTATATATGGCTTTTGAAAAAGATCCTTTTCGTCTAGTGACCATCGATCCCATGCTTGATTTAAGCAGAGAAGAAAAAATCATTAACTCGGATAATTATCTTAACGGTATTCTTAACCGAAAGAATAAATGTAACTCAGCGACCATACTCGGATATCAAAATTATTTTACAGACAGAAAAGAACTTGAATATGCTTCTTCCGTAAATATTCATATGAGGCGACTGGGACAACTAAGAGATGATATGCATGAATCAGAACCTTTTTTTAGAAATGCAGACATGGTTGGTTTTGATTTGAATGCCATCCGTCATGCAGAAGCTCCGGGACAATATTTCCAATCGCCCAACGGTTTGTATCCGGAGGAAGCCTGTCAGATGATTCATTATGCCGGAATGAGTAATGAAGTTAAAGTTGCTGGATTTTTTAATCTTATTCCTGAACTTGATCCTACAGACCTCAGCAGTAAATTAATGGCTCAGATTGTATGGCATTTTCTGGAGGGCTTTTATATGCGTATTCCTGAAGATCCGGATGTCAGTACCTTTGGATTTACAGAGTATGATGTAAGCCTGGATGATATTGATTTTATTCTGTGTTTTTATAAAAGTGATAAAACCGGTCGCTGGTGGATGAAAACAGCAACCTCCGGAAAGGGGAAAGACCTTTTTATTCCATGTTCCCAAAAAGATTACGATCAATCCTGCAGGAATGAAATTCCCGATAGATTAATAAGAGCAGTAAGGGGGTGAAGAAATTACTGTACTTTATTTTTTCCTTTTTTTTGTTTTATTTTTTTTTACGCTCCATCCGAATTTTCCTATATCTGCCCCTACCTTGCAATATTTACCATGAACATAGCATATAAGTCCGGCACGGTTTAAATCGAATGATCCTGTTTTAGGATCGATGAAATTTTCATCAGCCATTATATTTACGACTTCGGCCAGAAACATATCATGAGAACCAAGTTTTATTATGTCTTTTACTTTACATTCAATATTCACAGGCGATTCTGCAATAAGCGGAGCCTTAACAATTTTTGCCGGTGAGGGGGTAAGACCCATTTTCTCCCATTTATTTTCATTTTTCCCCGAATGTACTCCGCACCAGTCAGTAGCACGGGCAAGTTTTTCAGTAGTCAGGTTAATAACAAATTCTCCGGTTCGTTTTATAATTTCATATGAATGACGTGAAGGACGCAGTGATATTGAGCACATAGGAGGATCGCTGTTAATTGTTCCTGCCCATGCTATAGTTAATAAGTTATATTCTTCAGGATTTTCTCCGCAGCTTACTAAAACAGCAGGTAACGGATATAGCATATTCCCGGGTTTCCAGTTTGTTTTTGCCATATGTACAAATGTGAAAATATTAATTATGAGTCCACTCCGAAAAGTCGGATATGCAATTATTTAAAAGTTTTAGTTAAAATAGTTGCCTTAAACTTTATAATATTTACTTATTAATCAATAGATTGTATATTATTATTTATAAACAATTTTTAAAAACCTACTTTTAAAAGTGGGCTCAGTTATAAATTACAAATTTAGTATTTTATTCTTTCTTTTTATATGTTAAAAAAAACTGTACTTTCTGGCCTATTAAAAATAAAAATTGTTGATTCTTTTTCTGTATTAAATTCGTCAATTGGGAAATTTAATGTTGTTCTGATTCTTCTATTTTAAAAAAAATGTTGCCTGTTTTTTTACAGGTAATAATAATTTTGGATGTTAAATAAAGATTTATAGTGGGTTTTGCTTAACGTAAAGTAAAACTTGCCATTTTATTTTCTTTTTGTTTTTATTTATTATTTACTTTGCAACCAAATACATGAAAACTAATGTTGATTGTTAAAGAAATAAGCAAATTGGAATTCCTTATCCAAAAAGAAAAAAATAAAGGGAAAAAAATCGGTTTAGTTCCAACAATGGGGGCTTTGCATGAGGGGCATCTTTCGCTGGTGAAAAAAGCCGGTGAAGATACAGATTATGTAGTGGTTAGTATTTTTCTTAATCCTACACAATTTAATGACCCAAATGATCTGAAGAAATATCCGGGTAAACTGGAGAATGATTTGAAATTGCTTGAAACGTCATCATGTCAGTTAGTCTTTACACCGGGGGTTAAGACCATGTATCCTGAACCGGATACCCGTCATTTTGATTTTGGGAAGCTGGGTGAGATTATGGAAGGAGCATTTCGTACAGGACATTTTAATGGTGTAGCTCAGATTGTTAGTAAATTATTTACAATTGTTAAACCGGATGTGGCTTTTTTTGGAATGAAAGATTTTCAGCAGATAGCAATTATACGATCTATGGTAAAACAGTTAAACATTCCTGTTAAAATTGTTTCATGTCCTGTCATTCGTGATAATGATGGTTTGGCAAAAAGTTCACGTAATGTGCGCCTTTCAAAGGAGCAACGTGAAAATGCTCCCTGGATTTATCAGGTACTTAAAGAAGCACGTAACAAAGTGCAGAAAATGAGTGTACAGGAATTGAAAGATTGGGTTATAACTGAGATTAATAAAAATTTGTATTTACATACTCAGTATTTTGAGATAGTCGATAGTGAAACTCTAATGCCTGTTGAGAACTGGAATCAGACAAAAGACAGAACAGGATGCGTAGCAGTTTTTTGCGGAGATATTCGTCTTATAGATGAAATAATTTTATAATTTTTTTGAAAAATGTATATTGAAGTTTGTAAGTCTAAAATTCATAAGGTTACCATAACTGAAGCAAATCTGCAGTATGTGGGCAGTATTACCATAGATGAAGATCTGATGGAGGCAGCCAACATTATTGAGAATGAAAAAGTTCAGGTGGTAAATATTAATAACGGAGAGCGTCTGGAAACTTATGTAATAAAAGGGAAACGCGGTTCCGGTATTGTTTGTATGAACGGACCTGCAGCAAGGAAAGCCGCAGTAGGCGATGTAGTTATTATTATATCTTATGCAACAATGGAATTTGAAGAAGCAAAATCTTTTAAACCAAGTCTTGTGTTTCCTGATCAGGAAACAAATCAGCTTATATAAAATACATATAAATTTAGAATCAGTAATTACTACTAATTGCTGATTCCTAACTATTTATTTTTTAAATAGTTTTCTGAAGAATTCACCTACCTGCGAAACCGGGTCTGTCATAACGTTAAGGTTCTTTAGTTCAATGGATTTCCCTCCTTTGGGTATAAAGATTTTCTTCATCCCCAGTTTCTCTGCCTCCATAATACGCTGGCTAATCCTGTTGACAGCTCTTATTTCACCCGAAAGCCCTATCTCACCTGAAAAAACAATATTCTTGTCTATGGGTATATTAAAGTTAGAAGAAAGAATGGCAGATATAACCGCCAGATCAATTGCGGGATCATCGACACTGATTCCTCCGGCAATATTCAAAAAAACGTCTTTTGATGATAGTTTAAATCCTGCACGTTTTTCCAGAACAGCAAGTAACATATTAAGTCTTCTTGTATCAAATCCTGTTGAGGAGCGCTGCGGAGTTCCGTATGCGGCAGAACTTACCAGTGCCTGAATTTCGATCAAAAGAGGACGATTCCCTTCAATAGCACAGGCTATGGCTGTCCCGCTCAATCCGTTGTCTTCAAGGTTCAAAAACAGTTCTGACGGATTCAGTACTTCTTTCATTCCCGAATCACCCATTTCAAAAATTCCAAGTTCAGATGTTGATCCGAAACGATTTTTTACAGAACGTAAAATACGGTAGAAGTACTGGTTTTCTCCTTCGAACTGAAGAACGGTATCTACCATGTGTTCCAGTATTTTGGGTCCGGCAAGACTGCCGTCTTTTGTTATATGTCCTATTAAAAGAACAGGAGTTGATTGTGTTTTTGCATATTTCATGATTCCGTTGGTACATTCACGAATCTGACTGACAGTACCTGCTGTAGATTCTATGGAAGAAGTTGCTATGGTCTGTATGGAATCTATAATAAGTAAATCAGGCTGTAATTTTTCTACATAAGCAAGTATTCTCTCCAGAGAGGTTTCACACAGGAAAAAACAATCATCATTTTCTTTTTTTAATCTGTTGGCACGTATTTTTATCTGCTGAATACTTTCTTCGCCTGAGACGTACAAGACTTTTTTGTTTTTCAGGTCCAGTGCCAGCTGCAGAACCAAAGTGGATTTCCCTATTCCAGGTTCTCCTCCGATTAGGACTATGGATCCGGGAACCAGTCCTCCACCTAGTACCCTGTTTAGCTCACGATTGCACGTGTCAATTCTCTGTATGCTTTCAGACGAGATTTCAGACAATCGATAAGGCTGACTGTCTTTGAAATTTACAGAATCCGGAATAATTGAGGATTTACTTTTTTTTATTTCTAATTTTTCTTCATAAGTATTCCATTCTCCGCAATTCGGACAATGACCTATCCATTTTGGAGACTGATTGCCACAATTCTGACAAATATAAACTGTTTTAATTTTAGGCATTTATTTTTTTTTAATGACTATTTGTAAAAATAGGATAAAGAGTTTCTTTGTGCAAGCAGAAAGAATTTTTATCGGGTTTTTTTAAAAAATCAAGATTTCCCTATTTAACAATATATTCCGTTTTTAGAATTTAAGAAGAGAAACATAAGTGAAATGTTGTTATTTTTTATTAATTTTGTATTCAACAAATTATCAGGTTTTTCATGGAAAAGAAAAAAATTTTATTTATCTCCCAGGAAATTGTTCCTTTTTTACCAAAATCAGAAATGTCCGTCAGAGCCAGAAATCTTCCACAGGGAATACAGGAAAAAAGGCGGGAAATCAGAACTTTTATGCCGCGTTACGGATTGGTTAATGAACGACGTAATCAGCTACATGAAGTTATCCGTTTATCCGGAATGAATTTAATTATTAATGACACAGATCATCAGCTTATAATAAAAGTTGCATCTATTCAGGCAGCAAGAATGCAGGTTTATTTTATTGATAATGAAGATTATTTTCAGCGTAAGAATGTATTAAAAGATGGTAAGGGTAAGGAATTTGCT
>Ga0172378_10002559_pt1 | contig 17081 bp, 30 predicted proteins | sample GrowelOW332metaG_FD_119755 | JGI IMG/M metagenome (GOLD analysis project Ga0172378, IMG submission 119755) | Groundwater microbial communities from an aquifer near a municipal landfill in Southern Ontario, Canada - Pumphouse #3_1 metaG | ecosystem: Environmental > Aquatic > Deep subsurface >... | reverse complement strand
AGCCGAATTTGTGACAAGATACAATCTATTTTGCAAGGCTATGACGGCTATGAAATTCTAAGAGTTGACGACGTGAGCGGTCAAACGGACGTCCCGCTTTCAACAAGATGTGCAAAGGCTAATTCGTGGGGTGCAACAATCTACTTGTCGGTACACCACAACGCGGGAGTAAACGGCGGCGCAGGCGGTGGAATTGAAGTTTATATTTATTTAAATACTAACGATTCTACAACCATTAGCGCTCAAAACGATTTATACGATTGTCTTGTGCGACATACTGGATTGTCGGGCAATCGTTCGTCGCCAAAGAGAAAAGCGGATTTTGCAGTGCTTAGAGAGACTTCAATGGTTGCCGTGCTTGCTGAATGCGGCTTTATGGACAGCACCACAGACACGCCAATTATCTTGACTGATACTTTCGCACAACAAGTCGCTGAAGCTTACGTTGAATTTATTGCGTCATGGGGGGCGTTAACAAAAAAGTATGTTGAACCCGTTTATGTTGCACCAGTCGTCGAACCAGTTCCCGTTGCACCAGTAGTCGAAGCAAAACAAATGTACCGTATTCGGCTTTCGTGGGGTGATATAAAATCACAAATCGGCGCTTATTCAAATATTGACAGCGCAAAACATTTGGTAGACCAATACAATCAATACAAGGTTTTTGATAATGATGGTAATGTGATTTATGAGGTTGTTGCAGTTGCCGCAGAACCTACACCCGAACCCGTCGCAGAACCGACACCAATTGTTGCTGAACCTACAACAGTTATCGAACCAACACCAATTGTCGAACCGATAGTGGAAGCACCGATTGTCGAGGTTGAGCCAATAACAGAGCCGACAGCGCCCGAAGAATTGCCACAGGACAAGCCGACGGAAACGGTCAACGAAGTTATCGAACAACCCGCGGAAGTGCCACAGAGCGAAGCAGAGGACACCGAGGTAATAACAGAACCAATAACGCTCAAATCATTTTTGGGCGCGTTGTTGGCACTGATTAAGATAATTATAAAATCAATTAGGGGGAAAAAGTAAAATGGATAAATCAGTAATCATAAGATTGGTTGTTATGCTTGTAACAATCGCAAATGTGGTGTTGTCGCTATTCGGCTGCAACCCGCTACCATTTTCCGAAGCAGAAACATACGCGATATTGTCGGCGGGTGCTATGGCGGGCGCGACTATATGGGCGGCATGGAAAAACAATTCCGTTACCAAGGCGGCAAAGTTGGGTGACAAAATCGTGTTAGCGCTTAAAAATGGCGAAGTCACGCTTGAAGAAATAAATAAATTAATTGATAACATAACGCATGAAAAAGCAAAAGAATAACATATAACTTTTAAAAGCCCTACCGTTTTGGTGGGGCTTTTTTTGTTGCCTAAAAATAAATTAAAAAACTTTCTTAAAAACGCTTGACATATAGCGCATTGTGCTATATACTACAGTTACAGTAAGAACAGGAACGAAAGGGGACTACGCCATGACAAAAAGACAAAAAAATTTAGGTGTTACAACATTTGGATATGAGCAAGGAATTAAGCAAGGCGAATTTCTTTCAAACTTTGAAGCCTTTAAAGCAAAAGCGGCTACCATTCGTAAAGGTCAATATTATGGAATAGATATTATAAAATCATGGTTTCCCGAATATGCAGAGTATCAAGCTTGTGCTTATACAAAATTAGAACAAGCACAACCGTTCTTTTTTGGACTTACAGCAAGGTTACCCGATTATTTTAATTATAGCAATACCAATGGACTTGATGTTTTAACGGTTAGATAAAAATTTGGTTGGATGCTATCCACAAAACTGCCCGAAAGGATTATCATGGATAAGGTAAAAGAACAGGTAGCTACAGCTATGAAGCACCTTGGAGTAAAGGGAACGGTTACAGTAACCCATATTAGTTTTAGCAATTACCGTATCACGCTGAATGATTCTTATTTCGGAATTTTCGACATAAACCGTAATACATTTGTTGATTAGAAATGACGTTATTATATGAATTAACCTAGACGAAAAACGCTACATGAAATTAATAAATCAGCCGAGGGCGGCGGCAATCCCGCCCAAATGAAAGGAAGTATATTCATGAACAAGCCAAGAAGAAAAGAATTACAAAGCATTTTAGACCAATTGCAAGAACTGCAAGGCGCATTAGAAGCGATAAAGGATGACGAAGAAGAATATCGCGACAATATGCCCGAAAATTTGCAAGGTTCAGAACGTTACGAGAAAGCCGACGAAGCATGCAGCAATCTTGATGAAGCCATAAGCAACGTTGAAACCGCAGTTGAATATATAGAAGTTGCAACTGAATAAATAGGCTTGCTTTACATAGCACATATGGCGTATAATAATAGATATTTTAAAAAGAACATTCGCATTAAAGGTAGAATAATATGAACGATTTACAGCAAGCGCGCAAAGACGCAAATTTGACGCAACAAGCAATGTCTAATTTATTAGAAATTCCACTTAGAACAATAGTAAGTTGGGAAAGCGAAAGCAAAAGCGGTCGAGAATGTCCCGCGTGGGCTAAAAAACTGATTATTGAAAAATTAAAATCTATCACAAAATAATTTTAGCCGCCTTAATCGGGCGGCTTTTTTATGTGAAAATATGTTGACAGAGATTTGACAGGAATTTTACACATAGTTACACCAAATGAAAACAACTATAAACATAAGCAAATTATAGAAATAAAATAAAAAAAAGTCGCTCAAACACTGATGAACACAGCATTTAAGCGACTTTTGTGGCGGAGAGAAAGGGATTCGAACCCTTGTCAGGGTATTAGCCTGAACACGATTTCCAATCGTATAGATTCGCCACCGTTAGTTACTTTGCGGGGTTTTGACAGAAATATGACAGGTTATTACTTATTTATGAACTTATTAAGCTTGTTTTTTGCACCGTTAATATGGCTATCCGATATATGTGTATATATGTCAGAAGTGACCGAAATTGAAGAATGGCCAAGTAACGTTTGCGCCGTTTTCATATCAATTTTTGCGTCGAATAAAATTGTCGCATAGGAATGCCGCAGCTGGTGAAGCGTCGTATTTAATCCTAGATTATCCCAACCACAACGTAATTCCTTTTGAGTAAGCAAATCATTTTCACCGTCAAAAACATATCCGTTCGACTTCTTAACTTTCTTCAATTCTTTTTTAAGACAAGTTAAAAGTGGTATTTGTCGCATACCCGCCGCGCTTTTCGTCTTGTTAATGATAATAGGCTTGTTGTGCTGAAACTGTACAATTTTGTCAATGGTGATTGTATTTGTACTAAAATCTATGTCAGACCATTTGACCGCCAATGCTTCCGAGCGACGGCAACCCGTGTATAGAATAAAATAAGCAAGTAAACCAAATTTACCGTCAATATGCTTCTTAATTGCGTCAATGTCAGAATCACACGGTAATTCCCGTTTTGCTTTTTTCAAATTTTTAGGCAACACAATTTCGGCAGCGGGGTTGTAATCAATATAACCTTGACCGACGGCATACTTGTAAATTTGATTTAGGACAATTAGTCTTAACTTTATGGTTTGCCGTGCTAAGTCGTTATTAGCTAAATACAGCATATAGGCGTGTATATTAGACGGCTGTATTTCGTTAAGACACTTATTGTCAAACCGTTCTTTAACGTCTTTAAGTGGTGCTTTGTAGCAATCATAGGTATAGTATGATATTTGGGTTTCACTGAACGCTTGCCATTCGTCGGCGACGTCTTTAAAAGGCATACCTTTTTGTTGCTCTATACTATATTCTGTAATCTGATTAAGCACATCGGACTTTGAATGCCCGTAAAAATATTTATATTTACCCGTTATTTTATTTAAAACTTGCTCTTGATATCGACCGTCTTTACGCTTTACCATATTTTTCAACTTCCCCCTTGTATTTTGTGGGGCGATTTGATACAATATAGCTTGCGAGTTATATCGTATCGGTTCGCCCGATATATGCCCTATTCCGTTACAGCGGGGTAGGGCATTTTATTTATGTTTTATTCAGCGACTGCTTTACTCTTACTTTTGCTTTTGCTGAAATCTTGAACAAAAATAGAAATTACAAAAACCAATGCGAAAATAATACAAATTACGCCCCAAACCATTAAATCCTTGAAAGTGCCTGTAGCTGTAACGCCTATTATTCCCGATAAGCCGTACAGTATAGCAGCTGCTATTGCGCCGCCTTTTGATTTACGTCCAGCAATTGCTACAATACCCGCCGCAATCAACAAGATCACTAAAAACATTCCAGTGCTGCCGCTTGTATCGCTTGTATTGTCGGTCAAGGCGTTGCCCAATCCCGCCGCACACGATTGAAACATAACCACCATTGATAATACAAGAGATACGATACCGATACTTAATTTTGCTACTTTCATAAAAAATCCCCCTTTTCATTTTGCTATTGACAAATTATTACAATAGCATATAATATTATTAAGGAAGATTCTGGAATGGATTTTCTCACCTTTGCCTACATGCTATTAATGGTAGCATGTAGGCTTTTTTTATTTTAATCAATTAGATGGAAACCAACACGCAAACTTTATTTGCTTCAATTTCGTTAATGGCAATACAATTATAATCGTAAAAGTGGTTTTTTCTAATATGGTTAAGTTCGTGCTGTAGTGTTTCTTTTTGTTTCTCTTCACATAATTGCAAGTTAATATAAACATCAAACGTGGCGTCGTCATTTGGGAGTGTTACACCGTCAATATAATACGGCAACGAAACGTATCTAATATAAATATCACACAAATTTGTTACACCTCTATTTTTTACGCAAGGCTTCAATGATTTTTACTGCCTGTTCAACATCTTCTTTGGTTGCGCTTTTTGATACTTTAAACAACATTCGCATTTCAGAACGGTTTTTCAATTCATCTAAATATTCTGTGAGTTCCTCATCATCATTGACGAGGGGCTTTTTTGTTCTGATTCGTCACGTAGATATTCAACAGTTACCTCAAAATAATCAGCTATTTTTAACAGTTTTTCATATTTTGGTATACATCTTCCCCTCTTCCAATCGCTTAGTGTAGACTGCGAAATGCCAGTTTCCGCAGAAATTCTATAAGGGGTTATATTGTTTTCTTTTAAAAGTTTACTAAAATTCTCATACATAATTTGTTCACCTTTCACAAATCGTTAAATACTAAGAATTTTCATAGTAAAACCTATTGACAGCTATGAAAAAGCGTAGTATAGTATGAGCATACCAAACAAAAGCGTAGTAAATAGTTTGGAATACTCTAGTTTTCAGATGTACTTTGACTAACAAACGTAGTATATCACAAAGCCGAAGTAAACACAACTATCACATTCGACAAATATCTTGGTAAAAGGAGGTAAATTAATGTCAAAATTTTACACTTGCAACGATGTAGCAAAAATGTTTTCCGTTAAATTGATTACTGTTTGGGATTGGATACGTAGCGGGAAATTAAAAGCGTATAAAATTGGGAAAATGTATCGTATAGACGAAAAGCAACTTAATGAGTTTATGAAGTCAAAAACCAAAACCACAAATACATAATATCAACAGCACAGTACCATTAATCGGACTTAGAAAGGAGCGGACAAGCATTGCGAGAAAAGGACGGATATCGCGACCAACTGCAAAGGATTATGGAAGCGTTTCCAAACCGAGAAACAATAACGCCATGTGAGGTTTCAAAGTGGCTACACAAAGACGTTCGCACCGTCAGGCGAATATTTACTTTCCGCGACGGTTACGGTATCAGCATTGTACAGTTAGCGCGTCAAATGATTAACTAAAAAGGAGTTGAAAACCATGTTTAAAAAAAGCGCGTTGACCGACGAGGACGTCGAAAAGGAAATTGAGCGGTTGAATTCGTCGTATGAAGTCGCCGTTGCTCGTAAAGAGCGCCGTATCCAATATAAGCGCAGACAGTATTTATATACATTGCGCAGTTTAGAAAAGCACGGCAAAGAACTAATTGAATCGGGATTATCAATTGAAATGCTCAATCAAATGTCTAACGAATTTGACGAAGAAATTTAAAAGAAAGGAGCAGATCAATGTCAATCACAGCATTTTTTCAACTTGTGTTTTTCGCTTTGTTTATTGCTTGCGTGTTGGGGCTGTTAGTCCAAGCAATAAAAACCGCCATTAAAGCGATAAAAAAAGCCGTTAAAAAATACAAACGAATGAAGCAACTGTATTATCAGCGCATACAACATAACCGTGGACAAACACTACAAACCATGTTTGGATTTGATTTTGTGGCAAAAAAATAAGACCCGCCGTACCGCAAATACGACGAGCCAAAACGCAGTAAAAAATTAATTTAATCAAAGTATAAGCGCTCTTGACTGATATGTCAAGAAAAACGGAAGGAAGTATCAAGTAATGGATAACAACCAATTAATCGTTGTTAAGCAGCTGCCGATAATTGAGCAACAGCTTTTAAGTGTTAAAGCAGAGGTAGAAGCAAAAGTCAGCACCGCATTGTCAATGGTATGCACAGAGGATACTGTGAAAACAATCAAAGAGGTGCGCGCAGTTTTAACAAAGGATTTTAACGCTTATGAGGAAGCCCGCAAAACCGTTAAAGCCCAAGTTTATGAGCCGTATGCCATTTTTGAAAAGGTGTACAAAGATTGTATTACCAACATATTCAAGCCCGCAGACACACAGTTGAAAGCCAAAATTGACGAGGTCGAAAATGAGTTGAAACGTCAAACCGAAGCCGAAATTGATACATATTTTATCGAATTGCTGCAAGCGTCAAATATTGATTTTGTGACATTTAAAAGCACTGGTATAAATATCACACTATCAGCAAGCAAATCAAGCCTTAAAAAGCAAGCCAAAGGGTTTGTTGACAAGATCGTTGACGAATTGGCGTTGATTGATACACAGGACAACAAAGCTGAAATTTTGGTGGAGTATAAAAAGTCGCTGAATGTCGCACAGGCAATAACTACTGTATCGGCAAGGCATAAGGCAATTGAGGACGAGCAGAAGCGCGTCGAGGAAGTCAAAGCCGCCGCAGACGCAAAAGCCGCACAAGCGCAGGCGGTTGAAAAGGCAATTAATGATGTTACACCGCCGCCGCTTAAAACGCCCACATGGTCGCCAATTATCGCACCAACGGTTGCGCCGATAGCCGACACCATATATTCCATGACAATCACTGTGCGCGCCGATATTGAAAAAATGAAAGCGTTTAAAAAATTCTTAATTGATGGGGGCTATGAATATGAGCAACACAAATAATAACGAGCAAAATCAAAACAACGGCAATAACGAATTAACCGTAAAATACATGATTGGCGATAATGAAATTAAATTAACGCCAAAAAGCGTGCAAGAATATATCGTCGGCAGTGACGCACAAATCACAATTCCTGAATTTAAGATGTTTACCGAGTTGTGCAAAGTGCGTAAATTAAACCCGTTTTTAAAAGAAGCGTATTGCATAAAATACGGAAATCAACCCGCAACAATAGTTGTTGGAAAAGACGTTATTGTTAAACGCGCTGTATTAAACCCACAATACGACGGTAAAGAAAGCGGTGTTATTGTTCAAGAAAAAGACGGGTCGTTTACCGAACGTCAAGGTTGCTTTGTTGCTCGTGCTGAAACACTTGTCGGCGGTTGGGCTAAAGTTTACCGCAAGGATAGGAGCAAACCCGAATATATGAGCGTTTCACTCGACGAAGTGCAAGGCAAAAAAAAGGACGGTTCTATCAATTCCACATGGGCTAATAAATCTGCAACAATGGTTGAAAAGGTTGCAAAGGTCAGGGCGTTGCGTGAAGCTTTTGTTGACGATCTGGGCGGCATGTATGTTGAGGACGAAATGACGCAGGACAGACCACAAGAGCCACAGCAAACGCCAGTTGTAGATATTGACTTTGATTACAATACACCGCAAGGAGAACCGACAGCACAAGAAGTTGATTTTGATGAAATTGAAATCTAACGTCGATTATAACATCATTTCGTCGGGTTCAATGGGAAATGCCACAATCATTGAAAAACACATCTTAATAGATTGTGGCATACCGTTCAAGACGCTTTCACCGTACTATAACGACATAAAACTAATATTGCTTACACATGAACATAGCGACCATTTCAACCCGTCAACAATACGCAGATTTGCCATTGAACGCCCGACGGTACGGTTTGCGTGCGGTGCATGGTTAGCTGAAAGGCTTATTAATAATGGTGTTAATAAACACAATATTGACATTATGAAGTTTGCAACGGTTTTCAGCTATGGAGATTTTAAAGTTATTCCCGTCAGGCTTATACATAACGTCCCCAATTTGGGGTATAAGATACAGTTTTGCGACGGGTGCAAAATGATATATGCCACAGATACAAACAGCTTACAGGGCATTAAAGCCCCAAATTACGACTTGTATTTACTTGAAGCTGATTACGAGGACGAAGAAATCCAAGAACGTATAAAAGCAAAGCAAGAGCGCGGCGAATATATCTATGAATACGACGTATTGAAAAATCATTTATCAAAAGCCAAATGCGACGAATTTTTATTAAATAACATAGGGAAAAACAGCGTATTTGAGTATATGCACCAACACGTAGAGAGGGGATAAAATGCCTAAATCAAAATCAATATTACAAGATAACAAAGAATGTTATCTATCTCATAAAAGCAATTGTCATTTGCACATACATCATATTTTCGGTGCAGCTAATCGCGACATCAGCGACCGCGAGGGATTTTGGGTGTATCTGATACCTGAATTGCATAACATGAGCGACGACGGCGTGCATTTTAACCACGAGTTGGATTTGAAACTAAAACGCGCGTGCCAAGCAAAATATGAAAGTATGGGACATGCCCGCGCCGACTTCATACAACTTATTGGTAGAAGTTATCTTTGAGGGTTTAAAAATGTTAGGATTTTTTAAATTTAACGACATAAAGCTTTCTATTGATGAAAACGGCAAAACAAACATAATTCTATCAGTCGCGCCCGAAAATAGCTTGCACGCAAAAGCCCTTGTAAAGCCATTAAAAGAGTTGTTGGCAAAAGGCAAGGAATTAACTGTCAAACTTGATAAAATGGCGCACAAGCGAACACTTGACCAAAACGCCTATATGTGGAAGCTAATAGATATATATGCTGATGTAATAAACGGCGGTAGGACCGGCGGCGTTATGCCCGAAGATATCTATGAACAAATGTTAGTGCAATATGGCGTAGTACATTATTTAGGCGTTGTAAATGAAGCAGTTGACGAGTTAAGGCAAGTATATAAAAAAGTAATTATAATCGACGATTGCACCCTTGAAACCGAGAGAGGGCGCACGGCGGGCAAACAGCTTAAATGTATTGTCGGTTCGTCATGCTTTGATACAAAACAAATGGCAAATTTAATTGACGGCTTGCTTGATGAATTATCCCAAATGGATATGAACGAAGAGCAAGCAGCGTCATACCAATATTACAGAGAAGAATGGAAAAACGAATAAAAAGGAAGTTGGTAAATATGAATAAAAAGCAATTTCAATTAGATATATGCAAGGCGTTACTTGATGGTAAAAAGACCGTTTCGGGCGGTAGAATTAGCGACACCGAATATGCGATTACTGCAAACGGTTATGATTGTGTCGTACTGTCTGAAAAAGAAATCATATTTGATGTATCAAAAATTAGACAAATTGATATGACCCAGATTTTTTCAGAAGCTGAAAACGGCAAAGAATTGGCGCCGACGGGTAAATTATTTAACGAAAGCGGATATTTGATGATTGAACTTTCAGCGGGCGGCTTACTTGTTTACGTTAATTCAGTAATTTATAACAAGTATAAAGGCAATAAAATGATTACACGTGCACCGCTTGGTCCAATTATTGTAAAAGACGGATTTGACCGATTAATTGGAGTGATAATGCCTATGAGAAAGGAAGGGTTGAAATCATGAACGTTGCTATTTTAATGGGAAGATTGACCGCGACGCCAGAATTGCGCCAAACAACAAGCGGTATTGCGGTTACGAGTTTCACTCTTGCAATCGACCGATATACAAAGGCGGGCGACGAAAAGAAAGCCGACTTTATTAATATTATTGCATGGCGTCAGACCGCCGAGTTTGTCGCAAATTATTTTAAAAAAGGTCAGCTTGTAGCGGTTGAGGGTTCAATCCAAACGCGCAAATATCAAGATAAAGAGGGTAACAATCGCATTGCGTTTGAAGTTGTGGCAAGCAACGTCCATTTCGCGGAAGCCAAAAGGGACAGCAACCCCAACGACGCAAATAAACCCGCAGAGCCGACGCGGTTTTCCGCAGACGACGATTTGCCGTTTTAAGGAGAAGTAAATGGAAAACAAAGATAAAATCATTTTAGATTTATGCGGCGGTACTGGTTCATGGAGCAAACCATATCAAGAAGCAGGGTATAACGTAAAAACAATTACTCTACCCGATTATGATGTCACAGATTACATTGTGACAGACTGGTCAAATATGGGTTGGAACTTTAAAACAATATCATTCAGAAACCAAAAAACCAATGAATTTAATCCTATTAGAATTGATTATATTTATGGGATATTAGCCGCCCCCCCGTGTACGGAATTTTCGGTGTTAAATGCAATAGCTGCCCCGAGAGAACGCAACCCGCAAGACGGAATGATTATTGTTAATGCTTGCAAAGCAATAATTGAGAAATGTAATCCTACATTTTGGGCTATGGAAAACCCAACGGGGTTTTTAAGGCAATATATAGGAAAACCAAAATTTACATTTCAGCCGTGGGAATTTGGGGACGCATGGACAAAGAAAACTGACATTTGGGGCAGCTTCAATATTCCTATTAAACAATTTATAAAATGGGACGACGTTCCAAAGCTACCTATTTACATTAGGCCAAATAGAGGTAAGCCGTCAATAGCTTATCTACATAAATCATCACAGAATTTAATCCCGCAATTGCAGGGGTTTAAGTGCAACACAGACGCGGATTTTAGAGCAATTACACCGCCAAGTTTTGCTAAAGCTTTTTATGAAGCTAATCAATGAAAGGGCGTAAATGATGATTAAAAAACAGGACTTAATAAAGCTTGAAAGCATTGTAAAATCTCTTTTAGAGGACAAGCCTATTACCCGAAACGATGATGGCATATTGTACGCCGAAGTAATCAGAACATATTACCCCGAATATGGCAACACACCGTTGTTTTTGGCATTATCACATCATAACGAATTTGATTTACCAAATTTGGAAAGCGTCAGCCGTTGCCGCCGCAAAATTCAAGCACAATGTCCCGAATTGGAAAGTGACAGGGCAAAATCAAACCGAGCAAAGCAAGCCCAAGAGTATATCGCATATGCAAAATCGTAAATCCGAAGCGAGCGAACAAGTCGCAGTTGTTGATTATTGCAAAATAAAACATATACCAATTTTCCATATACCCAACGAGGGCAAGAGAAGCGCCGCAACGGGCGCAAATTTAAAGCGGCAAGGATTAAGCGCGGGTGTACCTGATTTGTGTATACCCGCCCCACGTGGGCGCTTTCATGGACTGTTTATTGAAATGAAATATGGCAAGAACAAGCCCACAGCAGAACAGGACGAATGGCTAAGTCTTTTGTTTAAAAACGGCTACATGGTTAAAATTTGCTACAGCTTTGAAGAAGCAAAAACGGTTATTGATTGGTATTTCAAACTTTAACGAAAGGGACGGTAAAATTGGCAGAAGTTAAATGGATAAAAATTGTAACAGATATATTTGAAGACGAAAAAATAATTTTGATTGAAAGTATGCCCGATGCAGACAGCATATTGGCTATTTGGTTTAAATTATTATGTTTGGCAGGCAAAACAAATAATCATGGGATTATCATGTTGAGCAATAAAGTTGCATATACAGACGAAATGCTGTCAACTATATTTCGCCGCCCTCTTAATACAATCCGCCTTGCTTTGGCAGCGTTTGAACAATATGGAATGATTGAAATCGTTGACGGAGTAGTTACAATCACCAATTGGGAAAAGCACCAGAGTGAAGCAAAGCTTGAATCTATCAGGGAATATAACCGCCTTGCAAAACAAGCAGAGCGAAACAAGAAAAAGCAACTTATATGTCAAGGAAATGTCAATGACAATCAAGTCACAGATATAGATAAAGATATAGATAAAGATATAGATAAAGAGGTTATTATTAACGCGGACAAGCCCGCGAAGCCACAAAAGCACAAATACGGCGAATACAAAAATGTTTTGCTTACTGACGAGGAAATCCAAAAGTTAAAAGATAGATTTTCTACTGATTGGCAATCAAAAATTGAATGTCTTTCGTCGGGTATTGAGTTAAAGGGATACAAATATAAATCACATTATCTTGCAATCCTGAAATGGGCTGAAAACGATAAAAAGCAAAGCAAAGGTTCGGGCAATCCATTTTTAGATGCGTTAGGGGGCTAAATCTTGACAGAGGACGAAGCTATAAAAATTCTTGCAGTTTTAAAAGCCGCGTATCCTATGGCATATAAGGATTTAAATTCAAAATCAGCAGACGGTATCATAAAATTATGGCATTTACATTTTGCCGATATACCTTATGACATTGTCAGCGAAGCAATAAATACGATTATTAAAACTAATAAATTTTGTCCGACAATAGCAGAGGTAAACGACGCTATAGCGGGCATTGGGTCAGAAGCATATATGTATTACCTATGTTTAAAAAACATGGGAGAACTTCCAAACGAACATCATTTATACATATTATCGCATGTTGGTGAAAATAAAGATTTTTTTCGGCAGTTATACCTTGAAAGCAAATCCTTGATTAAGGGGGCAAACAATATTGACACTTGATAATTTAAAGCGTCCGCGATATTTGCAAATTGAAATACAACATTGTGAAGAAAAGATTGCAGAATTGCGGACGTTATCAGAAAAAACAACGCAAACCGTCAGCGATATGCCACACGCAAGCGGTACAAGCGACAAAGTCGGAACATTAGCTTGTATCATTGCAGATTATAGAAGTTTCTTAGAAAACGTAATTGCTAAGCGTCTTAAAGAACGCCACAACATACACAAATTGTTTCAAGGGATACCCGATCCGCAAACCCGCGACATATTTATATTGCGGTACATAGATTGCCTTGAATGGCAAGATATAGCCGCAAAAATTGGCGGTGGGAATACAGCGGGGAGCGTAATAATGCGGGCGCGTCGATACTTAGAAAGCGTTGACGAAAGCGAAATATACGATATTTGAGGTGAAAACGTGACAATTCAGCAAGAAATAGAAACAGCTCCGCTGAATGAAAACATTCAAAAAACACTATTGATTTCTAATCAAAAATTAAAAAGTGAATTAAATCCTGTATGCAGTATCAGTGGAGGAAGCGATAGTGATATTTATTTAGACGTTATTGAAAGAACAAAGCCTAACGATTTAAAAATTAAATATGTATTTTTTGATACCGGTCTTGAATATCAAGCCACTCACAAGCATTTAACATATTTAGAAAATAAATATAATATCAAAATTGATAGATATAAAGCCATTACCCCTATACCGACAAGTTGTAAAAAATATGGACAGCCATTCTTTTCTAAATATGTTAGTGATATGATTCACAGATTGCAAAAGCATAATTTTACTTTTACGGATGAACCATTTGAAACACTTTTAAAGAAATATCCAAAATGTAAATCTGCTTTACGATGGTGGTGCAACAAATACAAAAACAAAAAAGATGGCCGTAAGAGTAAATTTGGAATTAATAACATTAAGTTTTTGAAAGAATTTATGATTGAAAATCCTCCTGATTTTATGATTTCGTCAGAATGTTGTCACGGAGCTAAAAAAAAGACTTCATATGCTTACGATAAACAAAATAATCCATCAATTAAATTAAATGGAATAAGGAGAGCAGAGAGCGGCGCAAGGGCTACAGCTTATAAAAATTGTTTTACGCCTGAGTCCAAAAATAGTGTTGCGGAATATAGGCCTTTATTTTTCTGGTCGGATGATGATAAAAAAATATATAAAGATTGGTATAACATTTCTTATTCAAATTGCTACGAGATTTATGGATTGGAGCGTACGGGGTGCGCTGGATGCCCATTCGGAAGTAAATTTGAAAGCGAACTCAAAATTATTAAAAAATATGAGCCTAAATTATATTCCGCAACACAATCTATTTTTGGAAAATCATATGAGTACACAAGAAAATACAGACAATTTAAGCAAACTTTAAAAAACGCAAATCCAAATCAATTATTTTTAGAAAATACAAGAATTTAATTTAGGGCAATCGAATTAGCTACTCGATTGATGATAACCGGTTATCTCCGAAAAGGAGAAAGAATGTTAGAACTTAATAAATTTTACAATATGGACTGTATGGTGGGAATGAAAGAATTCCCTGATAATTATTTTGAACTAGCAATAGTAGACCCGCCATATGGAATAAATGCAAGTAAAATGACAATGGGAAGCGGAAATCACAAATTTACTAAAGATAAGTCGTGGGATGGAGAGCATTAAACCTTGTTATTAAAGCAAAACTGGAAGCCGTTGAATGCGGAATATCAGTTTTTGAAGATGAATTTATGGCAAGTATTGTTTTGCCAAGTGGCGATACGGTCGGGGATTTCATGAAACCGCAAATTGAGCAGGCATACATAAGCAGAACAATGCCGTCATTACTGCCAATGTTGGAAGGAAGGTGACAATTGATTATATGGGACTAACAGATAATCAAAAGAGATTAATACAATCAATCTCACAAAATGATATTATGTCAGCTAAAAAATGTGCAATTGCATGTCTGACAGAAGATACAACGTCAAAAAATCAGTATTTTTGCAGTAAATATAAATCAGTTTTAGAATCTACAGGCAGCAATATGATTGAGCTTCCGTGTGATTTAAAAAGTATTCTTTGCGTTGAAGATGTATCAACCTCATTCAAGGAAGGCAGATACTATTTTTCTGATAGAGAAAAAGAAACATACGAAAATATTATCCGAATGAAAAAGGTAAATGAAAAGCTTATGGAAATGGGAATACCGTATATTAATTCTACATTGCTTTTCGGAGAGAGTGGGACAGGTAAAACGACATTTGGAAGATATGTTGCATATAAAGCAGGACTTCCATTCTGTTATCTTAATTTTTCAAATTTGCTCGATTCGTATATGGGAAGTACATCAAAAAATATTAGTAAAGCTTTTTCTTACGCAATATCAAATCCATGTGTATTTATGCTTGATGAAATTGATTGTATTAGCATAAGACGGTCAGATACACAATCAAGTGGTGGAACAGGCGGAGAAATGGCCAGAATCACAATTTCGCTCATGCAGGAGTTTGATAAACTTACAAATGACATTGTTGTAATTGGAGCAACGAACCGAAAAGATAGAATTGATGAAGCACTTCTTAGAAGATTCTCGGTTCAACATGAAGTTAAAGTTCTAAACCATGAAGAAAAAACAGCAATGATTAATAAATATTTGCAAGACGTGAATATGAGTTTTTCAGAAGATGAAATTGAAAGTCTGATTCAAAAAAACAAAAATCAGTCAGCACTGTTGAATGATTTAATACGTATGATTTCTGCAAAATTGCAAATGAATCTATGTTATAAAAAGTAAAAAGTGGGTGTAGCAATGACCGTTAAATGTATTGATTGCGAATATTCAAAATTTAAAGCAGGGTTGGGCGCGGGGCTTGCAGAGTTAATCGGAGCTGCCCCGCACCCGTACCCGACGCATACTTGCACCAAATACGGCGTTACTCGTCAGCGTGACAAATATTATATGCGACCGTTGCCGCAATGCGTAGCAGATGGCGGCGGTAAGCGGAAAATTGAGGGGTTGCAGAAATGAAAGGAAGTAACATAATATGGGAATTCAAAATATAAGAAAGCCCCAAAAAGAACGCAAGCACAGGCAAAAAGCCTATCAATGCAACACGTGTCAAAACTTAGATGTTGACGATGTAAGCGACAAATTGTTTTGTCACTGTGGATTTTTCCCAAGGTGTGGAGATGCAGAGGGTTGTAAACAAGCATACATACCAATTGAGGGCAGGGGAAGGATTGGTGTACATAGATGACATGTAATTTTTGTGATGGCGAATGCGCTTGTCATCTATCACCGCCATGTAGCTTCTGTACGTCACATATAGAGTGTGAAATATGCGGACAATTAGTATGTGAGGACAAGGCTGTTGAACTATACAGCAATTTAGACAATTCAAGCATAATGGTTTGTCCTGATTGCGCGAAAGCGGGTGATTAATATTGATAAAATATTTTTGGATCAGAATATTTGATTATCAATACATAGAAACGGACGGGCCCAAAGATTGGCTTGCAGATGATAAAGGCACTATGCTTGACGAATATTACCTAAGTGGAGAAGAACTCACACGGGAGCAAGCGAAAAAACAAGTCGTTGAGCGGTCAAGTATTTCAATGTTTGCAAAGCCAAGGAAAAATAAAAGCGGTATATATGCAATTATCATTGATAGTGGAAAATCGTGGTATGACTATTTTTATACAGAACTTGCGCCAAACACAATATGTTTTAATTGCCACAGCCCAATACAGGGCAAAGCAAAAAACTTTCCATGTACAAACATTGGTTACTACAGTGACAAAGATATCGACAAAGAGGTTCACTTTTGCTCTTATGACTGCAAGTATGAAACGGTACAAAAGATAAACGGAAGTGAGGGCGAATGGCAGGAGCGAGAGGGATATAACAAAAACGGCGGTGTTTTCGGATATATTTATCATATCTATAATCGCAAAACAAACAAGCATTACATAGGGCAAACAAAATATATGCCGTTCTTCCGTTGGCAGGAACATGTTAAATCCGCTCTTAAAGGTGATATTTGCGATCTTGTGTTTGAAACGGTTTGCGAAGTCAGAAAAGAAAGCAACGACTATTTGAATAATATTGAATCATGGTGGATAAGAAAATATATTGACGATTACGGATCAGACAATGTTATGAACATAACCGTGCCGAAAATAACAATTGAAAGCCTTGCAGCTGCTTATGACCAAATTGTTTT
>Ga0172378_10002558_pt1 | contig 17085 bp, 15 predicted proteins | sample GrowelOW332metaG_FD_119755 | JGI IMG/M metagenome (GOLD analysis project Ga0172378, IMG submission 119755) | Groundwater microbial communities from an aquifer near a municipal landfill in Southern Ontario, Canada - Pumphouse #3_1 metaG | ecosystem: Environmental > Aquatic > Deep subsurface >... | reverse complement strand
TTTGGAGATGTAAATCTTGCCCTTGATATACAGCCAAGATATACCATTAGTGATATGGTTCAAAGGGAAGAAAAATTAGAAAACGCTAATATTTCAAGTTACCTTTTTACACATGACAGCGGACTTAAAATTTTATCAGCACCATTAAAGCCGGAGTTTGCAGATTTGATAACAGCCCCTATGATTCCAACAATATGCAAAAGGCTTCTTCAGGATAATAAATATCTGATTGTTGACCTTACAACTGGTATTTCTGAAATAAACTTAAATTTTATAGAGCAGGCAGACTTAGTTTTTATAGTTACTGATTTGGAGCTTTCTGCTTTAAAAAATACAAAGACAATGATTAAGACCTTAGAAAAATTAGATATGGGAGATAAGCTAAGAGTAATTGTAAACAGATCAGATACTGAAACGTTAACTAAGGCATCACAAGTACCGGATATGCTGGAAACTGACGAAGTAATATATATATCTGATGATTATAAAGTGGTTTCAAAGTCCCTTAATATAGGTATTCCTTTCATAATCAGCAAGAGAAAGGAAAAAATATCATCTGATATTCTGACTATAACCAAGGAGTTTAATATAGAAAATGTGGTCTCTGTAAGAAGAAGGAGAAAGAGAAAAAGAGGGTTAATGGGGATTTTATCAAAGTTTTAAAGCGAAAGGAGGAGTAATATGAGTTTGCTTGAAAAATTAAACACTGTTAAGAAAATAGAAGAAGAGAAGCAGCAGGCAGAACCGGAAAGTAAGGCAGGTACTGCTGTTTTTGGCGAATCTAACAAAACTTCAGATGCACCCATAAGTAAGGAACAGGAATTAATGTTAAAGCTTCAAAAAAAGATAATGTATGAAGCTAAAGGCGATCAGGATGTTAAAAGTATTATCCCTAAGATAGATTCCATAGCACAAAAAATCTTGGAAACAGAAGAAGAATCCTTTGAGACAGTTGATACAAAAAAAGTAGTACAGGATTTAATTAATGACGTAACTGGATATGGACCGATTAATCCACTTCTATTAGATCCTGAAGTAACAGAAGTTATGGTCAATGGACCATATAAGGTATATGTGGAAAAGCATGGAAAGATAAAATTGACAACTATAAAATTCAGGGATAATGATCAGGTAATGAACGTAATTGATAAAATAGTTTCGCCCTTGGGGAGAAGAATAGATGAAAGCAGTCCAATGGTTGATGCCAGGCTCCCAGATGGCTCCAGAGTAAATGCCATAATTCCGCCTCTTGCATTAAATGGTCCTTCAATAACAATTAGAAAGTTTTCAAAGGACCCCTATACAATTGAAAATTTAATAGAATTCGGTACAGTAACAAGTGATATGGCACAGTTTTTAGATGCTTGTGTAAAGGCAAAACTTAATGTATTTATAAGCGGAGGTACAGGTTCAGGAAAGACAACAACGCTAAATGTATTATCAGGCTTCATCCCTAATGATGAAAGAATAGTGACTATAGAGGACTCAGCTGAACTTCAGTTATCCCAGGATCATGTTGTATCGCTGGAGGCAAGACCCGCCAATATGGAGGGCAAAGGGGCAGTTACCATAAGAAATCTGGTTAAAAACTCTCTTAGAATGAGGCCTGACAGAATAGTAATTGGTGAGGTCCGAGGAGAGGAAGCTCTTGATATGCTTCAGGCTATGAATACAGGTCATGATGGTTCTCTTGCAACAGGTCATGCTAATAGTCCAAGGGATATGATTGCCCGTCTTGAGACAATGGTATTGATGGCAGGAATAGAGCTGCCCATTAAAGCTATTCGTCAGCAGATTGCAGGCGGAATAGACTTAATAATACAGCAGTCAAGACTTAAAGATGGTACAAGAAAGATAGTTAATATTACTGAGGTTCAGGATCTTGAGGGAGATATGGTTATTCTTCAGGATATATTCGCTTTTAATCAGAAAGGCATAGATAAATCAGGGAAAGTAATAGGCAAAATGGCAGCAACAGGAATAAGACCAAAGTTTTATGACCGCCTTGAAATTTCAGGCATACAGGTACCGGCGTCTATATTTAGTGTAGAGGAGTGGTAGTTATGAAATTAATAATGCTTTTGCTTTGTTTTATATGTTCTTTCATGTTGGTTTTTGGTATTCTATATTATTTTATTTTGAATGACAAAAGAGTAGAAAAAAGACTTAAATATTATCTTGATATTAATGAAAAATATAAAAAAACAAAGAAAAAAGAGAACAAAGAAAAAATAAAATTAATAAATTTAAAAAATATTAACCAATTTTTAAGCAGCAAACTTACAGATAAATCCAATGATAAGATTGAGCAGGTACTACGTAGCTCAGGCCTGCAAATGGATATTGAAGAATACATAGCACTTGTAATAATTTCATCGGTTTTCTGCGGACTGGCGGCAGGAATATTGTTTGGGCATTTTTTATTAATAATACCAGGCAGCGTTATTGGATATATGATACCCAAAATATGGATAAATAGTAAAAGAAAAAAAAGAATTAAAGCCTTTAATGATGCACTTCCGGATATGATTATGACAATAGTAGGATCACTAAAGGCCGGATACAGCTTTATTCAGGCAATGAAGACTGTTGCAGAGGAATGTGAATCTCCAGTTAAAGAAGAAATAATTGTTTTTTTGAAAGAAAACAGCTATGGAATAACAATGGAAGATGCATTAAATAACTTAAAACTTCGGATGCCCAGTAATGACCTGGATCTTATGATACAGGCAATTTTAATTCAAAGGCAGGTTGGCGGAAACCTTTCTATGATTCTAGAGGTTATTGTAAAAACAATCAGAGAGAGAAACGAAATAGACAGACACGTAAGGTCATTAACTGCTCAGGGAAAATTATCAGGAAAAGTAGTAGGCCTCCTTCCTGTTTTTATATTTATAGCATTGTCGGTAATTAATCCGGAGTATATGGCACCATTTTCCAGTAATATATTGGGCAAAATTGCACTGGGAGTTGGAGGAGTCATGGAGACAATTGGATTTTTAATAATGAATAAACTTGCTAAAATCGAGGTGTAAAATATGCTTGAAATTTGTTTCATACTAACAGTAACCATGCTGTGCTTATATGTTTATTTATCAAGCCATGAGCATGAAATAAGATTAAAAAAAAGACTAAAGACTTATGTAGGAGAAACTCAGCCAAATAGTAATTCTGAGAAAAAAAGAAACGATCAGAGTTTAAAGAAAAAAATAGACTATTTTAGAGATAAGGGAACAGATTTCTATAGTAAAAATATTTCATCCGATAAGGAAGAAAAACTGGAGAAATCATTACTTCAAATGGGAAACCCCTGGGGAATAACAAGTGTTGAATTCCATTTATATCTTACTATTTTCAGAATAAGCTTACCAATTGTACTTGGAATTTTTGGAAGTATTATTGGTTTAAAACTAAATGGTATTGTTTTTCTTATTATAGCAGGAATCCTAGCTAGTATACTTTTACCTATTGTTTACATAAAGTCAAAAATAAAAAACAGGTATGCTAAGGCACTTAAGGAGCTTCCTGATTTTATAGACCTTTTGACGGTAAGTCTGGAGGCAGGCCTTGGATTTGATTTGGCTATGAATAAGGTTGTATCTAAAACCAATGGAATATTATCAGCTGAATTTCATACCTGCCTTGAAGAAGTACGTCTTGGAAAATCAAGAAGGGAAGCATTTTTGGGACTTAAAGAGAGGCTGAAATTTGATTCAATGATATCTTTAATTAATAGTATTCTTCAAGCTGAAAAGCTGGGAATGAGTATGGTGCAGATTTTTAGAATTAAGTCTCAGGAGGAGAGGGGAAAAAGAAGGCAGAGGGCCGAAGAGGCTGCAATGAAGGTGCCGGTAAAAATATTGTTTCCTCTGGTATTTTTTATATTTCCATGCCTGTTCATAGTACTTCTTGCACCGGCCTTATTAGGATTAATGAATGGATTTGGTAAGTAAAATATAATTTTAAAAAGGAGCTCATATATGATTAAAAGAACAATAGTTACACTTTTTAGTGTTTGTACAATGATATCATATATTTTACATGAATTAAAAAATATATCTAACTATCAGGATAATATTTTATTTTTCATTATATTTGTTTTACCTTATGTTCTGATGAACATATTATCCTGCAGCTATCTAATTACATCTATGCTAAAAAAGCCTAAGGATATGAACGATAATATCTGGATGGTTATAGCAAGTTTTATAGGCTGTAATCTGACTTTAGTAACAGGACATTTCATTGAACTTAAATCCGCTGATCCTAACATTTCAATAGCGTTTGTGGGGATAGTACTAAGTATTGCAGCAATTCCATTCTATATTGCAGCTGTAATCAATCTAGGTAAGAATCTGACAGTTTTACCGGAAGCAAATACGCTGAATACTAAAGGAATTTATAGTATTTCAAGGCACCCCTTATACTCCTGCTACATATATTGGTATTTTACAAATATACTTATTTATCAAAGTAAAGCAATAATAATTACCTCTATAATGCAAGCTATTTTCCAGATTATTAGAGCTATAAATGAAGAAAAAATACTGGAAAAAAACTTCCCAGAGTATGGAGATTACAAGAAAAGGGTTTGGTGGATAGGCAAAATTAAAGAAAAACAATTAAAAGCAGAATACCAGGAATAATTTATAAATATATCATCTGTAGAAAGGAGAATGGATATGAGAGTAATTAAAATTAAAGGAGAAAGTTCTGATTCATCAATGATACAAAATACATTGGAGAACTATTCATTTGATATTCCTATTTTTATAATAGACAAATCAAAAGAACTGTATAGGTTTATTGAAGAGCTTACCATAGATGAAAGCTACTTATATGTTCTGAAAGCAGCAAGAGAGATAGAATTTGATAATATTAATGTAATAATAGCAGATAAAGAAACAAATTATAGTATTAAGGAAAATGTTTCTTCTCTTAGTGAATTGATAGAAGAACTTGATGAAGATAACCTTGATTCATATCAGGTCATAATTGATACAGAAGATAAAACTTTTGCCAGCGATATAATTCAGTCTTTTAATTATTTAAATTTAGATATTGACATAACCATGAAAAAAGAAAAAGCAGAAAGAGCCAGGGCAAATGCATTTAAAAAGGGCTTTTATAAAATGAGTAAGTCCATTTCAAAAGCCCAGGATTTAATAAGTGATATAGATTTAATAGATGAGCTGTCAGGTGAAAAAGAAAATATTTTAAATATTTTAAAGAGTATTGAAGAAAATCTGGACAAAGCCGGGGATAGAGATTTAAATATTTCTGTTATGGCAACTAAAAAATCAGGAAAGAGTGTAGTAGTTAATTCATTTCTTGAGGAGCAGTATGCACCCACAAGCTTAGAACTGCCTACGCCTAATACCTGTGTTTATAAAAACAGCAAAGATGGCCGGATCCGTCTCATATACGGAGATCAGAATATTTGCTTTGATTCTCCTGAAGATATATATAAGTTTACATATAATGAATTTAAAAGAGCTCAGAATGACCCTGAAATTGCAGGCTCAATTGATGATATGGAAATACATTATACGAAAAATAATAATGATTTTGCATCATTTGCCATAGTAGATACTCCAGGACCTAATTATGCAGGAGCCAACAGCAGCAAAGACGGAATAAACATGCATAAGGAAAATGCATATAAATGGATAGAAAAATCCGACGTAGTAATCTTTCTTGTTAATTATTCTAACTACCTTACACTGGATGAGGAAGCGTTCTTCAAGGATATTAAGTCACAATTTGAAAAACATGATAAGTTTTATTCATTAGTTGTTGCAGTAAATAAACTGGACGAAATGTATTTAAGTGAATGTGAAAATAAATCTGTTGTTAGATTTCTGGACTATATCAGATGCAAGCTAAACAACCTGGGTTATAAGGGATTTATAGTACTGGGAGTCTCTGCCAGATCATATTTTGATATAATAAAGGTGTCCCAGATTGACAGCAGAGAGTTAAAATTTTTAGGGGAAAGTAAGAGAATTGAACAGCTTTCCGGAATTGAACTCCGGCAGAGGCTAAAAAAGCTTAAGAGAAAATATATTGGCAAAAATCAGATGACTGTCCTAAGCTTTGTTGATGATCAGCTGGAGAAGCTGGAATGCTTTCAGGGAATAGATGATGTAAGCCTTGATATACTAAGAGAAAGAAGCGGCATGCAGAAATTAATTGAGTATACAACTTACATTGCAATGCAAAAGGCAAGTACTGAGCTTTACTCATCAATTATAAGGAGTATTGATGAACTGTTTGTCAGACTTAAAAATCTTGATATAGTAAAAAATATATTAGATGCTAAGCTGCAGAAACAGGAAGAAATAGAAGAAATAGAAGAAATGCTTCAGAAAATGATAGATAGTTTTGATTCCATGCAGAAAGAGATTGGTGAAAATGTAAATTTTAGAAATCTTAGGGATGACTTGACCGATGAAATAAGTGAATCGAGGAATGACAGAATAGACCAAATTTCAGAAGTTTATGAAGAAAAAATTGACAGATTTATCATGAGACTTAGAATGAAGGATAAAGACGACTTAAAGGAAATGAAAAATGAAGGATTCAATATTGATTTTTCTGTAAACAATACCGAAATTGAGGAAGAAATTAATAAATTAATCGGAAAATTGCTGAATCAGGTGAATTTGGATATAGACCAAAAGGAAAAGTACTTTAAAGAATGTGATACTACTATAAAGGAAATTGTTCTTTCCTTTAGTGAAAAAATTAAAAAGGATTATAACTTAAAGGATTTTAACATTACGGTACCAAAGGTAGATCATGCCTTTAACAGAAAGCCTCTTAGTAAAATCCCTAAAATAAATATTAATAGTATTAATATAAAGGAAGAGGTATTAAACAGCATAGAGTTTAGAGAGAATTTTTTTGAGAAGTTTATAAACCATTTTTTAGAAAACAAGGTTGGTACATATTCAATTGACAGTAAGAAAATAACTGAAATTAAAAACACCTGGCTAAAAGTAATCAAAGACAGCGTAGAAGGAGAGTATATTTTACTATTTGCTAATCTGGAGGAAAATATTTTTAAATGCATTGATGAGCTGAAAGTTGAGATTTCCAAGTCTGCGGAAAATCTAATAAGTACATACAGAGGTACTTTCAGCGAGATATTGAAAGATTTATCAATGACAAAAATGAATGTAGAAGAGCAGATGAATTATCTAGATGCTAAATTACAGTTCTTTGATCAGATTGAGGATAAGATGTCAGTATTTACAGATATTTGGACTGGCATAAGAAATTAATTGTTTAAATTAGATACACTCATAAATTATAAAATAAGTAATAGATAAGCATAAATTAGTATAACTATTCACAATAATTGTTTTATATTAATTATTATGATATGCTTATAAAAGATATGTTTTATAATGTTATATAACAAATGGGGTGTATTGTATGCTAATGCAAAATGATATGATTCCGCTATATCAGCAATTAAAGACAAAAATTAAAGATTCAATAATAAGCGGAAAATTAAAACAAGGGGATAAAATCCAAACTGAAGAGGAATTAAGCAAAGAATATAATGTAAGCAGGATAACAGTAAGAAGTGCAATATCTGAGCTTGTAGAGGAAGGAATGCTTGTAAAAAAGCAGGGTAAAGGTACATTTGTCAGCAGGACTAAAATCGATAGAGAGATAATTAAATTTTTAAGCTTTTCTTCAGCCTGCAAAGTAGAAGGTCTAACACCAAGCAGTAAAATTACAAAAAAAGACATAGTAGATCCAACTAAAGATCAAATAGACAGCCTTAAGCTTGAAAAAGGTGATAAGCTTATCTGGATGCAGAGGATAAGATATGCAAATGAAGACCCGATAATGGTGGAAAACAATTATTTTTCATATAACAATTATAGTTTTTTGCTGAATGAAGAACATTTAAACAGTTCTTTATATGAAATATTATCAAAAAAATATAACATTGTTCCATTTAAGGGTTTAAATTCAATAGAAATTGTAAAAGCTAAAGAAGACGAACCAAAATATTTAAAAATACATAAAGGGTCTTCCCTTCTTCTTATAAAAGGCGTAGTTTATGATGAAAAAAATATACCAATTCATATTTCTGAAGAGTATATAGACGGAGATAAATATAAACTTTCATATACAAATAACATATAGAAAAAATGAAACCATTGCCTGATAAAATAATCAGGTGATGGTTCTTTTTTTTATAAAAATATGAATATTTAAGATTAGCTTAAGCTAAACATACTATTTAAGATGGTGAGTCTGCCCCACCTGAAGCAGAATTTTAGTGTCACCCACTTATAGAAGAGGGTGTCTTGAAACCTGGATAAATCTTAAAATTTTTTTATAAAAATATTCTGAAAATTATTTACATTTCAAAATATTCATGATAACATTAACATAAGAAGTATTATAACGTATTAATACAATATGACAACTAATAAACGAGGAGGAGTTAAAATGACAGCAAAAGAAATTGTAAAAAGCATTGTTGAAAAAACTCAGAATAAAGGAGGAATAAAGCAAGTTTATTTTATAGCCTGCGGGGGATCATTTGCCAGTTTTTATCCATCTAAATATTTCCTTCAAAGTGAAGCTAAAAATATCAGAGTAGAACACTATACCAGCAATGAATTTGTACATGCTACTCCAAAAGCATTAGGAGAAAATTCCGTTGCAATTTTAGTATCTCACGGCGGCAATACACCGGAAACTGTTGAAGCAGCAAAACTTTCACAGGGAAAAAAGGCTGTAACAATATGTCTTACTCATACAGAAAACTCACCACTTACAGAATATGGTGATTATAATATTGCTTATGAATTTGGGAATGAATCTGATGTTTTAAAGCAGAAAACAACTATTCCTCTGGAATTATCAGTTGAAATATTAAATCAGGCTGAAGGGTATGATCATTATAAAGAAGCTATGGATGGATTTAACAAAATAAACAGTATTATAGTTAAAGCTAAAGAATTAACAAAGAATAATGCTGAAGCATTTGGTAAAAATTATAAAGATGAAAAAATGATTTATGTTATGGGCAGCGGTGCAGCTTATGGTGAAACCTATGCATTCTCTATATGTATACTAATGGAAATGCAGTGGGTAAACTCAGCCGCTATACATTCAGGTGAATATTTCCATGGTCCATTTGAAATAACAGATAAGGAAAGCCCATTCATAATGATGATGAGTGAAGGAAGAACCAGACCACTTGATGAAAGAGCATTAAATTTCCTTAAGAGATTTGGACAGAAAATTGAAGTAATAGATGCAAAAGAGTGCGGACTTAATGCTATAGATGAGTCAGTAGCGGAGTTCTTCAATCCTATATTATTTGTAAATGTAATGAGAATATATGCTGAGCAGCTGGCTGAGCAGAGAAATCATCCTCTTTCAGAAAGAAGATATATGTGGAAGCTTCAATATTAATAGATTAAACTATTAATAAAAATTAGTAAAAAGGTGAGATTATGATAAAAGTTATTGGGATAGGAGACAACGTAGTAGATAAATATATTCATACTGGGACAATGTATCCCGGAGGTAATGCTTTAAATTTTAGTGCTTACGCTAAACAATTGGGAGCAGATTCTGCTTACTTAGGGACTTTCGGAAAGGATAAAGCAGCATCACATATTATAAAGGTGCTGACAGAACTTAAAATTGATATTACAAGATGCAGGCAGGCAGATGGTGAAAATGGTTTTGCCAGGGTAAATCTGGTTGATGGAGACAGAGTTTTTCTGGTTGGGAATAAAGGCGGCGTACAAAAGGATAATCCGATTATTTTGAGCAGTGAAGATATGGAATATATAAAGAATTTTGATATAGTTCATACCAGCTGTTACAGCTATAATATGGAAAATGAAATAATTAAAATAAAAGCAGCAGGAATCCCGATAGCTTATGATTTTTCAAACAATTTTGACAGTGAGTTTATTGAAAAGGTATGTCCAAATGTTGATTTTAGTTTTTTCTCCTGCAGTCATATGAATGATGACGAAATTAAGAAACTGCTTAAACAGGCACATGATTTAGGGAGCAGCTTTGCTTTAGGTACAGCAGGATCAAGAGGAGCAATACTATGCGATGGGAAAGATTATTATATTCAAAAACCCAATCTGGTTAAAGCTATTGATACTCTTGGAGCCGGAGATTCTTTTATAACAGCTTTCCTGCTGAATTACATAGGAAATTACAAAAATGAAGGAATCAATAGAAAGGAATTGATTGAGGACAGCTTGGCAAAAGGAGCATTATTTGCTTCCAAGACATGTATGGTAAATGGAGCTTTTGGATATGGCGAAAAGTTTTAAGTAACGTTATATGATAACTTTCATCCTTTTTAAAATATGAATTGGATGAAAGTTATTAAAAATAAAAAATTTAAAGGGGTGCTAAAAAATGAAAAGAAAGGGACTAATGACAATTGTTCTTGCAGCATGTATTACTATGACTTCAGTTTTTTCCGGATGTTCTTCAAAAACTGCAGATACAAGCAAAGATAACGGTAAAATTACTATCAAATTCCTGCACAGATGGCCTATGGAGCCAAATAAGAGTTTTCTGGATAAGGTGGTTGCTGACTATGAAAAAGCTAATCCAAACATAAAGATTGATATGCAGTCAGTAGCAAATGATTCATATAAAGAAAAGATCAAGGTTATTTTAGGGACAGCTGATGCCCCGGATGTTTTCTTTTCATGGAGCGGCGAGTTTATGTACAAATTTGTAAGAGAGAATAAATTATATGATCTTACAACTGCACTTAATCAGGATGGATGGAAAGACACTTTAATGGAATCACAGTTAAAACCGTTTACACTTGATAATAAAACTTACGGAACTCCTTATAGTGTAGATGGTAAAGTATTCTTTTATAACACTAAAATATTTAAAGATAACGGACTTGAAGTACCAAAGACTTGGGATGAGTTTATAAAGGTTTGTGATACTTTAAAGAGCAAGGGCATTACACCAATAGCATATGGTAACCAGGCACCATGGGCAAGTGCTCATTATATTGGAACTTTAAATCAAAAGGTTGTAGCAGAAGATGTTAGAACAAAGGATTATAACGCAGCAACAGGGGAGTTTACAGATTCAGGGTATGTGGAAGCACTTAAGAAATATCAACAGTTAATACCATATTTCAACGCTAACTCAAATGCTATTAAACATGATCAGGCAAGAATGAACTGGGCAAATGGAAAGGCTGCAATGATTTACTGTGAGACACAAGAAGTTGGTGAAGTTCAAAAATTACAGGGCAAAGACTTCCAGTGGGGTATGTTTAAATTCCCGGATATTACAGATGGCAAAGGAGATCAGAGTAAACTTACCGGAGCACCTGAAGGTTTTGTAATATCAGCTAATACAAAACATCCAAAAGAAGCTATTGCTTTCTTAAAATATTTAACCGGCAAGGAAGTAGGACTTAAGGAAGTTAAAGAAATAGGAATTCTTAACGGAATGAAAGGTATATATGATACCACAAATGCAGATGCAAAAGTTATAGAAGCGGCTAACCTTATAAATAGTGCTAAGGATATTGTTTACTGGCTTGATACAGATTTAAATACTAAACTTGTAAATGTTTATTTATCAGAAACTCAGCTGCTTACAAGCGGTGAAACAACACCTGAAAAAATGATGCAGAAAATACAGCAGACAGCTAAAGTAGTTAAGAACGAAACAAAATAATACCATAAGATTTAATGAGGTAACAGTGTGTACTGTTACCTCAAATCTGAATATATGAAAGATGGGGATGAAAATGAAAGAAAGAAAAATAGCTCCATATGTATATATTTTTCCCACATTGCTTCTGATTATAATATTTGTATATATTCCAATAATACAAAACTTTTATTTTAGTTTTTTTAAGATGAGCTCATATTCAACTGTAAAAACATTCGTAGGTTTTAGCAATTACAAAAACATATTTGCTGATGAAATTTTTTATACTGCAGTTATAAACAATACCTTATATGCCGTAATTTCATTAATATTCCAGGTTGGTATAGGGTTATGTTTAGCTATGCTTCTTGAAAGCAGATTTGTAGCACCAAAGCTTCGTACTTTTTTTAGAAGTATATATTTTATGCCGTCTGTAATCTCCATAACCGTAGTAGCTCTAATATTTCAATTTGTATACACTCCTGACATCGGAATATTAAATGGATTTTTAAAAGCAATAGGTATGGGAAAATATAGTCATGCATGGCTTGGTGAGACTAAGACTGCTATATTTAGTATAATAGCAATGAGCCAATGGCAGTATGTGGGATATATAATGATGCTGTTTATTGTAGCTATTCAAAAAATACCAGAAGATATATATGAAGCTGCAGATATTGATGGGGCTACCGGTTTGCAAAAAGCACTTTTCATTACTATTCCGCAGGTTAAAGAAATGACACTTGTTACATCTGTTATTACTGTAATTGGTGCTTTCAAAGTATTCAGTGAAGTATATGTAATGACATCAGGTGGACCTGGAAATTCATCCCAGGTATTAAGTACTTACCTTTATAGATCTGCTTTTATAAATGATGAAATGGGGTATGCATCTGCTATTGGAGTTATAATTTTTATTATAACAATTACATTATCATTTATTCAGATAAAAATATCTAAAAGCGGCCAGGTATAGGGGGGATAATCAGGTATGAATAAGAAAAAACATTATACAGTTAGTAAAATATTAATTAATATATTTTTATTTTTTCTTGTAATTATTGTACTATATCCATTATATTGGACAATAATTAATTCGCTGAAAACTAATAATGAATTATTTATAAGTCCCTTCAGCCTTCCTCATAAGCTTATATTTAAAAATTATATAAGTGCATGGAACCTGGGTTTATCACAGTACTTTTTAAATAGTATATATGTTAGTTTTATTTCTATAGCAATTACTGTATTTTTAGGTGCATTATGTGCTTATGGATTATCCAGATTCGATATAAAAGCGAAAAATTTAATATTTATGGTAGTTTTAGGAGGACTAATGCTGTCTCCGGAAGTAGCATTGGTATCACTTTATAAAATACTGCAGACATTACATTTATATAACACCAGGTGGGCAATGATTATACCATATATAGCTTTTAAGCTTCCTTTTTCAGTTTTCTTGATGAGATCATATTTCATTTCTTTCCCAAAAGATATGGAGGAGGCAGCAACTATTGATGGATGCAACACTTTTCAAGTTTTTTATAAAATAGTTGTTCCCATAAGCTTACCGATATTTGCTTCTACCGCTATTATGGATGCTATATTTGTATGGAATGAGTTTTTATTTGCTCTTGTATTCGTAGAGAGTAAGGCAATTACAACAATTCCTGTTGGACTTATGGCATTTAGAGATGCTTTAAATACAGATTGGACAGTTTTGCTTGCAGGTATAACCATAGCTACACTGCCAATGGCTATTTTGTTTCTTTGTATGCAGAAGTATTTTGTAAAAGGACTGACATCAGGTGCCGTAAAAGGCTAAATTCGAATATATCAAGCAGCAGGATAGGCCTGCTGCTTGTTTAAAATTGCTGAAATAATGATTTTATAAAATGGGGGAGATTTATAAATGTTCAATTTTAATAAAGAGAAGTTTTTACAGGAAGAAAATGGAGCGCTGGCATTAAAGCCAGGTATAGAAGAAATAGTAGACAGTATTTGTAAAAAAGGATATAAGAATATATTTTTAATTGGAATAGGCGGTACTATCGCAATTGCAGAACAAATTGGATCAATTATGAAATCCAGATCGGAAATAGATGTATATGTTGAAAATGCTGCAGAATTTACTACACTTGGAAATAAACATTTCTCAAAGGATTCAGTAGTAATTGTTGACTCTGTATCCGGTGATACAAAGGAAGTTGTAGAAGCTGTTAAACGTGCTAAGGAAATAGGAGCAATAGTTTTAGGCTTTATAGAGAAAACAGGATCACCTCTTGCAGAATCAGTTGATTACTTAATATCCTATGAAGGCGGAGTATTATATAAATTTTATATAGCAGCTTTAAGATTTATGTATAATACAGGAGAATTTAATGAATATGATAAATTCTTTGAGGAATTAAAAACAATGCCTGAAGCACTGCTTAACGTTAAAGAAGAAGCAGAAAAAAAGGCAGAGGAATTTGTTGATAAATATAAGGACGAGCCTCTTCAATACTTGGTTGGATCAGGTAATCTCTGGGGCGCAGCATATTCCTATGCAATGTGTATAATGGAGGAAATGCAGTGGATGCATACAAAATCAATTCATGCAGCTGAATTTTTTCATGGAACACTGGAAGTTATTGAAAAAGATACAAGCGTAATACTGTTTAAGGGTGAGGATGAAACACGTCCATTGATGGATAGAGTAGAGAAATTTGTTAACAGAGTATCAGAAAAGGTAACAGTATTTGATTCAAAGGATTATGAATTAAAAGGAATCAGTAAAGAATTCAGAGGGCTTGTATCGCCGTTTGTGTTTAGGGCTGTAACTGAGAGAATCAGCAAATATTTAGAAGAAAAAAGAAAACATCCTTTAGAAATAAGAAGGTATTACAGAAGACTTGACTATTAATACAAAATCAAAGACCGTACTGGAAAAATCCGTGCGGTTTTTGTTACTTTAAACGGAGGGTGAGGATAATGAAAAAAATAATCGGGATAGCAGGAACCGTTAAAGAAGCAGAGAACAGTAAGGTACCTGGTATTGAGCAGGCCTATGTTAACGATGATTACATAAGAGCAGCAGAAAATGCAGGGGGAGTACCTTTGATACTGCCGGTTGTAAATGATGAGGAAAATATTAAGCTTCAGGTTAAAACTTGTGATGCAATAATATTATCCGGGGGACAGGACATAAACCCTCTGTTTTATGGTGAGGAACCACACAAAAATCTTGGATTCACAAACTTAAGGGTAGACGAGTATCAAATAAAGCTGGTTAAATTTGCTTTGGAACAAAGAAAAAGAATATTAGGTATATGCAGAGGAAACCAAGTTTTAAATGTAGCCTGCGGAGGTACACTTTACCAGGACTTATCAGAGGTAAATGAAAATACCTTAAAACATTTCCAGGAAAGCAGCAGATATTACTATTCACATAGAATCAAAGTAGAAGCTGGTACTATTTTATCGAAACTTCTTGGTGGTGAAGCACTGGTTAACAGCTTTCATCATCAATGTATTAAAGAATTAGGAAAAGGTCTTAAAGCAGCAGCTTTTGCGTCAGATGGTATTATAGAGGCAGCAGAAATGATAGATAGAGATTTTGTTATGGGAGTTCAGTGGCATCCTGAAATGATGTCAGCTAATTCTGAAACAATGATGATTTTATTTAAAGAACTGATAAATTTTTAATAAATGAGAGTGATTATAATGAAAAAATTAAAAAATGTATCATTGGTTATCTTTGATATGGATGGTTTGATGCTGGATACTGAAAGAATTTCTATAGAGTCATTGGGAAAAGCGGGAAAAGAATATGGATATAATATTACGCCAAATATCGTAATGAAAATGATAGGTATGAATTCAAAGGGCTGTGAGAAAGTATTTAAAGAAAATTTTGGAGAACAGTTTCCGCTGGATGATATTAGAAAATTAAAATCAAAATTCCTGTCAGCTATAATTGATAAAACAGGAGTTCCTGTAAAAACAGGGCTTTATGAGCTTTTGGAATTTCTAAAAGGGAAAAATGTATTAACTGCAGTAGCCACATCCACAGCAAAAAAAAGTGCTGAAAAGTTACTTAAATCTGCAAATATATTGGACAAGTTTCATTTAATTATATGCGGAGATGAAGTGGCAGCAGGTAAACCTGACCCGGAAATATTTCTTAAAACAGCATATAAATTAAACTGCAGACCGGAAGAATGTATCGTCTTTGAGGACTCTGAAAATGGAATAAAGGCAGCCTCAAGAGCAAAAATGATTCCAATTATGATTCCGGATATGAAAGAACCTTCTGAGGAAATAGCAAAACTTACTTACAAAAAATTCAAAACGCTGATAGATGCAAAGAAATATTTAGAAGAGTTCTTATAACTATTTTTATAGGGGGAATAGTTTATGAAAAATATCACTATTGATAAAGTGGCAGGGATGAATATTCATTATTTACATTATCCATTAGATTATTTCCTTGATTCTATGAATAGAATGCAAATAAAAAATGTTGAATTATGGGGTGCTTCTCCACATTATTATGTTGAGGATTTTACAATTTCTGAAGCTAAAAGTATAAAGAAAAAGATAGAATCAAGAAATCTTAAGCTGATTTGTTTTACGCCTGAACAATGCATATATCCTATAAATATAGCTGCCAAAGAGCCTTACATCAGAGAAAGAAGCACAAGATATTTTATTAAATGTATAGAAGCAGCTGCAGAAATTAATTCTCCTATGATGCTTATTACTTCAGGCTGGGGATATTTATCAGAATCAAAAGAAGAGGCTTGGAAAAGATCCAGAGATTCATTGGAAAGAATATTACAAAAAGCTGGGCCTTTAGGGATTTTATTAGCACTTGAACCTCTGAGAACCGATGAATCAAATTTAGTTAATAATTTACCTGCATTAAAAAGGATGCTGACTGAAATTCATTCCCCTGCTCTTAAAGGAATGATAGATACGATTCCTATGGCTCTGGCAGATGAGAGTATTGAGGATTATTTTAGAGCTTTAGGAAAGGACCTGGTACATATTCATTTTATAGACGGAAAACCTAGAGGACATTTAGCTTGGGGTGACGGCATACTGCCTTTAGAAGAGTATGTTGAAAGCCTTAATTCTAACAATTACGAAGGCTATTTAACACTAGAAATAACTGATTCCGGATATTTATTAAACCCGGAAAAAGCAGTGGGGAAAAGTATTGAAAAATTGAAAAAAGTTTTAGGTAAATAAATTAGCTTTGTAATTACCTTCCTGTTTAAATAAATGGGAAGGTTTTGTCATTGACAAAAATTACATGAAGTTATATTATATATTAAGCGCTTAACTATTAAGCACTTAATAATATTTAGAGGTAAAATAAATGAGTCATAAATTATATGA
>Ga0172378_10002557_pt1 | contig 17085 bp, 12 predicted proteins | sample GrowelOW332metaG_FD_119755 | JGI IMG/M metagenome (GOLD analysis project Ga0172378, IMG submission 119755) | Groundwater microbial communities from an aquifer near a municipal landfill in Southern Ontario, Canada - Pumphouse #3_1 metaG | ecosystem: Environmental > Aquatic > Deep subsurface >... | reverse complement strand
TATTGTATACTTCAATTTCATATTTACACGATTGGACAAAAGTATTTGGCAACTTATGGAAAAGCGCTTTAGCAGTATTAGGTCTAAACTGAATAGCAATCACAGTAAATTTAATATTAAGTCCAATATTGTACATACACTAATATTATACCATTTGTTTTCTATTTCGCAAAATGGAATAAATTTTTCGTATTTATAGCATATAAATATTAAGAAACTGCTTTATCCTTTAAAAAAGGAGTAATAAATGCAAATACCTCTTATAGGATTAGGAACTTTTGGCTCAGACCATGTCTCTAATTTAGACGTAGCTCAAAGTGTAATTACTGCAATCAATCTGGGTTATGAGATGATTGACTGTGCTTCGGTGTACGGTAATGAAAAAGAAATTGGTGATGCTTTAAAAGCAAATAATATTGATAGATCTAAAATTTGGCTTACAAGTAAACTCTGGAATGATAAACATACAAGTTCAGATGCTCGTGATTCTTTTTTCAATACTCTTTCAAATTTGAATACCGATTATTTAGATTTATATTTAATTCATTGGCCGTTTCCAAACTATCATCCACCAAAATGTGATGTTACTTCAAGAAGCGAAAATGCAAAACCTTATATTCATGATAATTTCATGGCAACTTGGAGAGAATTAGAAAAACTTTATAAAGAAGGCTATATAAGAAATATTGGTACTAGCAATATGACAATGCCAAAAATGGAGTTATTGCTTCGAGATTGTGAAATTAAACCTTTTGCAAACGAAATGGAATTACATCCATATTTTCAACAGACAAGTTTTGTAAATTATCTTAAGAGTAAGGATATTAAAGTTATTGGCTTTTGCCCAATTGGAAGCCCCGCAAGACCTGAAAGAGATAGAACAGAAGAAGATGTCTCTGAACTTGAAGATTCAATTCTTTTAGATATTGCAAAAGACCATAAGGTTCATCCTGCAGAAATTTGTCTAAAATGGGCAAAAGGCAATGGCATAATTCCAATTCCTCAATCTACAAAAGCTTCTCACTTACTTTCTAACTTAAAAAGTATTCAAGAAGATCCTTTGAGTGAGGAAGAGTTAAAGCGTCTTAATACAATTGATAAGGATTGTCGCTTAATTAAAGGGCAAGTATTCCTTTGGAAAGGTGCTAAAGATTGGCGTGATTTATGGGATTTAGATGGAACAATAACCAAATAAAAGGAGAAAATATATGGATAAGAAATTAATGCTTGGAGCAAAGCTTCCTGGAGATAGTACTGTAAAATTAGAACAATTCGAAATACCAAAACCAGGATATGGTCAAGTTTTAGTTAGAATGAAATGTTCAACTATCTGTGGCAGTGATATTCGTTGTATTTATCGAGAGCATCTTGGTAAAGGACCTGAGGGATATCAGAATGTAATTGCAGGACACGAACCTTGTGGTCAAATTGTTGAAGAGGGTGAAGGTCTTAAAAGATTTAAGAATGGCGACCGAGTAATAGTATATCATATCTCTGGTTGTGGTGTTTGCCATGAATGTAGACAAGGTTATATGATTAGTTGTACCTCAGATAAGAGAGCAGCGTACGGTTGGCAGAGAGATGGTGGTATGGCTGAATACATCCTTTGTGATGAAAAAGATTTAGTAGCTCTTCCTGATGAATTAACCTATGCTGATGGCGCTCAAGTTGCTTGTGGTTTTGGAACAGTTTATGAAGCAATTGAAAAAGTCGGGGTATCTGGAAACGATGATGTACTCGTTGTAGGATTAGGGCCTGTAGGACTTGCTTGCTTGATGCTTTGTAAAGCAATGGGCGCTAATAAGTTGATTGGCATTGAAATGCATGATGAGCGTATCCAGGTTGCTAAAGATCTTGGTTTAGTCGACTATGTATTTAAACCTTTTGACGATGTTGTTTCAGAGATTAAAGCTATTACCGGTGGTAATGGCGTTGAACGTGCTTTCGATTGCTCAGCTTCTGATAAAGGTAGAGCTACTGCAATTAGAGCAACTAGAAAATGGGGTAAGATTGCTTTTGTAGGAGAGGGTGGAACTGTTAACTTTAAACCTTCTGAAGATATCATTCATGATCAAAAGACTATTTATGGTAGTTGGGTAACTTCGATTTGGAAGATGGAAGATTTGGTTGAAAGACTTGTACGTTGGGGTATTCACCCAGATACTTTAATAACTCATCGCTTCCCACTTGAAAAAGCTGGAGAGGCATATGCTTTGATGGAATCTGGCGCTTGCGGAAAAGTTGCAGTTTGCCAAGATGAGGAAATAAAATAATTGTTACTATAAGGCTACCAAAACCTGGTAGCCTTATTCTTTCTAACTGGTCAAAACTACAATTACAACTAAAGGACATCAGAGGTCCTAGAGTATACCTTATAACTTTAAGAATAAGATTAATGTAAAAGGTGGTAGGTATGAAAAAAGTATGTTGTGTAGTTTTAGTTTTCTTTATTTCTGTATCAATGGTATTTGCGGTTACTGCATCTCAAAGCAAAGCTCAAAAGAAAGCTGAGTCTTATTTGAAATACTCAAGTTTTTCTTATGAGCGGCTTGTAGACCAACTTATATTCGATGGATATTCAGAGCTTGACGCAAAATATGCAGTTGATAGATGCGGTGCAGATTGGAAGGAGCAAGCGGTTAAGAAAGCTAATTCATATCTTAAATACTCTTCTTTTTCGTATAGTGGGTTAATTGATCAACTAGAATACGAAGGGTTTACTTCAGAACAAGCTAAATATGGAGTTGAACATACCGCTTTGGGAAGCTCAAATAGCACTTCTTTTAGCCAAGAGCAAGCACTGAAAAAAGCGCAATCCTATTTAAAGATTTCAGGCTTTTCTCGCCAAGGTTTGATCGAACAACTAGAGTTTGAAGGCTTTACCAACTCAGATGCCACCTATGCTGCAAATAATTGCAAGGCTAATTGGAACGAGCAAGCTGAAAGATGTGCTAAAAATTATATAACAATTATGAATATGTCTGCCTCGGAGCTGAAGGATCAGTTATTATTTGAAGGCTTTACTTCTACAGAGGCCTCTTATGGGGTTTCAGCAGTGTGTAAATAGTAAAAACTCAGCCTCTTAGGGAGGCTATTATGAAGAACAATATATTGTTACAGAAAAAACTCCTTTGATGTGACCAAATATACATTTTGGTATTTTGATTTCTCTTAATTCGCCTCATGATGTGAAAAGAGTTCAAGAAACTCTTAAATCTCTGGCTAACGCTTATTTTTTTTAAGAGTATGGTTTTTTTTAGAAGTATAAAAAATTAGTTTTAGTTTTAAAAATATTGCTAATTCCAATCTCTAAAAAAGCATTAAAATGCTAGTAACACTAGCGAAAAATACTGTTTGACGCTAGTAATACTATCTACTATACTTCTATTAGGAGTTTATATGAGCAAAGAATATATAAAAAGAGTCTTTAATCTTACAGAAAAATTAGAAAAACGTTCACAGTTTTTATTCGGTCCAAGACGGACAGGCAAGTCTTCTTATATAAAGAATGAGCTTAAAACTGCAGATATAAAACTAAATTGGAATTTTTTAGATAATAAATTATATATTGATGCCGTGAATAATCCTAGTTTACTCTCTCAAGAAGTTAGAGCTCGTGGTATAACAGAGGGAATTGTGGTAATTGATGAAGTTCAAAGAGTTCCCTTTCTTTTGAATGAAATTCATATGTTAATAGAAGAAACAGATATTAAGTTCTTATTAACTGGCTCCAGCGCAAGAAAATTAAGAGAACAAGGAGTTAATTTGCTTGGGGGAAGAGCGAGCAAAAATATTATACATCCTTTAGTATACCCAGAAATTGAAGATAGAGAATTCTCTTTAGAAAAAATTTTCAAATCTGGTCTTATTCCAGAATTCTTCCTTTCTGAGGATGCTGAAGTTGAGTTGTTGTTAGATGATTATATTTCTGAGTATCTAGTTGAAGAAATACAACGAGAAGCAAATATTAAGAAACTTCCTCAATTTTACCATTTCTTACAAATAGTTGCAGCCTCTTCAGGAGAGCAAATTGTTTATTCGAATATTGCAAGTGATATAGAAATGAGCAAAGATTCAATACGTGAGTGGTTTTCAATATTGGAAGATACCTTACTTGGTTTTATGGTTGAACCTTATACAAAAACTCAAAAGCGTAAAGCAGTCCAAACTTCTAAATTTTACATGTTCGATATTGGGGTTTGTAGAGCTCTTTTAAACAACCCTGTACCGGGAGAGCTTCAAACAGAGTATGGGAAAATGTTTGAGAATTACATTGCGATGGAGCTAAGAGCCTATTTAGATTATAACCATAGTAAAAAGAAGCTAACTTATTGGAGAACAAGGAATAATTTTGAAGTAGATTTTATCCTCGGTGATGAAGTGGCGGTAGAAACTAAAACTTCTAAGAATATTGTTGTAAAAGATATGAAAGGTCTTATAGCCTTAAAAGAAGAAACAAGTTTCAAACAATATATTATAGTATGTCGAGAAGAGAGACCTAGGTTGTTAGATAATCAAATCTTAATTCTGCCCTATAAAATGTTTTTATCTAAGCTTTGGAAGAGTGAAATAGTTTAAGAACCTACAAAACTGGCAAATGAATGCTAGAAGGCGCAAGAAGAATAGTTGTATTGAGCTCAACATAAGAATAAGGAAAAGTTTTATTGCGCGACAGTTTGCCCAAGCTGAGTATAAAACATATTTAATCATAGATTTGTCTCAAATTTTCTAGAAGTTAAAGATATCTTTTTACATGATAGGCATAATTTAGAGGCTTTCTTTCTTTTGCTACAAACGTATTAGAAGACAAGGTTATGGCTAAATGGACGATGTTTATTTTTGCTTAAAAATATTTGATGCTAGTTGACCACCAATTTTAGCTAGTTCCTAAATCCCACGTAATTTAGGACTGAGCCAAAAATTCTCTGATAGAGTGGGCGGTAGCATAATATTTCATGACGAAGATTTGAAAAAAAAAGGATGTATTGTATATGGCTAAATTAATCTAGCGTAGTGAAGAGTATAGACCCTTTTGTTGTAATTATCTCTAATAGTTATACTAGAGGGTAAACAGTATTGTTAAGAATTCAAAATTTGTATATCTTAGGTACTTAAAAGAGGGTTTATGAAAAACGAAAAGACAAACGAATACGGAAGAATCTTACTTTTTGGTATAACACTATTTAGTATGTTCTTTGGTGCAGGAAATTTAATATTTCCTCCATTGCTAGGAGCCCATGCAGGGAATGCTAGTTTTATAACCATGATCGGCTTTAGCATTACAGCCATCGCTTTACCTATGATGGGTATATATGTAACAAATAATAATGGTGGCATTGTCAAACTTGCCTCAAAGATTAATCCAATCTTTGCATCAGTCTTTATTTTTTGTATCTATATCTCAATAGGACCTATGCTTGCAATTCCTAGAACTGCTAGTACTTCCTTTGAAATTGCTGTCGTCCCTTTTTTAAGTAGCTCTGATAATTACATGTTATTTCGTGTGATCTATTCTATTCTGTTCTTCTTGGTTGCTTTATTGGTTGCTCAAAAGCCTGAAAAGTTAACAGAAAAGCTTGGGAAAATTACCACTCCTTTACTTTTAGCTTTAATCGTAATAGTGTTTATTTCAGCTTTAGTTAATGGTAAGAATGTTAGCTTAGAGGCTATAGGAAACTATAAAAAAATGCCTTTTGCTCAAGGCTTTATCGATGGTTATCAAACCATGGATACAATTGCTGCTCTTAACTTTGCAATATTATTTATTGCAAACTTAAAAGCTAAAAATGTGAAAGAAGATAATATCATGAAATACAATCTATATAGCGGCATCATTGCTGGTATATTGATGTTGTTAGTGTATTCAGCTCTTGCTTACATCGGTGTAAATTCTCAAATGAATACCGCTTTAAATGGAACTCAAATCTTAGTTGCAACCGTTAAGCAAACCTTTGGAACCTTTGGCGTTATTGTTTTAGGCCTTACCTTTGTTCTTGCATGCTTTAATACTTGTGTTTCTTTAATTTGTGCATGTAGTGAATACTTTCAACGCATTATTCCATCGGTAAAGTATAGAGTTTGGACAATCTTTTTCAGTGTATTGAGCGCTATCATTTCAAATATTGGATTAAACCAAATCATTTCTTTATCTGTTCCAATTTTAAATGCTATTTATCCAATTGCTATCATGGTAATTGTACTTGGACTATCTAAAACCTTTTTGGATAACTTCAACTACTGTGGAAAATTTACTATTCTATTTTGTGGTTTAACTTCAGTTCCGCTAGCACTTGGAATTGATAAGTGGAATGTTCCTTTATTAAGTCCGTTTTATGGTAACCTACCACTTACTTCCTTTGGCTTTGCTTGGTTAGTTCCAACAATTGTTGGTGCAACTATTGGTCTTCTTGTAGATGCTGCAAAGATGAAAAAAGTTAAATAGAAAATCTTAAAATTTTATATCACAAAGCCTCCATGGATTTCTTGGAGGTTTTTGTTTTATGTCAAAATTGTTACATTTTACTATTTAGATAACTTGTTTGCTAAAAACATGGTAAAATGTGCTAAAAGTTTTAAATTTGGAGAATTAGTATATGATAATTAATGAAAAGATTGACGGTAGTAGCTTTACTTATGAAATAGAGGGACGATTAGACACTGTAACTTCCCCTGCCTTAGAAGCAAAATTGAGGGAAGCTTATCCAAAAGCGACAGAGCTTATATTAGATTTTAAAGGCCTCGATTACATTTCAAGTGCAGGACTTAGAGTGTTATTAGCTTCTCAGAAGGTTATGAACAAGCAAGGTAAGATGATTTTGAAAAATGTAAAAGAAGCTGTAATGGAAGTTTTTGAAATTACAGGATTTTTAGATATTCTTACAATAGAAAAGTAAATTTATATATAAGGGAATTACTATGATTGCTTTCTTAAAATTACTAGGTTTTGGTTCTTGTATCACAATATTTGTTGTATTGTTTTATGTTTTGGATAAAAAGACCAAATTTGGGACCTTGAAATACTGGTATAAACAAGCAATCATAGGTGTCGCCTTTGGTATTTTAGCAATTCTTTCAACAGAAATAGGTATTAAATATGAAGGCTTTAATGTCAATGTAAGAGATAGTGCCACGCTAAGTGCAGGACTTATTTTTGGCGCCCCAGCTGGCGTTATCGCAGGCCTTATCGGTGGATTAGAACGTTGGTTATGTGTTTATTGGGGTGGTGGTTACTACACCCGACTTGCTTGCGCGCTTTCAACTTGTTTTGCAGGACTGTTTGGTGGATTCTTAAAAAAATATCTATTTGATAACAAGATCCCTGCCTGGTATTACGGTTTCTTTACAGGCTTTGCTATGGAAGTCTTGCATATGTTCTCAATATTCATAACTAACATTACAGATATCGAGACCGCTTACCGCGTTATATTAGTTTGCGCTCCCTTAATGATTCCTGCTGTCTCTATTACGGTTATGGCTTCAGCTTTCTTCGTGTGGCAAATAGCAAAGCGACTTAATGCACACAAATCAGATTGGGCGTTTGCTGCAAAAAGAGAGCGAAAAGGTATTGCGCAGTCCTTTGCGCAATGGCTGTTCCTATGTGTTCTCATTGCCTTCATAGTGACTTGTTTTTATTCAGCTTTACTACAAAAGAACTTATCAACAAACTCTGTTGATAGTCTTTTAAAGGTAAACCTTACAGATGTTGAAAAGACAATAAACTTATCTTCTGATAACAATTTAAGAAAAATTGGTAGCCAAGTGGCTAATGAAATTGAAAATACTAAAACTTGGTTCTTGACAGTTAAGAAATTAAATCAAATAAAAGATAAGTACAATGTGAGTGAAATTAATATAGTTAATGAAAAAGGCTATATTATTTACAGCTCTAATGCTGACTTTATTGGCTACAATATGGCCTCTGGAGAACAGTCTAAGGCTTATATGGCTTTACTTGAAGACAAGAGTGAAATTATAGAGCCTTATCAACCGATCTCCTATGATAGCTCCTTATTTAGAAAATATATTGGCCTTAAACTAGAGAACATAGGATTTGTGCAAGTAGGTTATGATGCTGATGCATTTCAAACAGATATTCAATATGAGATTATTAGTGCCACAAAGAACTGGCATGTGGGGAAATCTGGTGGAGTTGTAATATCGAACGCGTATGAAGTAATAGTCAGTTCTACTAATGGAAGTGAAGGCAAGCTAGTTTCCGATGTCATTCTAACAAAGAGTTCTTTTAACAATAAAGAGACCTTTGATGCTACAATCGATGGGGAAAAATATTATTGCCGAACTGAAATGTTAGAAGGCTTCAGAGTCTTTGCCTTTATACCGCGCTCCGAGGCAAACCTCAATATGGATGTTTCTGTTCTGGTAATGGCATTTATGGAAATTATCATATTTGTTATCATCTTCATTCTTATCTACTTGTTAATCAAGAAAATAGTTGTAGATAATTTTCATAAGATTAATAAATCCTTAGCTTTGATATCCCAAGGCAACTTAAATGTAGTGATGGATGTTAAATCGAATGAGGAGTTTGCCTTCTTATCGAATGATATAAATCATACAGTCGATACTCTGAAGCGTTATATAGCTGAAGCTGAAGCACGTATCGATAAAGAATTAGAGTTTGCTAAGCAGATACAACACAACTCCTTGCCTTCAGTATTCCCGCCATACCCTGAGCGAACAGAATTTGATATTTTTGCCTCTATGGATACTGCAAAAGAAGTAGGTGGTGACTTTTATGATTTCTATTTTGTTTCAAATGATAAGTTTGTATTCTTAATAGCTGATGTATCAGGAAAGGGAATTCCGGCTGCATTATTTATGATGAAGAGTAAGACGTTGATAAAGAGCTTAGCAGAAGCTGGACTTAACGCAGATAAAATCTTTACAAAAGCGAATGAAGAACTTTGTGCTAGCAATGAAGCGGGTATGTTCGTAACCGCTTGGTTAGGCATCCTCGATTTAAACAGTGGACTCCTTACTTATGTTAATGGTGGACATAATCCTCCATTGCTAAAGAAAGTAAATGGAGACTATGTCTATTTGAAATCGAGACCAGGGTTTGTGTTAGCGGGCCTTGAAGGCTTTAACTACAAAGCTAATGAAATGATGTTAGCAAAAGGGGACTCTCTTTATCTATATACCGATGGAGTTACTGAGGCAACGGCTAAAGGTGATGTGCTTTATGGTGAAGATAGGCTCTTAAAGGTACTAAATGAAAATAAGGATTTAGATCAAAAGGGAATACTTGATATGGTAAAACAAGACCTTAAGGAGTTTGTTAAAGAGGAAGAGCAAGCTGATGATATCACCATGCTAGGAATTAAGTATTTTGGAAAGACAGAGGAGCAAACTATAGAACTCCCTGCTGAAGTTGAAAAGCTTAACCAAATTCTTGAGTATTCAAAAGAGATGCTATCTTCTCATGATTGCCCCACAAAAACCATAATGCAAGTCAGCCTTGCAATAGAAGAAATCTTTGTAAACATTGCTAACTACGCCTATGGTGGAAAGCCTGGTATTGCTAAAATTGTATTCTCTTTCCAAAGCAAACCCCGTGGTGTTTCCATCATCTTCATCGACAAAGGAATACCTTATAACCCACTAGATAAAACAGATCCAGATATTACCTTAGCTGCAGAAGAAAGAGAAGTTGGCGGACTTGGAATATTTATGACCAAGAAGATCATGGATGAGATGAGTTATGAATACAAGGATTCTTGCAATATTTTAAAACTTTTTAAAGCGTATTGAGAAGAAGTGAGTAGTGGGTATTTTTACCCATTCCTTCTTCTTGTTTAAGAAAACCATAAGAAACCAGTGCTTTGATATCTCTGTTTGCGGTATCAATATGGTAAGAGGTGAGCTTGGCCCATTTTGCTGTAGTTATAGGCCCTTTAAACTCTTTGCTCGTTACTAAACGGAGCATCTTAAGTTGTCGTTCATTGATTTTAAATGATTTAAGTCGTTCGAAAAAGGATTTAACTATATGTGTTTTTTTTAGTTCCTCAATTACCTTAGTATAAGAAATATTCAACGAAGAGATTTCTCCGCTTTTAAAAAATAAATAATTCGTTCAAAAAGATTGTTATTGTAAAAAATGATATTGTTCATCATCTTGATGATAATGGAATCTTGTATCTGGGACTTAGGGAATTTTTGCTTAATGAGAACAGCTTAGATTTATGATAGCTCTTTAACTTGTAATGCAAATAATAACGTAAAATACGTTAATAAATACGATTATTGTTAATATTCTTGCATGCTTTAAGTATTATATACGCAAAGAAGGGATAAACTATGAAAATTCTAAAGATTCAAGTCAGTGGCATGAGATTGTTCAACAAAGAATTAGAAATTGATTTTTAGCCCGCTTTTGTGAGCACCAACAAAAGAAATTTAGATTTGTAACATTGCTATGCAACAATCTTGTTTATTTGATTTTTATTTTGCTTTAGTCCTTAAATGAATTTATACTATTAGAAATAATTGAAATCTATTTTGGTTAATTATAAAGGAAAATCTAATGGCTAAATTTGAAAATCGAGAAAAATTAATTAATTGGAAAAATCCCTTTGATAGAGAGAATACTAGCGAAATCTTCATCCAAAGCATGAAAGAGGTTTTAAAGCACCACTCTGACAATAATGCATTTTTTAATCAATTACTAAAAAGGGAAAACTTTTCTATTGATTCTTTGAAAACAGAAGAAGACCTTGCACTTATTCCTATGATACCAGCAAACTTCTTCAAAACCTATGAATCGCTTTCAATGCCTAGAGAAGATATAGCTGTTCATTTAACAAGTTCCGGAACCACCGGGCAAAAGTCTCAAATGTTTTTTGATCAAGATAGTTGGGATTTTGGGCAGAGTATGGTTTATGCCAACTTTGAATATAATAATTTTGTATCTACTGAAAGTACTAACTGTATAGTTTTTAACTATGAGCCCATCCCTGGTTTAGCTTTAGGAACTGCAAAAACTAATCAAGGAATGTTGAAATATGCTCCAGTCAATGAAGTGTTTTACGCGCTTCGCTATAATGGTCATGCACATGATTTCGATGCTTTTGGCACAATTAACAAGTTAAGAGAATATGAAAAAGAAGGTAAGCCTGTAAGAATCTTTGGCTTTCCTTCTTTTTTATATTTTACAATAAATCAGATGATGGAATTAAAACAAGAACCACTTCATCTACATCCCGATAGCATGGCAGTCTTTGGTGGTGGTTGGAAAGGCTATGCTCAAAAGCAAATACCAAAAGCTGAATTCTTCCCACTTATTACTAAAATGTTAGGAATTAAAGGTGAGAGAATTAGAGATGGATATGGCTCAACAGAACATTCAGTTCCTTATATGGAATGTAGTCATCATCACTTCCATGTACCAATTTATAGCCGTTTATTTGTAAGAGATGTTAAAACCTTAGAAGTACTTCCGTATGGAAAACCAGGTTTTGCAAACTTTGTAACGCCCCATTTATTAAGTGTTCCTGCTCTTAGTGTATTGATGGGGGATTTAGTAGTTGCTCATCCGGCAACTGAGTGTGGCTGTGATAGAACCACCCCTTATTTTGAGATTTTGGGAAGAGCTGGGACTAGTTCAACAAAGAGCTGTGCAATTGCAGCTAGCGAACTATTAAAGAGATGAGGAGAGAGTATGAACTATTTTATTAACGGTCAATATGAAAATAATCTAGATTTTAATCAAGCTTTTGACTTGGTTAAACAAAGTATTAATAACACAATAAAAGGTGCTATCTTAGACCACAATGTGGTTATAAATGCACTCTCAAATCTAGGTGATAGACTCTATAACGAAGAGGAGCTATTACTCGAACAGCTGATTAAATATGGCATGGATAAAAAGAATGCAATAGAGACCAAAAAAGGGGCAAAGGGTGTTTTATCTAAAGACGCTTTAGTAACAAAATTTAGAAGAGAATTATCCTCTCCTTGTGGAGATATTAATCGAATTGATGCACTAGAGTCTGCATATGAAGGATATCAACCGCTTGGAGTTCTTTGCCATGTAACTAGTGGTAATGCTCCTTTACTTCCTTTCTTTTCAGCAGTAGAAGGTTTACTTACTGGAAATATTAACGTTATTAAGCCGGCAAGTGGCTATGAGTCAATCGTTGAAGAGTTGTGTTATCAAGTATGTAAGATAGAGCCTAAACTAATTCCTTATCTGTTCGTTCTCCCTCTTTCTTCAAAGAAGGAAGCTGATATGAGAAGATTTTTAGCTCTTGGTGATTGTATTGCAGTTTGGGGTTCAAATAATGCAACTGAAGGCGTTAGAAAGTTAATGACTCCAGGCACTAAGCTTGTTGAATGGGGTAATAGAATCAGTTTTGTCTATATTACTAAAGAGGGTGTTAGCCAAGATAGTTTAAAGGATATTACAACTGATGTTTGTATCAATAACCAATTAGCTTGCTCAGCTCCTCAAATAGTCTATTATGAGACAGATAGCAAAGAGGACCTTCTAGATTTCTCCTCAAAGCTATATGATGCTATGATAAAATACTCTCATGACTTTCCACTTCCCATTATTCAAAGTGATAGCCAAGCAGAGCTTACAAGCGTAACGCTACTTGAGAAAATGAAAGAAATTGAAGGGGACAGTAAGGTATTTATAGGCCCCGATTTTAGAATCTTTACTCGTTTTGATACCCAGTTTGAAGCTTCTCCTTTATACCGCACAATAATTGTAAAAGCGATCAAGAGAGAGGGCATTGTACAAACCCTTCGTCCTTATCGAGCAAGCTTACAAACTTGTTCCTTAATCTGTGATTTAAAGCAAATTGTAGAGATTTCAGCTTTGCTCTTTGCCTCCGGTGTTAACCGTGTAGTAGACTCTGGTCAAATGGCAACTGGGTACCCAGGAGAAGCACATGATGGTGTTTCTTCCTTAATGCAGTATGTTAAGAAAGTCCAAATAAGAAATAGAGCTTTCCCTCATGGTATGATGAGTTTAGCTGAGTTAAAGCCTCAAGGAGAACCACCCTTTAAGAGTGGAACTAAGATACTACCAAAGCAAGACTTTGCGGCAATTAATGATGTTGATGAAAAAGGTTGTATAGTCTTAAAGAGTGGTGGTAGCTCTGGACATAGTGTATATGCAAGACATAAATATATTGATGCAGACAATACTTATAAGACAGCTGGACAGGCTATCTTTGCAGCTGGTTTAGAGCCGGAAAAAGATATAATAATGAACTTATTCTACTCAGGAGAGCTTTATGGAAGCTTTATTAGTATATATGAAGCTATTAAGTACTTAGGAGTTACTCAACTTCCAATGGGCTCTTGTTCCGATTACAACAAGGTTATGGAAGAGATAATAACCAACAAAGTAAATGTACTTTGTGGTATCTCTTCTTACCTTGTACGTTTCTTAACAGAAAAAGAAGAGGAGCTTAAAGCGTATGGAAAGATTGAGAAAATCTTCTATTCAGGGGAACATTTTGATGATAAGCAAGCTGATGCCTTTAAGAAGAAGCTTGGAATTAAGATTATTAAGTCTCTAACTTATGGTTGTAATGAAATGGGTACAATAGGATACGCTTGCTCTGAGTGTGAAGGCTCTGTACACCACTTAAATACTGCGACCAAATACATGGAAATCTTAAAACTTGATAAAGATGAGCCAGTAGAGGGTGAAGAAGTGGGTAGAATTGTTATTAGCTCGAATGATGAAGACTTACAGATTTATCGATATGAGATAGGTGATCTTGGTCGTTGGATTAAAGAGCCTTGTAAGTGCGGACGTCTTACTCCGCGCTTTGAACTTTTAGGACGCTTTGGAGATATCTTCAATTTTGGACCAGTTTACATGAATGCTAATAAAATTAAGAAAATTTTAGCAGATAAGTTAGATTATCATGGACCGGTTCAGATAATTCTTAAGTATGAAGAAAAGAGTATTATGCTTGTTTATGTTAACAAAGAGGTTGATAAAGACAAGGTTTATGATGCGCTCTTTTTCGGTTGTTATGATGCGTTCTCTCTAATGGTAGAACAAAAATTAGGTGAACTTATAATTGAAAATAAAGAATTAAGTGAATTTATCACAAGCGAACATGGTAATAAGATAAAGTCTGTTGTTGATATGGGGATAAAAGGTAAATGAGTGAATTACTAGAACTTCGAAATAATTATCTATGTAGTTTGAGTGTTCGTAATTCAACTCTGTTTTTGCCTCCAGTTTTAGAGTACTTAAATAATTTAACCTCATCTTTGGGCTTTACTGCTAAGAAGCAGAACAAAATTCATTTAGCTGTTGAAGAGGCGCTTTTGTTGCGTATCGATGGCGCGTATTCGCAAGTTGGGTTGATTAATATAGATTTCTTATCCTCTTCTACCCAGTTTAAGGTAATCATAAAAGATTCTGGCACTCCCTTCTTGCTTAACACAGAAGATAAAACCAATTTTGCTGATATCTTAATAGAAAAATATGCGGATGAATTTCATATTAACACTCAAATTCATAGTGGCTTAGAATTTGAATTGGTTTTTAATTATGATGTTGATGATTTTGATATAACCAAATTACAACGAGAGGATTATAAAACTGAAACGTTGGAAGATGAGAATATTAGAATTTGCCAGGCTTCTAATAAAATGGCAGATTCTGAAATCGTTCAAATAATAACCGCTGTTCACTCTGTTTATGGCTATTCCTACGTTAGAGATAAGCTATATTCTGTTTATGGTTTTAGAGAACTACTCCATAGCGATACTTTTGCGTCTTGGATAGCTACTAATGACCATAAACAAGTCATAGCACATTGTTCTCTAGATTCCGGCTCTTCTATTTTAAAGAGAGTGCCAGATATCGGAGCTTTGGTTACCAAATCGATGTGCCGGGGTAAAAAGATAGCAGAGCGGATGATTACTCAGTTGTTGGACGATAATAAAGATAAACCTTTCTTAGGTTTTAGAACTGAACCAATAACTATTCATCCTTATGCGCAAAAGATTTTTACCTCATTAGGCTTTGTACCAACAGGCTTTATCTTTCATGCTATTCCGGATTCTGTTCTTAAGCTAAATACCAATAAGAGTCATCGTTATTCTTTGAGTCTTTGCCAGAGGATGAATAAGGATGAAAGAGTGCATAAAGTTATTATGCCTGAAGATAATAAGGACTTTATTCAAGACAGGTTTAACGCCTTAGGCTTAAAGGTTGAGGAGTTAACAGCTCCTACCACTTTACCTTCTTCCTTTAGTGTCAGTTATGAAAAAGAAGTTGACTCTTATACTTGTCATGTAAGCGGACTTCCTTTTAAAACTGAACAAAACTTCTTCTTGCAATACCAAGACTTGAGATTGTATGAATCAAAGTTGATTACTGTTTATTTAAACATGAACAATTATGATTCACTTGCTAGCTATAAATACTTAGAAGAAAGTCATTTCTTCCTTTCAGGACTTGTTGTTGGCGGCGAGGAGGGAGATTACCTCGTAATGCAACACCTAATGCGTACTCCGCTAGAAGTGGATAACTTAAAACTTGTACCGGAGTTTGCCTCAGTTTTGGAAAGAATTAAGAAAAACATAATGCCAAAGGAGATGATAGTATGACAATATATGATTCAAAAACTATATTAAGAATTGCAAGAGAAAAAAGTGAATATTACAAGGAACTCTTTAAAGATGTACCTCTTGATGCACCTCTTGAAGATTATCCTTTAGTCGATTCTTCCGACTTTTGGGCTAAAGCTCAGTTTGAGGAAGGAAGTAAAATTCTAACTGATAAATTTGTTGAAGGACGAGTTTTTAAAAGTGGAGGAACAACTGGAACACCAAAGTTTTCTCCTTATACAAATGAAGAATGGCTGACGATGTGCCAATTGCTTTCTGATCAAAATGGCTTCAACTTTCTAAACTGTGGAGATAGAGTTTGTAATTTATTTTATAGTGGAAATATGTATGCCAGCTACGATTATTGTACCATTATGCATATGTTATCGCCGGTAAAGTATATTCTCTATAATCTTGGAGGGCATGCTGAAATACCTGATGTTATTTATAATATTAAGCAAAACAATATAAATGTATTAATAGGGCTTCCCTCTGTTATTATGAAAGTAATCGATTACATTGAGAATAATAAGATTAAGGACCTTCCTATTAAGAAGCTTTGTTTTGCAGGAGAGAGCTTACAGCTTAACCAACGTAATTATATTAATAAGGTTTTTGGAAGAGAGATTGAATACTTCTCCTTTGGACTTGCTGGTAATGATTATGGAATGGTAGCCTATTTCTCCTCAGATTGTGGCTTTAATGAACACCATGTGGATGATAGAGCATGCTATATGCAAATAAGAGATCAGGAAACTGGTGAATTGATAACTGAAGAACATAGAGTAGGTAAAATTTACATCACAAGTAGACATAAGCTTTTAATGCCAATTATTAACTACCCAATAGGGGATTTAGGACAATGGACAGAGCCTGAGGGCAGAGCGAACCGCCGCTTCCAATTAATGGGCCGTAACCAGGAAGTTGCAAGAGTTGGTATTGTTAACTTGTTTAAATCTGATTTTGATAACGTAATTGCAAAAAATAGTTGGAGTATTAAAAACTACCAATTAATCATCCATTACAATGAGACCACTCATAAAGATTATTTACTCATTAAAGTTGCTACAAAAGAAAACATTGCCAAAGAGTTCTTAGCTGCAATTTATGAGGAGTGCCCAATGCTACTCGATACCGAGCAAAAACATATGATAGATAAAACTATTGTTGAAATAGTAGATTCTAAGGATTTAATCTACAACAGTCGAACTGGAAAATTATCACAAGTATTAGATTTACGCTTTTCTGATAAATAAAACTAACAACTCTCTAGAGTAAAATCTGGAGAGTTGCTTATTATAGGAGGGTGTAAGATAGTTTGTGTAAATCAAAAATATGTTATAGTCAATAAGGAGTAACACAACAAAAGAGAAAAACAAGAAAGAAAAAGATGCACTCGATTTAATAGTTGACCAGCTTGATATCTCAGGAATGACTCAAGAAGAGCTATTTGGACAAGAAGGACTATTGAAGAAGTTA
>Ga0172378_10002556_pt1 | contig 17086 bp, 15 predicted proteins | sample GrowelOW332metaG_FD_119755 | JGI IMG/M metagenome (GOLD analysis project Ga0172378, IMG submission 119755) | Groundwater microbial communities from an aquifer near a municipal landfill in Southern Ontario, Canada - Pumphouse #3_1 metaG | ecosystem: Environmental > Aquatic > Deep subsurface >... | reverse complement strand
AAGGCTGAAAGAGATCCGTGGCACATGAGCTCAAAGGCTTCCTGTCCAGTGTAGCCGTGGCCATTGCGGTATACATTGACCACAACCTGGTCTATGTCGAGGAGCCTTCCGTAGATGCAGGTGTTTGTCGGGCAGTCCCGAAGCTTGCCTGCAGGAGAGAACACCTTGGAAAGCGCTTCGATGCAACCCTCTCCGCTTGCACGAAATACAGCAAGAGCTCCCCTTGCTCGAGGAGTCGCCAGGGCGTAGATCATATCATTGGTGTCAAAGCTTTTCACAAGCGACAATTATAGAGGTTTTCTGCCAATCATTGCAATAAGGAAGGCTTTGGGATTATCATCGTGCCATGAACACAGACATTGAAACGATCAAGGCGAGAAGCGCAATGTATCGCGCCATAAGAGACTTCTTTGACAATAGAGGATATCTGGAGCTGGAAACCCCGTCGCTCTCCAGCACCCTCATTCCAGAGCCGACAATCGAATGCTTTGAGACAGCTTTCATAAATCCATACAGGGCCCAGAAGAGCTTCTATCTCATACCCTCTCCCGAGCTGTTCATGAAGCCCTTCATTGCAGCCACAGGCAGAAGCGTATATCAGATCTGCAAGTGCTTCAGAAACAGCGAGCAGCTAGGGTTTGAGCACAACCCAGAGTTCACGATGCTTGAATACTACACAGTAGGCTATGATGAGAAGGATTCCATAGGCCTTACCAAGGACCTTCTCAGTGCGGTCGGCATCAAGCAGGAAATTGAGACAATGACTATGGACCAGGCCTTCCAGGACCTAGCCGGATTCTCCTTCCTTGAATGCCAGAAGCCAAGCCAGATCCGCCAGAAAGCATATGAGAAGGGGCTTGGCCCCTTTGGACCTGAAAGCTGGGAGGACACCTTCAACAGGATATTCCTCACATTCGTTGAGCCTTGCCTGAGCAAGGACCATCCCGTCATCCTCACCGACTACCCCAGGCAGATAGAATGCCTGGCCAAGAACGATGGGCTGGTGAAGAGGCGCTGGGAGATGTACATAGGCGGAATTGAGGTGGCAAACTGCTACGACGAGCTTACCGACGTGGAGCAGATCCGTGATGTCTATGAAAGGGAGACTGCCATATTAAGCCAGAGGCTGGACACGCCGATACCAGATACAGACCCGGATTTTGCCACAAAGCTGCAGGGCATGAAGCCTTGCTCAGGAGTGGCTATGGGCCTTGATAGGCTATTAATGGCTATATTGGACAAAAAAGATATCAAGGATTTGATTCTTTTTCCATTTTCTGATATGCTCACCTAGTCTAACGCAACGCTATTATTTTTAGAGGTACAATATGATTAAAGCAGGACAGATTGACAAAGGAATGGCTCTTCTGATCAAGGGCGCTCCCTTTGTATGCATCGACCGCGAATTCGTTAACCCCGGGAAGGGGTCAGCCTTCGTGAGGCTCAAGCTGAAGAGCCCGACGACAGGACAGGTTCTCCAGGAGACAATGAAGAGCCAGGACAATGCAGAAGAAATCACAGTAGAGGATCTCGACTTCCAGTACACATTCAATGATGGTGAGAACTTTCACTTCATGAATACTGAAAGCTTTGAGGAGAATGAGGTTCCAATGACCTCCTTCCCTGATTACCAGCTGATCATGAAGGAAGGCGAGACCTTCCGCTGCACAGTATGGGAAGGCAAGATTCTTGATGTCCAGGTTCCAAGCAAGGTTGTCTATACAGTCACCGAGGCAGAGGATGCCATAAAGGGCGACACAGTCACAGGCGCAACCAAGTTTGTCACACTTGAGACCGGACTTAAGCTCAGAGTGCCAATCTTCATCAAGCAGGGCGAGAAGATCAGAGTGAATACTGAGACCAAGGAATATCTGGAAAGAGTCAACGGCTAGCGATGACGTTTTCGGATCTAAAGGCACTGAGGCCGGATATCCAGATCACCAGGGAAGAAATGCTTTGGCGAGAGGACACGGCAACGGTGCCTTTTAAAATAACCAGGCACTTCGCATCTCTTATAGATGCAGATGATCCATCTGACCCGATAAGGCGCCAGAGCGTCCCCACTTGCCTGGAGAACAGCAAAGCCGGCAATTATGAGACCCTTGATCCCCAGCAGGAGGAGCAGCATCTTATAGCCCCTCGTCTTGTCCATCGCTATCAAGGCACAGCTGCCTTCTTGACAACCGACTATTGCGCTATGTATTGCCGCCATTGCTTCAGGCGACGCTTTACCGGAGGCATGGCAGGGCCGGCTGCAGATCAGGAGATCCAGGCAGCTGCCAAGGCCTTGTCAGAGAACCTGCAGATCAAGGAAGTGCTTCTCACCGGCGGCGATGTGCTGACCTTGTCCCACGATCAGCTTCGCTATCTAATATCAAGCTTCAGGCAGGCTCGTCCAGACCTGGTGCTCAGGGTATGCACAAGGATTCCGATTGTAGATCCAGATCGCATAGATGCAAGCCTGATCCAGCTTCTTGAAAGCTTCGACACTGCTCCGTTTTATGTGATGCTTCAGGTCAATCACCCTCGCGAGCTTACAGACAAGGCCCTGAGAGCTGTCAGGCTGTTCACAGACAGCGGCTTTCCCGTCCTGGACCAGACAGTCCTTCTAAAGGGCGTAAATGACAACGTGCTGATTTTGAAGGAACTTTTCGAGAAGTGCATTGCAAACAGGATAATCCCTTACTACCTCTTCCAGGCTGACCTGGTAAGCGGAACGGCAAGCTTCAGGGTTCCCTTGTCAGAAAGCCTGAGGATATACAAGGATCTTAAGCCGCTTCTGAGCGGCCTAGCCTATCCCAAGCTTGCGCTTGACTTGCCTAACGGAGGCGGAAAAGTGAACTTCTCAACTGATTCCTACATCGAGGAGGACGGATGGTTCCTGTTCGATGGACCGGATGGCAGAAAGCATAGATACCCTAAGGACTAGTCGTCGCTCAATGGACCGAGAACATTGTTCAAGGTATCCTCGCGAGCGGCTGAGACAGCGGACTGGTACTCAGTGCCTCCTCCAGAGGCCTCTGCCTTCAGCTCCTTTATGGCAGCCTGCACCAGGTATGGCGACACTACCTCAAGGACTGCTTCCCTGTTCTCCAGAAGAGCTTCCATTACAGTGCTGACGAATGCAGGATCAGAGATTATCTGGGCAGTTGTCACTGGGTCCACAGCAGCCTTGACAGACTCTATGAACTGAGGCTCGAGAGCCAGGATCTGGTCTATTATCTGCTGCTGGAAGCTTGGAGCATAGCTCAGCACCTCTTCAGAGATCTTCTTGTAGATATCCGGGTCTTCCTTGATAGCCAAGGCTATGCGGCTCTCAAGCTGTGGCTCATACCCAGTCCATATTTCAAGAAGCCCCTTGACTAGCTTGCCTTCAGGATCGACCAGGGCCTGTACAATCTGCGGCTCTAGAGCAAGCACTGATGGAATAACAGCCTCGAGAACCTCCTTGGACAGGGCTTCTCTATCATCGTCTACGGCTGCTTTCACGCTTGCCTTGAACTCCTCTGATCCCAGGAGCTGCTCCTTGGCCAAGTCCGCAGCCTCCTGCTTCAAGGACAGCTTGGCATCCTCTATCATGCTTGACACAAGAGCCTGAGTCTCCTCTTTTGTAAGAGCCGGCTTGACGAGGTTGTCTATTGCAGGGCTGTGAAGGCTGAGGTCCTGTCCCGTGATCAATATTATGCCAACAAGATAGCAGGCTATCAGAGCCAGCCCAATAAGCCAATACCACTTGTTTCTGCTAGACATTGCCTTTCCTCTCACAATCGCCTGTGATTCTAGCACAGATTCTATCTACCTGCCAACCTATAGCCTTGTCCCCATGGCAATTATACAGCACAAAGGTTGCTTGCCATGGCCTATAGGCGCTGCGCCTTACATCTCTTTGCTGGGCGTTGCGAAGGCGAAACTGGCTTGGAGACAGGCCTTGTCGGAGCTTGCTTCTTCTCAGCCTCACGCAGTATGGTGCCCAGACAAGGACAACGTAATCGCAGAGCCTGTCCATTGCACAGCGATGAAGCAGAGCGCCGTTGAGGATGATGCTCTTGTCAGGGTTGGAAGCTATGACGGCCTTTGCTGCCTCAAGTATCCTTGGATGGGTTATGCTGTCAAGCAGGCGGGAGGATCTTTCATCCCTGAAGGCTTCTCTGGCAAGGCTTGGCCTATCTATCCTAGAGCCTTTGAGGATGGAAGGGCCGTAGGCCTTTACAAGATCATCCCTGCAAAGGTCCAGCACATCATGGGCTACAATATCAAGGTCTATGGCCTTGAAGCCCTTTTTCTCAAAGAAAGCGCATACATGATTCTTGCCGCTGCATATGCGCCCAGCCATGCCGATAACCATCAGTGCATCTTCCCCCAGGAATCTCCATCCTCGATGCTCACCCTTGTGGGCACCGAAAGCTTCACTGCATTCTCCATCTTGGACTTCACGATAGCCTTGACCTCTTCAACAAGGTCCTTTCTCACCTCAAGAATCAGCTCATCATGGACCTGCAGTATGATATGGGCATCCATGTGCTCGATGGCCTTATGCACATCTATCATGGCGCGCTTCATAATCTCAGCTGCCGTTCCCTGTATGACAGTGTTGACTGCCATTCGCTGGCCAGCGGCTTTTTCTGTCTTGTTGCGGCTTGCAGCGCTCTCAAGCTTTCTCTTATGGCCAAAAAGAGTCTGAACGCTCTGAGTCTTCTCTGCCTGCTCTGTGGTCTTGTCAATGAAGGCCTTGACGCCGCTGTAGCGCTGGAAATAGACATCTATGAAATGCTTGGCATCAGATCTTGTGATGTGCAGGGTCTTTGACAATCCGAAAGGCGACTGGCCGTAGATGACTCCGAAGTTAATGGTCTTGGCTATTCTCCGCTGATCAGGACTGACGAACTCTGGCATCTCATCAAAGATCACGCTTGCAGTCTGCCTGTGGACATCCTGGCCCTCCCTGAAAGCCGAGAGAAGAGCCTTGTCCTGGGCATAATGAGCAAGCACCACCAGCTCTATCTGGGAGTAGTCTGCCGATATGTAGGCATAGCCTTGGCTTGGCACGAAGGCATCCCTTATCCTTCTGCCTTCCTCGGTTCTTATAGGAATGTTCTGCAGATTCGGAGACTTGGATGACAGGCGCCCTGTAGCAGTGCCTGTCTGCATGAAGGAGGTGTGGATCCTGCCATCCTTGTCGCGCAGAGTGGGAAGAGCCTGGCTGTAGCCACGAAGCTTTACCAAGCCTCTTTGCCTTAGTATAAGGCCAGGCACAGGATCTGTGCCCAGGCCATCAAGGTCCTCGAGCACCTCTACATCGGTGGAGAAGCCTGAGGCGGTCTTCTTGCCCGTAGGCAGATTGCGCTCAACAAAGAGTATCTCCTGAAGCTGCTTGGGGGAGTTGATGTTGAACGGATGGCCTACTATTTCGTAGATCTGCTGCTCCACCTTGTCTATCTCATCATTGACATAGTCGTTGAACTGCTGTATCCGGTTTTCATCAAGCAGGACTCCTAGGCTCTCCATCTGGGCAAGAACCGGTATCAAGGGCAGCTCAAAATCATTGAGCACCTTTGTCAGGCCTTCTTCCTCAAGGGTTCTTGAAAGCACCTCGTAAAGGCGGAAGGTAACATCGCTGTCCTCTGCGGCATAGCCTGTTGCTGTTTCCAGGTCGATTGTCCCAAAGCTATTGCCCTTGGGCACGACGTCTTCATAGCGCACTGTCTTGTAGCCAAGAAGCTTAAGAGCAAGGTCGTCCATGTTGTAAGCCCCGCTGTCGCTGTCCAGAAGCCAGGCTGCAAGCATGGTGTCGTAGGCGATTGGGCCAAATTCTACTCCAAGGTGCCTGAGTATCTTGTAGTCATACTTGAAGTTCTGTCCAATGAGGCGTACATGAGGCAGGTGCCTTGAGAGCACGGCCTTGACCTCTTCAAGGTCAAGCAGGCTCTTGCCGCCAGCCTCTATAGGAACATAGAAGGCATGAAAGCTCCTGTCAGTGAAGGAGAATCCGACCATGTTCGCATTGTCAGCATCCAGGCTGTCTGTCTCGATGTCAAAGGCAATCAGGCCAGACTTGCAGGCCTGATTCAGCTTCTCATCCAAGGTCCTGCAATCCAGGATAGCCTCATAATCGCCCTTCCTGTCATAGCCTTCAGCAGTCTTCATCGGAGCAGGCGCAATGACAGGCGGCTCCACCCTTGCTTCGGGCTTTGCTGAGACAAGTCGGGAGGCAGATGCAGCCAGGCTCTTGGATCCAGCCTTCTCAAAGTCAGCAATGGCCTTGGACCAGTCTATTGTAGATGCCGAGAAGGCATTCTCATCAAAGCTCGATTCATCAAGAAGGTCATTTCTAAGGGCGATAAGGCGCCTTGTCAGATCCAAAGTCGGCAAGGCAGCCTCAAGCTTTGCACGCATGGAATCCGTCATCTCAGAGCGATGGGCTATGGCGTTGTCCAGGGTGCCGTACTCTCCAAGAAGCTTGACAGCTCCCTTGTCGCCTATGCCCTTGATGCCAGGCACATTGTCAGAGGAGTCGCCGAGGATGCACAGATAGTCTATTATCTGGCTGCTCTTAAGCCCAAAGCCTTCCTCCACCTCCTTCTCCTTCCAGAGTCGATACTCCTTGTCATTGCCCTTGGGAGGCCTGAGAGCAAAGACGCTGTCATCCACCAGCTGAAGCAGGTCCTTGTCAGCAGTTACCATAACCGTGTCGATTCCACGTCTTGAGGCTATTACACTGAGGCTTGCAATAAGGTCGTCTGCTTCCATGCCAGGTCTTGCAAACACTGGCACTCCAATCTTGTCCAGGGTCTCGATGATGCGAGGCACCTGGGCATGCAGGTCCTCCGGAGCTGCCTGGCGATTGGCCTTGTACTGAGGATAGAGCTCATGGCGAAACGTCGGTCCATGGCTGTCCATGGCAACAACAAGATAATCAGGGCTGTAATCTCTGATCACCATCAGCAGTGTGCTGAAGAAGCCAAAAAAGGCGGAGACATTCAAGCCCTCGGGATCCTTGAGCGGACGGGATATGAAGGCATAGTATGACCTGTATATCATGCCATAGCCATCGACGATGAAGAGCCGTTTCTTGTTGAAAAGGTCCTCTGCCATCACAGGCCTGCCTTGCTCTTTACTGATTCAATGATCGACCCGATGACCTCTCCTGACAGCCCGCTTAAGTTGAACTGCACCTGGGACACGGCGTCCTGGCTCTTAGGATCCACGTTCAGCTTCTCAAGATAGGCCTTGATGTCAGCCTCGCTGACTCCCTGGGACCGCATTTCGTCAACGGCCTTCAGGACCGCGCTCTCATAGGCTTTCGCAGACCTTTGGGATGCATAGCTGGTGCCGAAGTACTTCTGCGAATAGTCGGTGAAGACGAAGTAGATCAGAAGAAAAGCCAGAGCCCCTATGACAAGGGCGCGAACGAAGAACTTGATGAAGCTTGTATCAGCCATAATAGCCTCCTTCTGCATAGTAGCACACCAAAGAGGAAAAATACACCAAGGAACAAAAAAACGGCCATCCGAGGATGACCGTTTCGCTTCAGCTTCCTAAGAGGCTAGAAAAGCTTGATTCCAGCTGAGAGGCCGACCTTGCATCTCATCAGGTCCTCTGCCTTCGGAATCAGGTCCTTGATATCCATTCCATAGAAGGACACGTTGACTGGCAGAACAAGAGAAGCTCCGACAACAACTGGTCCAAGAACGAAGTCTGCAGTGGCCTTGAGGTTGAGAGGCGCAGTAAGGAATGTGGCAAGAAGATCATCTGGGGTCTCGCCGTCATTCTTGGCCTGGTAGTCAGCCACGTAGTCATCATACCTGTCCTGCTGGGCCTGGTCCATTGTTCCGATCATAAGCTGTGGCTTGCCAAGTGCAGTAGCATCAGCTGGGTCAGTGAAATAGGTCACATCTGGTCCGATTGTCAAGCCAAGCTTGGCGATGAACAGATCAATGTTGATACCAGCAGTGAGATAACCGTTTATGATCATTCCTGCGTCCGCCTTGCTGAAAAGAGCAGCTGCATCGATTTCTGCGATGGCGATGCTGGTTCTGACCTCAGCTCCGAACTGCCAGGCAGCTGGATCGAGAGCGGCTTCCTTTGCCTTTTCCCAGTTGATGCTGCCATCTTCGTTGGTGATATCATGCATAGCAGATCCAAGAGTTCCGTTCCACTGTGCAATCGCTCCTGCTGTCACTCCAGCGAAAGCAGAAGCAGCGGCAATGACAACAATCAGCATGCCAATAAGTACTTTCTTCATTTTTTAACTCCTTTTCACATCCCGGATGTGTTTTTTTTGATTCTAGCTTATGAACAACAGAAAAAGCAATAAGTTACAAGTTATCATATTAAACTTATGACAAAATGATAAAGAAAAAGCCGCCCGAAGGCGGTCTTGTCCAGAATTGTCTATCTGGCTAGAGTATTGCGATTCCAGCTGAAATGGCAACCCTGCTCCTGAGAATGGCATCCTCGGTGGGGATTATCTGCAGGAAATCAAACTGGTAGAACGAGAGGTTTGTCGGCACTGTCACGCTGACGCCGATGGTCACAGATCCTACGAGGAAGTCTGTGGTGGCCCTCAGGTTGAGCGGAGCTGTCATCAAGGATGCGACAAAATCAGAGGCTTCTGGATTCTCAGCCTGATAGTCTGCAAACTTCCTGGCCTGGGTATCGCCCATTGTTCCAATCGAGAACTGCTTTGATCCGTCTGGAACATCCTCGGGGGCTGTGTAGAAGTACACATCCGGTCCGATTGTCAGCCCAAGCCTTGCAAGTCCCAGAAGGTCCATTGAAAGGCCTCCAGTCACATAGCCGCTGATGATCAGGCCCTTGCCATTCTCGATCTTGCTGAACATTGCAGCGCTGTCCAGCTCAAGAAGAGCTATCTTTGCCCTTGCCTCTGCTCCAATCTGCCATGCAGCAGGATTGAGAGCGGCCTGCTTTGCCTTTTCCCAGTCGAAATTGCCATCACCGTCTGTTACGCCGGCAACAGCAGTGCCAAGGTCGCCATTCCACTGGACAATGGCTCCTGCTGTAAGATCCAAGGCTCCGCGGCCTGCAAATGCGGATGCAACAGCCAATGCTGCAATCAAAAGAACCACTATTGTCTTCTTCATGATCGTTATCTCCCTAATTCAAAATGGAAAGAAGCTCATCGCTTCGTTCTATAATCATAACCAAGCTGAATGCGTGAATGTTACACACCTCATGAAAAATAAGCAAGAAAGAAATCAGTTATTGTTATTTTTGCCATGACACATTAATCTAGTTACAAAGAGGAAGACTATGAAGGATGGATTCATAAAGACTGCAGCCATAACGCCCCTTATCAGGGTCGCTGATTGCGTCTACAACACAAACCAGATCATCGATGCCATACAGAGGGCAAAGACCATGGGAGTGAACCTGCTTGTTTTCCCAGAGCTTGCTGTGACAGGCTATACCTGCGGCGACCTCTTCTTTCAGCAAGCCCTGATCCAGAGCGCCAAGGAAAGCGCCGAGAAGATTGCACAGAATGTCCCAGCAGGCATGGTTGTCGTCTTTGGCTGCCCTGTTGACAGCAGAAGCAAGCTCTACAATTGCGCCATCGTAGCAAGCAACGCAAGCATACTTGGAATCGTCCCGAAGGCAAACATCCCCAACTACCAGGAGTTCTATGAGGCAAGGTGGTTCTCAAGCGCCAGGGAGAAGGAGGAGTTCGTGGAGTTCAATGGCCAGAGCGTCCCGCTCTCCATGCACCAGATCTTCACCTGCACACAGATGCCCAGCTTCCGGCTTGCGGTGGAGATATGCGAAGACCTTTGGGTTCCATGCCCGCCAAGCGTAAGCCATGCGGTCAATGGAGCCACTGTAATAGCCAACCTCTCTGCAAGCGACGAGTTTGCCGGCAAGGCCAGGTATCGAAAGGACCTGGTCAATGGCCAGAGCGCAAGGCTCATATGTGGATACGTCTATTGCGATGCGGGAGAGGGAGAGAGCACAACCGACCTGGTTTTCACCGGCCATGACCTAATCTGCGAGAATGGTGTGCTTCTGGCTCAGCATGCACAGAAGCCAGGCGAGATACTTGCCACTGAGATTGATCTGCAGCGCATTGAGCATGAGCGGCGGATGAAGAACACCTTCTTCAACGAGAGCAATCCAGCCTATCGCTTCACTGATTTCCAGATAGAGCCTTGCGAGACAGATCTCACAAGGCCTATCAGCAGGAACCCCTTCATTCCTGAGGGAGATGCGGCTATCGAGAACCGCTGCGACAAGATCCTAAACCTACAGGCTCTTGGACTCAAGAGAAGGATATCCCACACAAGCTGCAAGAGCCTTGTCATCGGCCTTTCCGGCGGCCTGGACTCAACCTTGGCCCTTCTAGTGAGCGCCCAGGCCCTGGACATGCTTGGCATGAGCCACAAGAACATAATCGCCATAACCATGCCGTGCTTCGGAACAACCAATCGCACCAAGTCCAATGCACAGAAGCTTGCGGAGGCGATGGACTGCACCTTGAGGATAATCGACATCAAGGCCTCTGTGACCCAGCATTTCGCCGACATCGGCCACGATGAGACCAACCACAATGTGGTGTATGAGAACGCACAGGCAAGGGAGAGGACCCAGATCCTTATGGACGTTGCCAACCAGGTCAACGGCCTTGTGGTGGGCACAGGAGACCTGTCTGAGCTGGCTCTTGGCTGGGCCACCTTCAACGGCGACCATATGTCCAACTATGCTGTCAACGCATCCGTGCCAAAGACTCTGGTGCGCTACATCGTAGACTATTATGCAAACAGCAGCGAGCCAGAGCTGAGGGATATTCTAAAGGACATCCTGGCCACTCCGATAAGCCCTGAGCTGCTTCCCTCCGATGGGTCTGCAGTCACCCAGGAGACAGAGGACCTTGTAGGGCCCTATGAGCTTCATGACTTCTTCATCTACTATTGCCTGCGCTGGGGCTGCGGGCCTGCCAAGATCTTCCGCCTGGCCAGATATGCCTTCGACGGATCTTATGACAAGACAGCGATCATGAAATGGCTCAAGATATTCTATAGAAGGTTCTTCAACCAGCAATTCAAGCGATCCTGCCTTCCAGATGCCCCGAAGGTAGGATCGGTGACGCTGTCGCCAAGAGGAGACTGGAGAATGCCAAGCGATGCCAAGTTCGCCATATGGCTGGATGAGCTTGATGAGATAAGCGAGGACGAGCTCTAGACTACAGGTGCCAATGGGATGTCGTGCTGCTCTATGCAGCTAGGGCATACCCATTCGGTCTTTCCGTCAATCAGCGCCTTAAGGCAGGCCCTTGGCTTTCCGCATATGATGCATGTGTGGAATATGAAAAGAAAGACGCAAAGCGCCAATATCAATATGACAACAGCTATGATCTTTCCTAGCGACATTCAGCCTGCTCCCTTAATTCCAATTATAATAATACAACATGAGCATAATAGCTACTATTTTTCAGGATGAAATTATCAACCTTGTTGATGCTTTCACTAAAAAAAAGGCAATATGACAGGCAGTGCCTTTCACTTTTAAAGTTCAATGGTCAATGAAATGAATCCTAGGGGAGAGTAAAAAGCCCCCTGTCTGATAAGTGATTCATGAAAATTTTCCTGTTATCTTCAGCCTGACAGTGCTTTGTTATTGTCTTTTTTACCAAAGAGTGTAATCTTTACCTCATAAGAATGGTTATAGAAACTGTGAAGAAACTTATAGTTATTATATTAATATTATTGCTGCCATCCCTTTTTCTCTTTGCTGGAGAGAACTGGATTGACTTCAGCGCAGGTGTGGGAGTGTCCTATGAGGGCAATCTTATCAGCGTCATGAAGGGCCTTGAGAAGTTCAATAAGGACAGCCTGGATATCACCCTCGACCTAAGGAACAAGATTCTCTTTGCAGAAGCCGATCTTGCAGGCGAGCTTTTCATAACAAGCCAGGGCGAGCTTTGCTTCAATGGGACGCTTACAGCTGGCTTTACAGACGACCTTTTCTCCGTGGCAAGGATCAGCCTTACCGCAGGGCCCTCCTTCAATTATCGCAACGATGGCAAGAAAGGCACCCTCATTGTTGAAGGCGCTACCATAGAGAACATCTCCCTGGCCTATGTGTTCATGAACAGCCCATTCACCTTCAGGGCAACCTTGGATTTCCTGCTAGGACCTGTGCTCAAGATAGGCGCAGCCTACAGCCTTCCAACCGAATACACACTGGCATCAGGCAACCTCAACCAGCTAGTGCCAAACGGAGAGAACTGGAGAGACGGCAAGTTCTCCCTTTGCTTCCTAATAACCTTGATCTAGACATCCAGGACAGCGATGCTCTCTGTGTGATGAGTCTGGGGGTAGAAGTCCAGCATCCTGAACGATACTGGCTTCAGGCCCAAGGCTATCAAGGCCTTTGCATCCCTGAAGAAGGTAGCCCCATCGCAAGAGACATAGATGACCCGCTTGCGGGCAAAGGCCCTGAGCATGGGCAGGAAAGCCTTGTCAAGGCCAACTCTCGGCGGATCGATTATCACTGTGTCAGCCTTGAGGCTTCTGTCAAGCAGCTTAACATCCTTGCTGATGATGCGAGCCTTCTTGAGATGCATCTGGGCAAGCCTCAGGCAAGCTGGATTCGACTCAACAGCCAAGGTCTTGAATTCATCCTCTAGGAAGGCGCTGAAGGTGCCTACCCCTGCAAACAGGTCCATTGCAGATGCTCCGACGACATTGTCCTTAACCAAGCCGATCAAGGCCTCAAGGGCCATCAGGTTGGACTGAAAGAAGACCTGGTTTGAAACAGGAAGCCTTTTGCCAAGAACGGTTATGAAGCCCTCGCAAGGGCTGATCAGCGGACCTTCGTCGCTCATGACCAGCGAAAGCTGGTCCGAGTCAAAGGACCTATGTGAAATGAAGTCGTTTATTGAGGAGCAGAGCACGGGACATGCCTTGACCAGGATGGGTTGATTGTTCACGTCCATGAAGGCAGGCCGCCCTTCAACCAAGGAAAAGCGAACCCTTGACCTATAGCCTAGGCTTTCCGAGGCCTTTGGCTCCAGAACCTCGAATCCCAGCTTCTGGGCCTGGGAGCCAAGCAGCTCGCTTTTCAGGCGCAGCTGGCAGGCATAGCTCATGTGCATCAGGTCGCATCCGCCGCAGCTTCCATAAAGAGGACAAGGAGGCGTCACCCTATCTGGGGAGGCCTCGAGGACCTTCTCAGCCCTGGCAAGGCTGTATGAGGAGCAGCTCTTGCTTATGCTGGCCTCAACAAGCTCACCGGGGATGCCTCCATTGACAAGGACTGCCTTGCCCTCCTCGTCCACGGCAAAGCAGGCTCCCATTGCCCCAAAGCTCTTCAGCCTTATCTGCACAGTTCTTCCAGCTTCTTGACGTAAGATGCTATCACCTGCATTCCAGACCTCCAGAATTCAGGGCTTGTTATGTCGCAGCCAATGGAGGCGGCTACATCCACAGCGTTCCTGGACCCTGTTATGCTGAGCATGCGATTGTACTTCTCATAGAACGGCTCATCTGACTTCTCCTGGCTCTTCTGGTAGATGCCAAGGGCAAACAGCTGCCCAAAAGCATAGGGATAGTTGTAGAAGGAGAAGCCTTCGTTGTAGTAGTGGCCCTTCACTGCCCACATGTACTTATGAAGCTGCGTCTCATCCAGGCCATCGCCATAGGTGGCCTTCTGAGCCGCAAGCATCATGTCAGACATCTCGTCTGCAGTAAGCTCGCCCTCTGCTCTTCGCTTGAAAAGCTCTCGCTCGAAATAGAAGCGGCAGAGTATGTCGACGCAAACCTGGCAGGCATCCTGCAGGAAATGCTCGATTATGGTTATCTGGCCTTCAGGTGTGGATGCCTCGACAGCACCCTTGAAGACTATGAATTCAGCGAATATGGAGGCTGTCTCTGCAAGGGTCATCGGATACTGGGCAAGCAGCTCGTTCCTGGTGCTTATCACATGGTCATGCCAGGCATGCCCAAGCTCATGGGCAAGGGTTGAGACGCTTGTGTAGGTGTAGTCGAAGTTGGCGAACACCCTGCTTTCCTTGACCTTGTTGAAGTATATGTCATAGGCTCCGCCAGTCTTGCCTGCTCTTGCCTCGGCATCAATCCAGTTCTTTGCAAAGGCGTTGCTGGCGAACTCTCCCATCGCAGGGTTGAACTTGCTGTAGTTGGCTATGATGAAGTCCCTGGCTTCCTCGTAGCTCCACCTCTTGGACTCGGTGCCAACTGGAGCGAAAAGATCATAGAAGCCAAGCCTTTCAACCCCAAGCAGCTTTGCCTTTGTCTTCAGATAGCTTCTGAAAAGAGGAAGGCTCTCCTCAAGCACGCTGATCAGGGAGTTGAGAACAGGCATGCTTATCCTTGCATCCTCAACGGACCTCTCAAGAGGCCCGGCATAGCCTCTTCTCTTCTCCAGCGTTATGCATGCGCCCTTCACTCCATTCAGAGCATAGGATATGTCGGTCTCATGCTCCTTCCAGATCTCAAGCTCCTTCTCGTATGCAAGCTTTCGCGTCTCTCTGTCTGCATCAGAGCTCATGGCCCTGAGCTGGATGACAGTCTTGCGCTCACCCTTGAAATCCGCGCTGGCTACGGAGCTGACAGCCTCCTGGAGGCGGCCCCAGCTGGAAGCTCCAGTCCTGAGCAGGTCGCTGGCCAGGTCCTCAAGCTCGGGGCTCATCTGATGGGAAGCCTGGCTTATCATCTCGCCAATGACGAAGGCATAAGGCTTGAAGGTCTCTGTCTCCAGGCTCTTTCGCACCTGTGTCTCGTTTTTCTTCAGGTAGTTGTTCACAGCCACCATGAAGCTTGAGAAGGGCATGGACAGGTCCTCTGTCTTGCCCAGGGCTGCAATGGCAGCCTTGTCTGTAGTTGCAGTGGAGAAGTTGGCATAGCCGTAGCTTCCAAGGTTTGAATAGCAGCCGATCAGGTCGCTTCCCTTTGTCACCAGGGCAGCTAGGCCCTCTGGCACAGCAGGATTGGAATTATAGTAATCAGTCATCCTCTTAAGCTCACGAGGAACACTCTGAAGGTCATCAAGGAACTCTCTTGACTGCAGGCCAGGATAAATGTTGGAAAGATCCCAACGCGGTAAACTCATTTTCATGCCTCCTAAAGGTCGATATTGTACTCTGCTATCTTGTTGATCAAGGTTCTTCTTGTGATTCCCAGCTCCTCAGAAGCCTTGGTTCGGTTGCCCTCCCATCTTCTCAGAGCCTGTATGATTGCATCCTGCTCAATCTCCTTGAGAGATCTTGCCTGGCCGGCTTCCCTTGGGGCGGCTTCAATGCTGGCAATCACATCCGGCTTGGCTACGCTGCCCCTCAGGTCAAGGCATGAGCTGGTGATCAGCGGGCCGTCGGCAAAGATGACTGCCCGCTCCAGAATGTTCTCAAGCTCCCTTACGTTGCCATAGAAGCTATGAGACTTGAGGCGAGCCATTGCATCCGGAGTGAGTCCGTCGACTCTCTTGCCCATCTCGCTGCCAAGGCGCTTGAGAAGCCCAATGCATAGAAGCTCTATGTCACCTTGCCTCTCCCTAAGCGGCGGAATGCTTATTCTTATGACATTGAGCCTATAGAAAAGGTCCTCGCGGAAGGTTCCCTCGGTGACCATCTTCTCAAGGTCCCTGTTTGTCGCGCATATGATCCTTGCGTTTATAGGAATCTCTATAGTGCCTCCAAGGCGTGTGATCTTGCGATCCTGCAGCACCCTAAGAAGCTTCACCTGAAGCTGAAGCGGCATCTCTCCGACTTCATCCAGGAACAAGGTGCCGCCGCTTGCCAGCTCAAACATGCCGCTCTTGCGAGCAATGGCTCCTGTGAAGGCTCCCTTCTCATGGCCAAAAAGCTCGCTTTCCAGCAGGTTCTCCGGAACACCGCCTATATTGATGGCGACAAAAGGTCCGCTTGACTGGTTGCTCTTGGCATGGATGGCGCGTGCAACAACTTCCTTTCCTGTTCCGCTTTCTCCGGTTATCAGCACGTTGGAGGCTGTCTTGCTTATTCTCTCAAGCATCTCCTTGATCTTGAGCATAGGCTCGGATTCGCCTATGAAGAAGCCCTCGTCGCTTCCTGCCTTTGATTCGGCTATGTTCACATAGCGCTGGGCAGCCACCAGGTTCTTAAGCTTCATGGTGACTTCCTCAGGGTTGAACGGCTTTATGATATAATCATCAGCACCGCTCTTGAGAGCCTGCACTGCAGATTCCACATCACCATGGGCGCTTATCATTATGATCGGAAGCCTAAGGCCTTCATCCTTTACCCACTTTAGAAGCTCAAGGCCATTCATGCCTGGCATGCGGACATCCAGCAGCATAGCGTCAAAGCCGCTTTCTAGAAGCTTGCGCTGAGCGGACAGCCCATTCTCTGCGCCGATGGCTGTAATGCCATCGGTTGCAAGGTACTTGATCATCAGGCCTCTGATGTTGTCCTCGTCATCTACTATCAGGATTCTCACAGAATTCTCCTTTCAACAGGTATTGTCACCTCGACAATGGTACCCCCGCCATCCCTGTCTTTCAAGACGATGTCGCCGTTTCTGGCTCGAAGGAACTGCTTGGTTATTGCCAGCCCGATGCCAGATCCGTGTATCTTGGTCGAGAAGAAGGGATCGAATAGGCGCGAGCGATCAGCGACCTGTATGCCATCGCCTCTGTCAGCTACGGTGACCTTGGCTGTATGGGAGGACTTAAGCGAGACCTCCACTGTAACCTGTGGATCTCGGCCTGTGCATGATTCGCATGCGTTCTTGATCAGGTTCTCAAAGACAGACCTGGCTCTTTCGGGATCGAAAACGACCTTCACTCCGCTCTTGCCTGTCACCTTGATGGATTCTGGGAAAAGGCTTGCTATATGGGCTATGAAGCTCTTCAGCTCAATGACCTGGCTCTCTCCCACTGGGTTGCGAAGAAAGTCATTGACCCTGTTTGTCAGCTGGACCAGGCGGTTGATCTCAGAGTTGAGAATCTCAAGGTCCTCGCTGTAGCCTTCAGGCAGCGTCTTCTTCATCAAGGCTGTCTGGAGCGTCATGGCGGAAAGTGGGTTCTTGATCTCATGGGCAAGGGTTCGTGCCGCAGCTCCAAGGCTGACCAGGCTCTCCTGCTT
>Ga0172378_10002554_pt1 | contig 17093 bp, 14 predicted proteins | sample GrowelOW332metaG_FD_119755 | JGI IMG/M metagenome (GOLD analysis project Ga0172378, IMG submission 119755) | Groundwater microbial communities from an aquifer near a municipal landfill in Southern Ontario, Canada - Pumphouse #3_1 metaG | ecosystem: Environmental > Aquatic > Deep subsurface >... | reverse complement strand
TCTTGTGAAGGATTTTCACTAGTCGGCACTCCTTTCCTTCCTCATGCCTCTCTTTTAGGGCAGGGAACAAAAATATCTTTCAGAATTATAAATCCAGGATCTGAATAATCAAAGGCATACTTTTCAAACAGCTAGAGGATGCTGTCCTTTGTTGATTCCTATGATTCTTGTCAGAAAATCCCAGTTTTCGTGCAACCGGGAATGGGGATTTGCAGAGAAACACATACTGTTTTTGTATCGGGAATACCAGAGAAAATCGTATTTATAGCTGCAAAGTCCCTTGAAATTGTTCCTGTTTGTACTGTAGTATCATTAAACCGTAGCTACCAAAAGCTACCGTCTGGTGCCTATAGCTCAGTTGGATAGAGCACCTGCCTTCTAAGCAGGGTGTCAAAGGTTCGAATCCTTTTAGGCATACAAGAGTGGTTGTTGCAGAGAGATTTGCAGCAACCTTTTTTTTGTCTCGCAATCAGAGGCGACAGGATGGGAGAGAGTGCCTGCTATGGATTGAACCAAGGGGAAACGGCATCTGTAATAAGTATGTAATAAGTTGATGGATTTTTCGGTATAAAAAGTGTTAAAAAAGTATTAATGTCTGAAATATCCAAATAGTGAGCGGAACAAATCAATAAAACAAAGCTGAATCTCTTGCTACTTATGTCATTTTATGTGTATACTTTGGTTGTAAACGATAAGAGGAAAACAAAATGAAAGAAGAAAATAACAAAGAAGAAAACATTAGATTTTTAATCAAAAGCACTGATATGTTTACCAATGATGATTATGATCGCCTGGACACTCAGGTAAGTGGCCATAAGTACTTTCTTGATAGGCAACTTGGCAAGGAGATAAGCTGGACGGAAGCGGTATTCTCTTGGATGGAGAATGTGTATCTTCCCATCAGCGAGGCTATGGAGACTTTCACAACCAGTATGAGTTTCCCTGGACAAAAGAGGAACGATGTGTTCTTTGCGCTTTGTGACCATTGGTTCTTTATGTCACAGAAAGTGAAAGACCAGGATGCTTTTCAGGCTGCATTGGATTATGATGCCAATTATGGAAAATCCATCGGACGAATCTTGGCCCGTATGCAGGGTGTGCATGTTGCGTAAAGCCTTGGATTGGTAAGGTTTTGAGAAAGGCGGCTCCGGCCGTCTTTTTTTTGTCTTCGGCTTACTTCAGGTTTATCTTAGGACTGAGCTCCAATGGTCAACCCCGTTTGGCTCATCACCATCTGGTAATACCTTCCCCTGAGAGCCATCAGTTGCTTATGGGATCCCTGCTCAGCTATCTTTCCCTGGTCGATGACAAGGATCCGGCTGGCATCCCTTATGGTTGACAACCTATGGGCGATGATAAAGCTTGTCCTGTTCTTCATGAGGTGAAGAAGCGCCTGCTGGATATCCTTCTCCGTCTTGGTATCCACTGAACTGGTTGCCTCGTCAAGGATAAGGATAGGGCAGTCACAAAGCACCGCCCGGGCGATGGCAAGCAGTTGCCGTTGCCCCTCGCTTAGGGAATCCGCACTGCCTGACAATTGCGATTCATATCCATTGGGCAACTTGACGATGAACTCGTCCGCATGGGAGATCTTGGCGGCACGCATCACCTCGCTGTCAGTTGCGTTTGGATTGCCATAGCGTATATTATCAGCGATGGTCCCTGAGAACAGGCATGTTTCCTGCAGCACCACAGAATAATGTGATTGCAACTCCTTGCGTTTGATATCCCTGATATCGATTCCCCCAAGGGTGATGCTTCCCTCATCCATTTCATAGAATCTGGTGAGAAGGTTCACAATGGTCGTCTTGCCGGAACCGGTTTCCCCCACCAGGGCTATATGCTCCCCGTTTTGTACTTTGAACGAAATGTCCTTCAGCACAGGTTTCCCTTTATCATAAGAGAAACCGACATTTTTGAATTCGACAGCTCCCTGCCGTTGTCCAAGTTCCTTAGCTGTCTTCCCGTCCGCTTGCTCTTCCTGTTCATCAAGTATCTGGAATACACGTTCAGCCCCGGCCAAGGCGGACTGGATTGAGTTGAACAGGCCGGCTACGGAGTTCAACGGAGTGGCGAAATGCTTGGAATAACTCAGGAAGGTGACCGCTGTTCCGATAAGCAGTCCGTATCGTGTGCAGAGCACCCCGCTGACAATGGCGACAATGGTGAAGGTGAGGTTGTTGATGACATTCATCAAAGGCATCATGTAACCGGCCCAAGTCTGGGCTTTTGTACCACTGGTGCAAAGCTTTTGGTTGATAACCTCAAAATTGGAAAGGGTATCCTGTTCTTTTGAAAAAGCCTTCACCATTTTCAGACCCTGGATGGATTCCTCGATGATGCCATTCAATTGTCCGAGGTTCCGCTGTTGGTCCAAAAAGTTCTTTCTACTTTTCTTTGCTATTATCCTGGTAAGAAAGAGCACCAAAGGGACACTTACCAGGACAGAGAACGTAAGGGGGAGACTCAATGAGAACATCACGACCAAGGAACCCACTATGGTAAGGAAACTTGAGACCAGCTGTGTAGCCGATTGGGCGATGGTCTGGCTGATGGTGTCGACATCATTGGTGATACGGCTCATCGTGTCCCCTCGGGAATGCCCGTCATAGAAGGAGAGGGGAAGCTTCTGCATCTTGGCAAAGAAATCCCTGCGTAAGGCATATACCATTTTCTGGGATAGCTTGAGGATGGTCACACTGCTGATGGTCGATAACGTCCAGTCGGCCACGTACAGGGTGATGATGATTTCTAGGAGCAGCATCAGGTGCGGGGTATCCACACTGTGGTCGTTTATCCCCAATGTATTGAAGGTCTTTCCCACATAATAGGGGATGGCGACGGCAATGACCGAGGAGAGTATGGTCAGCAGTATGGAGATGATAGCCATGTTCTTGTAACGCATAAGGAGCAGGACGATACGTCTGAGTGTGCCTTTGGGATTCTTCGCTTTCTCGGTGGGGTTGAACCTGGCGGGTCCTCCTACTTTGGCCCCTCCCAGGCGGGGGACTTCAACTTGTGCCATTGTCCAGTCCTCCTAGTTGTGAGTCGTAGATATCCTTATATACCTGGCATTCCTTCAGCAATTGCTGATGGGATCCAAGACCCAGGCAATATCCATTCTCCAGCACCAGTATCTTGTCCGCTCCCATAGCTGTCGAACATCGCTGGGTGACAAGGATGATGGTCTTGTTGTTCTTGTGAGAGAGAAGATTGCTCCTGACTTTTGCCTCGGTGATGGCGTCAAGGGCGCTTGTGGCGTCATCAAGGACAAGGACAGGACAATCCTTGATGAGACCTCGTGCGATGGAGAGCCTTTGCTTTTGTCCCCCAGAGAGATTTGTAGCCCCACTGGATAGGGTGCTTGATAATCCCTGGCCCATTTCATGCACAAAAAGGGCATCCGTCTGGATTAAGGCCTCCTCAATGCTTTCATCTGATGCCTCGCTGTTACCCCAGAGGAGATTCTCCCGTACGGTTCCGCTGACAAGCATGGCTTTTTGGGGGACCAGGGCTATGTTCTGCCTCAGGACGTCGGATCCGAGGTTGCGGATGTCCTTCCCTCCAAGGAGAATCCTTCCTTTGTCCACATCATAGAGCCTGAGCATCAGCCAGGTTATGGTGGATTTTCCTGAACCTGTCGGTCCTATGATGGCCAGGCTCTCTCCTTCCTTAAGGGCAAAGGAAATGTGGTTGATCGCGGGGATTCCGCTTCCCTTGGGATAGGAGAAGGATACATCCTCGAACTGCACGGAACCTGCAAGCTGTTCCTTGACATTTGATTGGGGGAAGTCATCCTTGCTGGTAAACACCTCCTTGATACGCTCAAGCGAGGCTTTTGTACGCACAAAGATGTTGAAGATGTTGGTGATCATCAGAAGGGAACTCAGTATCTGTGCCATATAGACGGTGAAGGCTGAGATATCACCAGCATGGGTGAGCCCTTTTCCAAACAGGATACTGCCAAAATATAAGGCAGTAGCTGTACCCAGTCCCACGGTCAATGTCAGAAGGGGAGCGATGAGTGTGATGATCATCTGGGCTTTCACGCCGCTATTCATAAGAGTGGTATTGTCAGTGTCAAATTTTTGTATTTCATTGTCATAGGTCCCGAAAGCTTTCACCAGCCGTATGCCGATGAGATATTCCTCAATGCGGGTGTTGATTCTGTCCATTGCCTTTTGCAACCTGAAAAACAGGGGATAGGAGAGTTTCATGCTGATATAGATAAGGAATCCCACCACGATCACAATGCAATAAACGATGATGCTGAGTCTTAGGTTCAGCACGGAGGCAAGGATGATGCTGCCGATGCAGGTGACCGGTGCCTTGATGAATATTCTCATTGTGCCATTGACGGCCTGGGTCACCTGGGTGACATCGCCTGTCATGCGGGTGATCAGGGAACCGTTTTCAATCTTGTCCGCATCACCACCCGATATGTGCAGGATCTTGGAAAACAAATCATACCGCAGGTCTGCGCCAAAGCTTTGTGATACTTTGCTTGCGAGGATATTGCGTGATATGGCAAAGACTGCTCCGAACGCGGTGGCCAGGATCATCAGTCCACCCCAATAGTAAACAGCAGCCAAAGACTGTTTTTCGATTCCCTTGTTAAGTATCTGCGCCATGAAGGTCGGACCCATCAGGTCGCATATGGACTCCAAGGAAACACAGAACACGGCCAGGAAGAAGAGCCTTTTATATTTTGGGAAGTATTTTCTCAGTATGTCCATGTGCTTCAGGCATTCCTTGGATACACATCCTGTGCCAATCAGGCAGTTTTGTAAAGAAAAAAAGAAAGGTTGCATCAGTAAAATGCAACCTTCATCTGAATCGGGGCGAAAGGACTCGAACCTTCGATATCTTGCTCCCAAAGCAAGCGCCATAGCCACTAGGCAACGCCCCGAAAACCTTTGGTATCATAGCTTGCTTGTCTCGAAGCGTCAAGGCTATACTGACAACAATCATGGAAAATAGAATTGAAACTATCGCAGGGATCCTTGATGAGCAAAGCCCGAAGGAAATCAGATTCCTTGATGAACGAGATCCTTTCCGCTTCCTTGTCAGTGTGGTGCTTTCAGCGCAGACCACCGATGAGGCTGTCAACAAGGTGGTCCCTCTGCTGTTCAGCCGCTATAAGGATGCCTGTTCCCTTGCCAGGGCGGAACAGCAGGATATTGAGGAAATAATCCATCGCCTGGGATTCTATCATGCAAAAGCGAAGAACATCATCGCGCTTGCTTCTTCTCTTTGTGATATGCCTTTCCCGACTACGCTTGAGAATCTTGTCAAGCTTCCCGGGGTCGGAAGAAAGACAGCCAATTGCTACATCGGAGACATCCTGGGGAAAAGCGCCGTCATTGTGGACACCCACTTCAAACGGGTCGTGCAACGCCTTGGCCTGGTGACGACAAGTAATCCTACCGTGATTGAAGCGGAAATAAAGAAACAACTTGCTCCTGAAAAACAGTATCGCTTCTCTATGACGGTGAACCTGCATGGAAGACGTTGTTGCCATGCAAAGAATCCCGACTGCCCTTCTTGCCCTCTTGCTTCCCTGTGTCCTTCCTCAGTCTCTTTTGCCAAAGATATCTCCAAATAAGCAAAGGACCTTCCTGTTGTACTTCAAGAAGAGCCAGGCGGATATCGGTGAGCTCCATATCGGATAATTGCCTGCAAGGTAAGTTGTTATTGCAAAGAAAAATGCTATTTATTGGATTACTGATTTGCAAGCTTGCGTCCAGCTCGTCGAGTCCCTGTACAGGGAGTATCAGTCTGTCTTGGTAGATACTTTGACCTCCTATCAGGACCTTCTCGGGACAAGGCACCTTGACATCGTTACTATTTTTTGCCTCACCTAGCATAATGACAGGAGGTAGCTCCCTGGAAGACGCATCACCTTCTTTCCGATAGAGTTCCGTGCGGAGAGTGAGAATCTTTTTTTTGAATTCCTGTTCAAGTGTGAGCACATAATAAAAAGACATATGAATACAATAACGTAAAAGAGAATGAAAAAAAAGAAGAAAAACAAGACTACTGAAAAGTTTCGAATGAATTATCGGCTCAATTGTCTTTACACAAATTCCGTTATCTGATATTTTTGCATACGTTATGGGGCTTGCGAACCTTCTTGCTTTATGCTCGTGGCAAAAAAGCACGCTCCCTTGGAAAAATTAATATTGTTGAGATAAGGTGGATATAGCTATGGCACGAAGATGTGATATTTGCGGAAAAGGTACTGTAACTGGAAATATTGTCACAAGAAAAGGGCAGGCCAAGAAGAAGGGCGGTGTTGGACAGCATATCGGTGTCTGCACCAAGCGCGAGTTTCGTCCCAACCTGGTAACCATCAAGACCTTGGTCAATGGCTCCCCGAAGACCATCAAGATTTGCACACGTTGTTTACGCAGTGGCTTTGTAGAGAAGATCGTTTAGTTTCTTTCTTCTCTGGTCTTTGAACAAAGAGCCCTCAAACGGGCTCTTTTTATATATCTGGAGAATGCTTTTGTTCACTGTGTCGTTCAGTATGCTAAACATGGGGGTGCCCGTTTTGATTGATCTCAGACTTCATAGCGTTGACAGTTCTTGCCTTTTATCTCTGGAAGGTTGCCAGAGGTTATATCGTATTACAAAGGCACAGAAGGAAGATTTTGAGTTGTTTGTACTCTCGCCTGTTTCGTTGAAAGGGTACGAGATGCATTCTCTTTTTGAGAGTGCCAAGGATCATGACGAGAAATTATGGTCCTCCTTGGAAAAACACTCTGAGACATGGCGGATGCTGGTCGACCTGTTGCTTGAGCAAAAGACAGGCTCTTTGGTGCTTGGAAGAATCAAACAAGGGTTTTCCGATATCGAGGACTTGCTCAAGGCCATCTGGCTAACGGGCTATGTCTCCTCAGGTTCACTGGATTTCCTTGATAGGTTGCTCTCAAGATGGGCCGCCGATATCCTTTCTTGTTATTTCACCACCCGTGGAGAGGACGCTGCGATCATCTCCTATGATGAGCTTGCCTTAAAGAAAGAGAACGGTCATCATCTTCTTTTTATTTACGGCGTACTTTCCCGTGAGGATGCAGAGCTGAAGACAGCCACCTTGGCTTCGGTCCTCAATGCCAAGGGCGTCACCTTCTGGAATAACAGGTCGTTGCTTCGTAGTGCGGATATCAACGAGGTTCCCGCCGCAAAAGTGATTCCCTCCCTTACTTATCAGGAGGCTACCGAGCTTTCCTTCTTTGGTGCGCCTGTGATTCATCCCCATGCGTTGCTTCCTGCAATCAATGCAAAGATAGATGTGCAGCTTCGTTGGTGGGGGGATGAGCAGAACCAGGGGACCACCATCACGGGTAAGGTCGACACGCCACTGGGCGCAAGCAGGGTCAAGGGTTTTTCCATCATCCATCAGGTGGCCTTGATCAACATCGAGGGTGCGGGCATGAGTGGGGTTCCCTTGATCGCCAGCAGGCTTTTTACCGCTTTGGGAAGGGAGGGGATTTCCGTCATCCTCATCAGCCAGGCCTCGAGTGAGTATTCCATCTGTTTTGCGGTTCCCGAAGCCCAGGCCAGGCTAGCCTGCCAGATTGCCGGTGAGACCTTTTCCAAGGAACTGGAGACCGGACAGATTCACAAAGTGGAAAGTGAGCTTGATTGCGCCATCCTGGCTGCGGTGGGCCAGCAGATGAGCGGACAGATCGGTGTCGCTGGAAAATTCTTCTCCTCCCTGGCCCAGGCGAAGGTGAATGTCCGTTCCATTGCCCAGGGAAGCAGCGAGAGCAACATCAGCGCAGTAATCAAGAACGAGGATTCAACAAGAGCCCTGCGTGCATTACATGCCGGTTTCTTCCTGTCCAAGCAGGCATTGTCAATCGGGCTTTTCGGACCGGGGAATATTGGGGGGACCTTGCTTGACCAAATTGCACAGCAGAATCTCAGGCTGAAGGATTTGCGAGGACTGGACATCCATGTCCGTGGCATCGCCTCAAGCAAGAGGATGCTGCTTGATGAGGAGGGCGTTGATTTGAACAAGTGGCGCTCGATTTTCGAGCAGCGGTCCGTCCCCTTGGACATGAACCAGTTCCTTTCCCATGTGGGTGCGACTTATTTTCCCCACAGCGTTATCGTCGATTGCACCGCAAGCGCTTCCCTCGCCGAGGAATATGTTTCCTTCATGAATCGTGGTATGCATGTCATCACGCCGAATAAGAAGGCATGCACCTCCTCCTATGCATATTATCAGGAACTTTTCGATACAAGTCTGCGGACTGGAAGGCGTTTCCTGTATGAGACCACTGTTGGTGCCGCATTGCCAGTACTCTGTACTCTCAGGGACCTGGTGCAGACAGGGGATAGGATCCATCATATTGAGGGAATTGTGAGTGGCACCCTTGCCTGGCTCTTTAACAATTATGATGGTTCGGTCCCTTTCTCCACATTGGTGCGCCAGGCCAAGGAGATGGGCTATACTGAACCTGACCCAAGGGATGACCTCTCCGGCATGGATGTCGGACGAAAGACGGTGATCCTGGCCCGTGAGATGGGATTCCATACTGAAGTTGAGGAGATTCCCATCGAGAGCCTTGTGCCAGGACAGTTGCAAAGCCAGAGCCTTGACCGGTTTCTGAACCAGTTGGATGAGCTTGATGAGCCGATGAGAAAACGATATGAAGAGGCTTCAGCCCACAATATGAAGCTTAGCTATGTGGGGATGGTCGATGAGAAGGGTAATTGCAGTGCCTCTCTCCGGTCGTATCCTATGGATCATCCTTTTTCTCAGGCTACAGGGACCGATAATGTGATTTGTTTCACCACCGATAGATATTTCAAGCAACCTTTGGTTATCAAGGGACCAGGGGCGGGCCGGGATGTCACTGCAGGTGGTGTATTCGCTGATATCTTGCGTCTGGGTGCATACCTTGGCGCGCGAATCTGAGGTAAGAAATATGAAATTTGTATCAACCAGGGGTAAGGCAAGACCAATAAGTGCCAGCGAGGCGATTCTGCAAGGACTGGCCGAGGATGGGGGCCTGTACGTTCCTGAGTCTTTTCCCACATTGCGTTCAGTGCCTTTTAATGATATTTCCAGTTATCCTGAATTTGCTTTTGAGGTGCTTTCCCCGTTCTTTGAGGATGACATCCTCCAGGGTGATCTGGCCGAGATCTGTATGGAGGCGTTCAATTTTCCCGTTGTACTCAACCCGATTGCCGAACAGCAGATGGTCCTTGAGCTTTTTCATGGGCCGACTTCCGCTTTTAAGGATTTTGGAGCTAGGTTCCTTGCTTGTTCCATGGAGCGACTTCTTATGAAACACGACAGGAAGCTGACCATTCTGGTTGCGACCAGCGGGGATACCGGTGGCGCTGTAGCCGCCGCCTTCCATAATCGCAAGGGCATCAGGGTGAAGGTCCTGTTCCCCAAGGGGAGGGTAAGCGAGAGGCAGAAAAAACAGCTCACCTGCTGGGGCGACAACATCGCAAGCTATGAGGTGGATGGCTCGTTCGATGACTGCCAGAAGATGGTCAAGGATGCTTTCATGGACGAGAGGTTGTCCAAGGAATGGGGTTTGTCCAGCGCCAACAGCATCAACTTGGGAAGGTTGCTGCCCCAGAGCGTGTACTATGTGTACGCCTCCTATCTGTTCAAGTCGGTCTATGGCAAAAGGCCGGTTTTCATCATCCCCTCAGGGAATGTGGGCAATTGCACCGGTGCCTATTGGGCTTCTACCATGGGTGCTCCGATTGAGAGGATTTCCCTGGCCTTGAATGCCAACCATACCATCGTCGATTATCTTCAGAATGGTATCTACAAAGGGGAGAAGAGCATCGCGACCCTGGCGAATGCCATGGATGTGGGTTCGCCGAGCAATATGGAGCGTCTTTTGAACCTGTATCCCTGCTTTGACAACTTCAAGCGGATGGTCAGCGCCACCTGCGTGGATGATGAGACAATCAAAAGGACAATCAGGGAAGTATACCAGTCTTGCGGCTATGTGCTTTGTCCCCATACCGCGACAGCTGAACGGGTGCGCAGGGATATGTTCCCCAATGTTGGTTCCATCGTGGTATCCACTGCACATCCTGCGAAATTCAACACCATTGTCGAGCCTCTTATCGGACGAAAAGTGGAAGTGCCCTCATCATTGAAGGCGCTTCTGGAGATGAAGTCGGTCTATCAGGAGATTGGAAGCGATTATCATCAGTTGTTCGAGTAACTAATCGCACAGGGCGCAGGTGCTTCTGGTGCGGATCGCTATCAGGGTCGCCGATCCCTTGGAGAACATTCCGTCCATGGCCTTTCTGTACTTGTCAAGCATATCATGAGGTACATAGGCCTGGATGGTTCCTCCAAATCCTCCTCCATGTACACGACAGGCGCCCCTTCCATTGAGTATTCCCTTACTTAATGCCAAGGCAAGGGGAACGGCCTGTTCTTTTGCATCTGAGATGGCGTAGGCATTCTGGAGAAAACAGAACGAGCTTTCCCCGCTCTCATTCACCAATTTCAGGTAGCTGTCGATATCCTTGTCCGCCAAGGCCTTGAGCATAAGACCAACCCGCTGGGTGTCCTGGAAGAAATGAAAGGCACGGAGCACCGCACGGTCATTCTGTAATTCCTTGCGTATTGCAGGTATGTTCTCTATAAACTGTGGGTAGGCAACCTCGCGAAGCTGTTTTTTTCCAAAAAAAGTCGCCACTTGTCTCATCTCCGAGGGTACCGCCGCATATTCACCAGTCAGGTCGGCATGGTTCCCATGGGTATCCACAATGACCAGATCATAGCCATATTCCTGAAAATTGACATCGACGGGGCTGATCCTGGGTTCGGCTGTATCTTTGAAATCGATACCGATGATTCCCCCATAGGCGCATCCCAACTGGTCAAGAAGGCCGGAAGGCTTGCCAAAATAAGTGTTCTCTGCGTATTGGCTCATCTGTGCCATTTTTACCGGGGAGAGTTTATCCTGGTTGAAGAAGTGATTGAAGATAGTACAACAAAGCACTTCGATTGCAGCGCTGGAGGAAAGTCCTGATCCTTTAAGTACTCGCGATGTTGTATTGGCATTCCAGCCCGATATGGGTATGTTGTTTTTCTTAAATTCACCAGCGATACCTCTGACAAGTGCGACTGTGGTGTTTTTTTCCTCCGGGTGGATAGACAGGTCCGTGATATCGACCTCAACGGTGGGAAAGCCTTCGCTGGAAAGCCGTACAAGGGAATCCTCCCGTTTTGATGCGGCTGCAATGGTATCCAAATTGATGGTGGCAGCCAGGACACACCCCAGGTTATGGTCGGTATGATTGCCTCCAAGCTCGCTTCGTCCCGCTGTGGAGAAGAGCGATACATCATTCTCGCCGAATAACCGTTCATGTTCCAAAAGCAGATGGACCATCCTCTGGTCCATCGCCTCCGTGTCGTATCGCTTGCCATAGAGCGCCTCATATTGATCATGAAGCAATCCTTGGTTAATTTGAGTGATTGTTGCCATTTTTCCCCTCTTGTAAGAATAACGCCGCTTGTTCGGCCGTTATGGAAACGCAATGTCTCACCAGTATCTCATATCCTTGGCAAAATTGCATGTTTTTTTTGATGCTGGGAACAATATGGATATGGAATGACGAACTTTGTTGAGGACTCTGGTAGAGAGCGAGCATATAGCCGCAAGGTGAACCGCATAACTTGTCATACAAGGCCTCTGTTTTTCTAATGAGAGAAGCAAGCAAGAGTTCGTCGATATCGAGCAGGGTGTGCATCTTCTCAAAACGGGGAAGAATCAGGATTTCATATGCGCTTTCACTCCAATAAGGGACCACTGCAAGAAATTGCTCATTTTCTGCAACGATACGTTTTCCTTGTCCCATCTCATTCATTGCATAATCATGCAGGAGCAATGAACCCTTGCGCTTGTAATATTCGCTTTGCCTTTTCAGCTCTTCGCTTGCAACAGTATCAATTTGAGTGTTCCCCATCAAAAGAAGGTCTGCTCCTCGTTGGTAAAGGAAACAAATGGTATTGTCTCTTTGGGCCGCCTGGACCAGGACCTGTGCGGAAAGACCTTCAGGACAAGGAATACTCTCCATAAACAGCTGCTCGCATTGCAAACGGAACAGACCTTCGACCGAGGCGAAAGGCGATAGCTCTTCCTTTTGGTGAATACCGGTTTTTTCCATGGGGAGGAGGGTGGGCAACGAGGACGATTGAAGGATCTCGACCCAGATACCCCTCAGGGGGTTGTATCGTAACTGGCTCATATGCATACAGTACAAAGAAGCTGGCTTTCACGCAAGATGAAAAATCTTTCTTTTGTATATTGACATGGTCCATGGTTTTATTATACAAGCTTGTATATGGAGTTTCTATGTCGGTGAAAGCAGTCATACTTGGCATTCTCAGAAGAGGACCTCTGTATGGATATGAACTCAAGCGAATCATCGAGCAGGAGATGGGTGACTGGACCGATATAGCCTTCGGCTCGATTTATTTTGCCCTGGAGGGTCTGGCGAAAGAGGGTTTTGTGACCGCAGAGACTCAGGAATCCACCTCACATCGTCCTTCCCGAATTGTCTACACAATTACCAAGACAGGGGAAAGGGAATATCTGAGACTTCTTCGTGAGCTTTGGCAGGATACAAGCAGACAAACGAGCCCTTTGGATATAGGCATCGCATTCCTTCAGGACTTACCAAGGGAAGAGGTTAGGGGATATCTGGAAAAACGAGTGGAGGGCCTTGAGAGCAGTCTTGAATATCTTCGTAAGCATGAAGAGGAAACCCTTGCCAAACCACAGGTCCCTGAGGAAAGCCGTTTCATTTTCTCCCATGCCCGATTCAGGCTTGAGGGAGAATTGGCATGGGTTCGTGAAGTCCTCTCCTCACTATAATTTTTTTAGTATTATATTCTAGATTGTATATATATATCTTGTATAATGGAGACACTAATGAGCACAGGTAGAAAAATGAAAAAAGTTTTCTTTTGGAATCCACAGGCCATCACCTTGAAAGCCTTCTGTACCGGTGTTGGGGTTGTTGTGTTATCATTTTTAATGATTCCTTTGTCTGAGGAAAATCCGGTTGGGATTATTATCAGGGACGTTTTGATGATTCTTGTTGCTGGTCTTTTTTATCCACTAAGTTGCATGAAGGACGAAGGGAATTGGGAGGAATTTGGTCTGACAACAAAACGATGGTACCTGTTTCTTCTGGGAAATCTTCTGCTTTCACTGATGTTGGTAGCTGTATTCATGAAAAAAAGTCCTCTTCCCTCAGACTTCAGGTTTGTCGCACATTGGAAAGAAATCCTTTATATCCTGCTTGCAGGGGTCTTTGAGTGCATTGTCTTTTATTCCTTCATCAGAACGGCCTTTTCCCGTTCATTTGGACCGGTCGTTGGAGTTGTGGTGACTGCGATTTTCTATTCGCTTCACCATGCAGGCTTTCAGCCTGAATTCGGCAAGCTGTTTTTTGTAGGGCTCTTGTATGCTGTTTTTGTGGCGATGACCAATAACATTCTTGTCATCTTTCCTTTTTTCTGGGGGGTCGGAGCCGCTTGGGATGTCCTGGTCCAATCAGAGGCTGTCTCTTCGATTGCGTATCCCCTCCAACGTTCGCTTTTCCTTGTATCCGGTATGATTCTCATTGTGACGATAATTCGAAGCTCAACAAGGGAAAACAGAATTCCTGAGGGGGGAGCGATTCTTGACAAGGAAGGACTGACCGCTGAGGAATATGGTCAAAGAATGTACCTGCATCTTGCAACCGAGTATCAGCGGTTCGCAAGGGATGCTGCTTTCTCGTTGTCCCTTCCTGCAAAAGCAAGGATTCTTGAACTTGGTCCGGGGCCTGGCTGGGCTGGGCTTGAGCTCCTCAAACTTAAAAATGATATGACTCTCATTGCGATTGAAGCCTCTCCCGATATGATTCGTGCTGCACAAAAGAATGCAAAAAAGGAAGGACTCCAAAAGAGGACCGAGTATCTTCAGGGATTTGCAGAGGATTTGTCCCGCTTTGCTGCTGCCAGCTTTGATGCGGTGATTTCCCGTGACTCACTTCATCATTGGGATGACCCCTCCTCTGTGTTCATGAATATTGACCGAGTGCTGAAACCCACAGGGAGGGTTTTCATTGTTGACAGCAAGCGCAATCTTACTCTTGTGGAGCAGATGGTTGTGCGCCTCGCCTGTATGCATCTCGGACCAAGCATGGCCCAAGCATGGAGGAACTCAATCAGGGCAAGTTGGACATCCAGGGAACTGAGGACCCTGTTCAGGGAAAGCGATCTCTCTCAGTGGACAGTGAGCTCCCATTTTCTTGATTTGGTAATTGAAAGGAAAGTTGATTGAGATTCGTGTGCAATTTCTTGTTATCTGCCGGATTGTTTGAAGAAGTGGTACGTTTTGTTGTTATGCAAGGTGAGGGCGATTGAGAGCAACAACGTCAGGAATTCAGCCAGAGGGACAGCCAGCCATACTCCCGTGATTTGGAGAAATCGAGGGAGTATCAACAAGGCAAGAGCGAGGAATCCAAAAGTACGTGAGAAGGAGATGATCGCGGAGACTTTTCCATTCGATAAAGCGGTGAAAGTGGAAGATGAGAAGATGTTGAAGCCGCAGAACAGAAAGGAGAAGGAAAAGATGAGGAATCCCCTCCTTGCTATCTCATACACCTCTGTTCCCTTTGGGGAGAAAACGCTTATCAGGGAAGAGCCGAACAGGAGAACGGATATGAAGACAAGAATTGAAGTGGAACCGATGCATTCCAGGCAGAAGTGATATATTTTCGTGAATCTTGAATGATTGCCACTTCCATAGTTATAGCTGATAATCGGTGCCACTCCCATGGAAAATCCCAGATAGAAGGCAGAAAGCAGGAACTGGGAGTAAATGAGTATGGTTATGGCCGCCACTCCGTTTTCCCCGAGAAAACGCATCATCACCCTATTGAACAAGAAGGTGGTGATGGCTGTTGCGAGTTGTCCCACCATTTCCGAAACGCCATTGGAGCAACTTTCTCGAAGGACCTTGAGATGCCAGGCAGGCTTGCAGAATTTCAGAGGACCCTTTGTGTGAAGAAAGAAGGTGATGCCGAGTAGTGCGGGGACCAGGTAACCGATTCCCGTCCCCAACGCGGAACCTGCGATACCCATGTTCAGAGGAACCATGAAGACATAATCGAGGATGACGTTAAGCACTCCGCCTCCAAGGGAAATGACCAGGCCAAAGCCGGGACATCCAGCGGTGACTATGAGGTTTTGGAAAAGCACTTGCAAAATGCTTGCCGGGGTAAAAAACAGCAAGACTGACAGATAGGACTTGCAATAGGGGTAGAGAATCTCACTTGAGCCAAGGGCCCTGATTATGGTGTCGAGGAAGATTGAACCCAAAATGGCTATTATAATTCCCAGGATTGCGCCTGCGATTGCTATAAGGGTGAAGTCCTGCCGAGCTCGTTGTGCATCACCTAATCCCATTTTGCGAGCGATGATTGCGCTGCCTCCGGTTGCCAGCATGGTGCCAAGTCCTACAATGATATTGATCACAGGACATACGATATTGAGGGCTGAAAGGGCGTTGGTGTTTACAAAACGAGAGACAAAGATTGTGTCGACAAGAGTATACAGACCCAGGAAAATCATCATGACGATGGTGGGTAGGGCAAAACGCACTAGAAAGATGCGAGTGAAATCTTGATCGAGGGCATTATTTTCTTCTGGCATGAGGGTTCTTTCCTAATGTTGCTTGTGGAGTATGAACTTTTGAGTCGGATATCCAAACTCAACAAGCAGTTCCGCTTCAGTGAATCCGAGCTCCTTGCATGTTTTCCTATAACCGGGATCCGCTTTGTCACCTTCACGGAAGGTGGTGATGCTTATCTCCTTCACTGAAGGATATTCGTCCATGACCTTTTGCAAGAAGGTCTTTGCCATGCCTTGTTTCCTGTATTGGGGATGGATGCCTAAAAAGTCGATACTGCCGGTATTGTAATTAAAGACCATGATGCCAATGGCGATTTTTTCCTCCTTCATAATCAAGGCTCTTCCGTCCTTTATGTTTTTCTTCAACAGCTTCTTGTATGACTCTTCCTTAAGGCAAGGAAAGCCATCCACGACGAGACGGACCAGATCCATCCAGAGGGGAATATCCTCCATGGTCGCAAAAACAATGTCTTTTTGCCGATCATCATCCGCTTTGGCAGGGAGAGGCTCCTCAAGCAAGTGATATCTTAGTTGCAAGGGATAAAACTCCTCATCTGTCCTGTATTGATACGGCGTCTTCTTATACATCGCCTTGAAAATGGCGGAAAACGACTGCTGGCTCTCATATCCCGCACAAAGCGCGATATCAAGGATTGGCCTGTCAAAGAAGACCAGCGACTTCGCGGCTTCTGTCAATTGGCGCCGCTGGACATATTCATGGAGCGTAAGACCCACCGAATTTGTGAACATCCGATGCAGATGGTATTTTGAATAATGGACGGACTTGGCGACTATCTCCAAGTCGATTTTCTCCTGCAGATGTGTCTCGATATAATGTATTGCTTCTTTGACAATTGCAATATTTCGCTCCATTGCTGCATACCTCCATTTTTTCGTAGTATATCAAAAAAGGGATTCAAGTCTTTCATGATTCTTGCTATTGCAGGCAAATTCGGCGGAAGTTTTACTTTTTTTCATACTTTTTTCATAGTTTCCTTCATTTTTCCTCATACTTACCTCATACCATCTGGATAAATCCAATGGAGGATTTTAGAATGAAAAGAAAAATAGTAATGATTCTCGTAAGTTTGGCTATGGCCTCGGTATTTGCTGGAGGTGCTTCAGAGAAGAACGTGGCAGTCAAAAATTACACTTTTGGTGGTTCCTCCACCGTAGCTCCGATTATCGCCAGTGCGATTCCCGCCTTTGAACAGGGGAATCCCTCAAGCAAGATTAGTTATGAGACTCTCGGTTCCTCGGTGGGTATCAAGCAGCTCCAGGCTGGAACGTTGAGCCTGGCAGGTTCCAGCAGAGAGCTGAAGGATGCTGAAATTGCAGGTGGCCTGGTTCCCACCACCATTGCTTTGGATGGATTGTCGGTGGCTGTGAACAAGGAAGTCGGCATCAG
>Ga0172378_10002553_pt1 | contig 17093 bp, 16 predicted proteins | sample GrowelOW332metaG_FD_119755 | JGI IMG/M metagenome (GOLD analysis project Ga0172378, IMG submission 119755) | Groundwater microbial communities from an aquifer near a municipal landfill in Southern Ontario, Canada - Pumphouse #3_1 metaG | ecosystem: Environmental > Aquatic > Deep subsurface >... | reverse complement strand
CATTAAGCTATCGACTTATAGCGATGTCACTAGAACCATAAGCAACTCCACAAGCACATATGCTATTTCTGGCCTTGGCGCCATCACTTCTCTTTCCGTTACCACAACCGGCACTTTGACCGCCACCTACTCTTATGATGGAACGACTTATGGAACGCTTGATATAGCTACTATCGCTTCGAAAAAGCCATTCTATGTTAAGCTCGCTTCAACTAGCGTCATTACCTCCATCACTTTGACTTATGACACCAGCGATTTCTTCTTATCGCAACAAACCACGAATGATTTCGAAAGACAAGCGATCTATGGCGATACGACCTCTTCGCCTCTTCTTACTTTGCAAGCCTTCGCGGCGGCCGCGAAAGATTCAAGCGGCAATTACGTCTCGTTTGAAAACCCATCAAGCGCCATTACCACGGTGACGGCAATGTTTGACAAGGTCCTTAACCTCATCAATGATCCTAATGGCTTCTATCAAAGAGGCTATGCTGAGGATTATTCCTCAAAGCGGGATACTCCTTCTTTCCGCTCCAGAGCCTATGTTCTTTATAACATCCTTAATTTCACCAGCGGTACCTACACCGTCAATCTTGGTCAATACCTAAAGCGTGATTATTCTTCCTCGTATATGGGCATCGCCGCCGTCTTCACCAGTGCCTCTTACGATGTCACCTCCGAGTCTAATTACTTCAAGAATTGCCTGACTTTAGCTACTACCGCTGAAGCCATCATTGGCAATAATCAAACCGCCTTGATAGGCATGGACCAAATCCACACGAAGATGGCAGCTTTAGCATCCGATACCTCTTATTCCTTAGGCAATGAGCTTTCTTCTTCCTATACCTCATCCAGCCAGTTTGGTAAGCAAATCGCCGCAGGGCAATTAGCATCGCTACTTAGCCAAGTCGTGACTTACTCTAAGAGCGGTTCTTATTACACTGGCGTGGCTCCTATTAATGCTCCAGCTTATACAAAAGACACAGTCCTTACCACCCATAGCGCAGATATTACATCAACTGCTAGCGGTCTTCTCGCTTACGCTGATTCGATGGTTGGGGAGTCAACGGTGCTAGAAGCCTATACGAACATCGTTTCCTTCTATGGCGATATAGGAGCCAGCAAGTACCTGACCGACTATGCATCCGCTCCAACTGCCACCTCATTCCCAGTGAGTGAAGCCGCGAAGACCTTATTCACGAATAGGGATAGTTCTTCTTTCAGCGCAAAAGATAAGCAGCTCTTTGGCTACTTCTACTTAGGAGTCGAATATGACTTCTTCGTCGCCCGTCACTTCTACCATGATTCTAATACCTTGCTTGGTTGGAGCGCGGTGAACTATCCTGATCCATTTCTCACTGGCTTTAGTTACGCTACAGCTGGAGCTTCTATCGCTACGGCATGAAGACAGTTCTTTCTCCCTATAAATATGAGTTTACTGTTTTAGGCTCGCGGTTTATCGGAATCCTCACTAGAGTCACTTCTAAGGAGGATTTCGATTTATCATTATCGAAGATCAAAGAGGATTATCCAAAAGCCACCCATTACGTTTATGCCTTTACAATCGATAAGGCAAATGAAGGGTGTAGCGACGATGGTGAGCCTTCTCGCTCAGCGGGATTACCGTTGCTTAACATCGTAAGAGGCGCCTCTACTATTGAGACCTCTTTAGTTATAGTTAGGTACTTTGGAGGGACTAAGCTTGGACTACCTAGACTTACTAGGACTTATAGAGATATTGGCAAAATACTAGTATCTCAGGCCGACTTTGCGGAGATAATCAAAGGAGAGAGCCTAACTTTAAAAACGGATTATTCCTCTTTTGAAGAAGCTAAACGCCTCTTTTTTAGAGCAGGCCTAGAGACTAAAAATGAAAAATTTGATACAAAAGTCATCTTTAATGTAACGGGGGATGCTAAGATTGTTGAGCCTCTTCTAAAAGGGCTTAATAAACTTGAAGTCGAAAGAAGAGAAAACACAGAAATCCTAAGGAGGATCGATAAATGATATCAGCCACTGAGTACGAAGCGAGACGCCAAAGACTATTCGACATGATGGAGAGCGGAAGCGCGCTTCTGGTTTTCGCTGGAGTTCCTAAAGTATCTAGCGCCGACGAGGAACTTCCTTTTGAAGTTAACCGAAACTTTTATTATCTTACTGGCATTTCCCAAGAGGGCAGTGCCTTATTACTAATAAACTCAGATGGAGAGATGCAGGAATTCCTCTTCGTTTTGCCTTTCGATCCTAAGAAAGAAAGATGGTATGGGAAGCGCCTTACTCCTTTTGAGGCTAGCGTCATCTCTAAAGTAGGCAATGTCCTTCTTTCAACCTCCCTTGATGGCAAACTTGACACAATTTTCAATCCCAGTATCAGGGATTATGGCGATGTCGAAAAGCTCTATCTTGATCTTGACCGTGAAATCAAGGTGGCTGATTACACCTCAACTAGAGAGTTTAAGAACACCATGTCTCTCACCTATCCTACGATTTTCATTCTTGATGCCTATCCTCTAGTCACGACATTAAGGCTTAGGAAGTCCATGAGAGAGGTCGATGAGCTAAAGAAAGCCATCGCGACCACGAAACTTGGTTTAGCGGCAATTTGGAGCAAACTCCATCCCGGGGTCAAAGAATACGAACTCGCCGATGAGTTCCTTAAAGTAATCAATGATGATAATGGCTATCAGGGATTGTCTTTCCCAACAATCATGGCTTCTGGGATCCATGGCACTTGCTTACATTACCCTACACCTTTAGGAACAGTAGGCGTAGGGGAGTTAGTCCTTATGGATCTAGGGGCAAGGAGCAATTTCTATTGCGCCGATATAACCCGTACCGTCCCAGTCAATGGAAGATTCACCGAAGAGCAGCTTAAGGTTTATAACATCGTCCTAGGATGCAATAAGATGGTGGCCGAGGCCGCTAGACCTGGAGTCACTATCGAAGACCTCCAAAACAAAACGGTGGAGTATTTAGCCTCCGCTTGCCTTAGAGAAGGCTACATCTCTAAGAAGGAAGACATCATTAATTACTATTTCCACAATATCTCTCACTTCATCGGACTTGACACCCACGACCCATATCTCAATCCTTTGGACAAAGGCTATAAGAAAGTCACCCTTGAACCAGGCATGGTCATTAGCGATGAGCCAGGGCTATACATGGAAGATAGAGGCATTGGCATTCGTATCGAGGATGATCTTCTCATCACGCAAAGCGGATGCGAGGTGCTAAGCAAAGACATAATCAAAGAGCCAAAAGACATCGAGCGCTTCCTCACTTCGAGAAGGCAATAATCGTCTAGAGCAACTCTAGAGGCCAAACGATTTAGACGTTTGGCCTTTTCTGTCTAAATTTTCGTCAAAGAAAGACAAATTGCTCATGGATTGAAAGCGCTACGAATCATATAATAGACCGGTATGAAAAAATATCTCTTGGCAATCGACCAAGGCACGACTTCGACCCGTGCCATTTTGATTTCAAAAAAGGGCGAAGAACTTTTTAAGGCTCAGCGGCAACTGGAATGTCTATTCCCAAAGCCAGGCTGGGTGGAGCAAGACGCCGACAAGATTTGGATTTCGGTGGTGGACGTCATAAACGAGCTCCTTATTGTCTCTGGCGCCAAATGGGAAGAGATCGCCGGCATTGGCATTACCAATCAGCGCGAGACCTCTATAGTCTGGGATAAGAAGACAGGGAAGGCCATCTATAACGCGATTGTTTGGCAAAGTAAGGAAACCCAAAAAATCTGCGATGACATGGCCAAATACTCTTCTTTCATCTCCGAGAAGACGGGACTCAGGATGAACCCTTACTTCTCAGCCAGCAAAGTCCGTTTCATCTTGAATAAGATTCCTGGGGCTCAGGTTCGGGCAGAGAAAGGCGAGCTTCTTTTTGGGACGGTTGATAGTTGGCTGATCTATAAGATGACGGAGGGGAAGAATCACTTCACCGATGTCACCAATGCCTCAAGGACGATGTTATTCAATATCTTCAAGATGGATTATGACGATGAGCTCCTAAAACTTTGGAACATACCACGCGTCATGCTTCCTGAAGTAAAAGATAATTCATTTGATTATGGCGAGGCTTCCTTCTTCCCGGGATCCGTCCATATTTGCGGGGTGGCTGGGGACCAGCAAGCGGCTCTCTTTGGGCAGTGCTGCTACAAAGAAGGCGAGAGTAAAAACACTTATGGAACTGGTTGCTTCATGCTTATGAATACCGGAAGCAAACCTATTAGAAGCAAGAATGGCCTTCTTACCACCGTTGCTTGGAGGTTTGGCGGAGAGACTACTTACGCCCTTGAAGGCTCGGTATTTATTGGCGGAGCCATCGTCCAATGGGTTCGTGATGAGATGGGATGGATCAAGCATTCCGCCGAAAGTGAGTCCTACGCCGAGCGAAAGCCTGACACCGCCGGAGTTTATGTAGTCCCAGCCTTTGTGGGCTTAGGCACCCCTTATTGGGATGATGAGGCGCGAGGTGCGATCTTTGGCCTAACTAGAGGAGCGGACCGCCATAACATAACTAGGGCCGCCCTTTATTCAATCGCGTACCAGTCCAAAGACGTTATCGACACGATGAAAAAAGACGCAGGACTAGAGCTTCCTGTCCTTAAAGTGGATGGAGGAGCTAGCGCAAACTCTCTTCTAATGCAGTTCCAAAGCGATATCCTTCAATGTGAGGTCCGCCTCCCAAAATGCATTGAGACAACCGCCTTAGGGGCTGGATATTTTGCGGGTCTTGAATGTGGCTTCTTCAAAGACAAAAAAGAGATTGAGCTTAACCACGCCTCAGCCAAAAAGTACTTCCCGAAGATGAAACCATCGGAAGCCAAGAAGCTTTATAAAGGCTGGCAGATGGCTGTCAAAGCCACAAGAGTCTATAAGCCTGAAGATTAATATCCTTAGCAAAAGTGGCTTAGAAATTTTGATTTTCGCTAATTTTCAGTTTTTTCGGTGACGATAAGTAACGTTAGACAAATATAGAGAGCATGCACAATTTCAAAAATATGTTGAATTGTTAGGAACTTTTTTCTCTCTTTAGTTTACAATGAATAACGCATGGAAAAAGACATCATCCCCGAAGATAAGTTCAAAGAGCTTCTTTCTGTAATTCCTAATGCCAAAGGGCAAGACGAGCCTTTTCTTTATGAATGCTACACGGACGCCATGGAAGGGGCGGGGTCATTAAAGGAAGAAAATCCCATTTTGGCCAACATGCCAATTAACTCCGTCCAGCTTGTTTTATATATCGTCAACGAACACGCTTTTTACTTAATGATGCATCCTGAGCTGAAGATGGACGAGCTTAAGAAAACCGATGATTATGAAAGACTAATAATTTCTTTGGCGGTTGATAAATATTTCACCAATGAGCACCTCGATTACAAGATGGGGTCTTTTACCACGAGATTCTTGCCAGAAATATCGACCTTGTCATTATATTTGAATTTTATTCTCGGGATGTTAGGGCGTTATAAGCAAGGCGATCCAAAAGAGACCCTTATCGTCGACATCATGAATAAAGGCTTCTCGATGGCCAAATGCATAATGACCCTTTTGACCAATGGCTTTGAGACTGAGGCTTTCTCCACTTGGAGGACCCTTCATGAAAATGAATGCATCTTGCAGGTGCTTGTCAAGTTCGGTCAGCCTGTCATCGATGAGTACTTGAAGCATTTGAAGTATGCCGTTGCCTTCCGTGGGGGCCTTCCAAAAGAAGAGACCGATGCCACTTTCGTGAATATAAAGAATGAGATGCGAGCGGTGGACCTAAAAAGCAAAGACATGAAGCGCTTTATCGAGTATGGCTGGCTTTTGGCTGTTCCTCATGCCTCAGAAGACGTAGAATTCAAACTTAATTTCAGGGATGGGGTGGAGCGCGAGGCAGGTCTACGTGAATATTCAAAAGTCTATGAGATGTCTAGCGAGATCGCCCACTCTTCGCCTTTGCTTATCTACTCGCGCAAGAATTATTTCTACTTGGTCACCATACTAAATCTATATGAGTCCTTCTTCCGCCTTGAGAAAATATTCTCCTCGCTTTATCTTTCTAGCGCCCCGAAGGCCGACCAAGAGAAATACCTCGCTATGAGGAAGCTTTACTTTGGAGAACTTAGCACAATCTATTCATACGAGAAGGCCCGTTTTCAAAACCTTCTAGCAAGTGGTAAAAAAGATGAGCTCCCACCTAGAGGGGCTTCTGATTCAACTGAAGAATAAAATGAAAACCCAGCCTAGGACTAAATCCCTTAATGCTGGGTTTTCTCGTATTAGATATTATACGTCGGCATAGCAGGAGCCACCGATGAATTCTCGCATTAAGGAGTTGGATGGCACCCACTCGTCGGACATATCAATGAAGAACTTGAGCATCCTCGTAAGACGCTCAGCGTCAGGGTAGAAGGGACTATCCTTCTCGATGGCAGCAAGTAGAGGCATGGCATACTTTTTCATGACAGGCAGTTCGTAAGGCAAGAAGGAATTGTAGACGTAATCGCTCCCCTCTTGTGTGCTATAAATCCACTTGAATTCGCCTTGCCGGACCTTCGGCCACATGCTTAAGGTTTCCTCAGCTGGCGAACCACGGAACTTTTTGTCTCGGACAATTCGTCTTACGAGTCTTAAATCCGTTAAGGAGAGTGGGTTCCCATCATCGAGGTTAATCTGCGCTTGAGGCGAGATGAAGATCTTAAACTTATTGGACTTAGGGATGGAGACGGTTAGCTCATCGTTTAAGGCGTGAATGCCTTCAATTATGATTGGCTCATCACTGCCGACTTTAAGCTTTCTTCCATCAACTCGGCACCCTTTTTCAAAATCAAACTTTGGGAGGGTGACTTCTTCACCGTTAATAAGATCAAGCATGTTCTGGTTGAAGCAATCGATGTCGAGGGCATTGATGGCTTCTAGATCTGGTGCTCCATCTTCGCCAAGAGGAACTTCCGACTTGGCTTTGTAATAGTCATCGATCGATATACGGATTGGCTTAATGCCTCTAGAAAGAAGCTCGATTCTCAAGCGGTTTGCAAATGTTGTTTTTCCAGAAGATGAAGGCCCAGCAACGCAGATAAGGCGGATATTGCCAATATCATCTTCGATTAACTGGCCTAGTTCGGCAAGCATTCTATTATGGCGCGCTTCGCAGACATTGATGAATTCGATTGGCCCAGCGGTCTCGATTTCCTCGTTTATTCTAGCCACGGTATCAACGCCAACGATCTTGGCCCAGTCATGGCTTTCTTTTAAGGTTCTCCCGAAAGTGGGGGCGTCTTCGAAAGGAGGAAGCTCACCATCGCATTCGCTTCTTGGGTATTGCACGAGGAATCCTGGGGCGTAAAGCCTAATCTTGTATTTGGTTAGGTAGCCAGCTGAAGGAACCATGTGCGAATACATATAATTTAGATACCCATCGCACTCATAAAGGTGGACGGTCTTCTCTGGGCGGTACTTAAGAATTGATAGCTTATCGCTAAAGCCTTTATCTTGGTAGATCTTCGACGCTTCTTCGTTGGTGACGATTAGTCTCCTAAACGGGAGGTTGGCGGCCACAATCTTATCGATTTCATGGTCGATCTTAAGAAGCATGGCCGTATTGGCGCTGTATCCTGGGGTCAAAAGATGGATGGAGATGCAGCGGCTCACGTTATAAGCGAACCTGATCTTCAAATTTGGATAGGTGCGCGCAAAAGCCATGGCGATGACATAGCGAAGAGAGGCTTCATAAATCTTGGTTGAGTCGTGATCTTTGAGGGTCAGGAATTCAACATTGGCATCATAATAGACCTCATACGTTAATTCTCTGACGCGGTTATTTACTTTGGCGCAGATATACTTCATTGAGTCTTTTTCGTCAAGAAGCGATAGAAGTGCGACTTTTTTATCGAATTTTAGTTCTTTTCCGTTTGTTTTGATTGTGAATGACATAGACGCTTTGTCCGCCTTTCTTGTGGGGTGAGCAGGCTATGATAATCTTTGAAGAGGAATTGTGCAAGCGCTTTCAGTCTTGAAAGAGCACGCGCTTCCCCTCGTTGCCTGCTGCTCCCAATATTATTAGTTATCTCGTATTTTCCTTCAAGTGGTTTTTTGATTTGGCTCAGTTGGGGTTATAATCATAATTATGAAAAAACTACTTATCGTAGTCGACTTCCAAAAAGACTTCGTCGATGGGGCTCTTCCTTATCCTGAGGCAGCTGGTTTCCTTCCTCGTGTCGATGAGCTCATTGATACATATGAAAGATGTGATAACGATGTCATCTTTACTCGTGACGAGCATAGCAAAGATTATCTCCATACTGAGGAAGGGCGGAATCTCCCAGTGCCTCATTGCCTAGAAGGAAGTGAAGGATGGGCCTTTTGCGGGGATTTAGAAGAAAGAGCCAAGAAGCATCTGGTTTTCACAAAGGACACTTTTGGGTCTTCAAAGATGTTCGATTACCTTGAAAAACATTCTTCCGAATATTCTTATATCGCTTTAGTCGGCTTAGATCTATCGATTTGCGTCTTAACTAACGCCCTACTTGCGAAGACCGCTTGCCCTAACGCCCATATCGTGGTGGACTTATCAGCTAGTGGGTCAAGCGACGCCGAGGCCGCCCATCACGCGATAGAGGCTTTGCGCAGGGTTCATGTCGAAGTGGCTGATTTTTCAAAGGGCAAGAACGGTCTGCTATAGGAAATTTCTTAGACAATTTCCCTCTTTGGTTCGTTGACTTTTTCCCCTTTTGAACCTACTATGACTACGCTACGTTCCTAAAGGAATAAAAGAATGGTTAAATGGTTTGCAAAACTTAGCGGTGAGAAAAAAGACTTTTTCCTCTTGGCTGCGGTGGGGGTTCTTGGCTTTATTTTCCTTGTCCCTCTCATGTTTTTGCACCGTGGCGACTGGGCCCTTGGCTGGCTATGGGGAACCTGTATTGAACTGATTTGCTATTACTCATTAATGAAATTCGCCCTTGCTTTCACATCTAATGACGACTCGCAATCAAGCAAAGTTGGCATTTACCTTTTCTCCGGACTTCGCTATTTGCTTTATGCTGCCGGCCTAATCATTGCGGCTATCTGCACCTTCAAAAGCGAATGGTTCGGTGGCTGGAGCGCCCTTAATTTCTATGCCACGGCAATCGCCTATCTTCCTATGCCAATCGTAATTGCTATCACCCATTTATCTAGAAACCGGAAGCTCGACAGCGTCCAAACCCCAAAGAAAGATGATCATCCTGGTTCTCCTTCTGAGGGCGATAAGAAATGAATTTAGTTGTAGTGGATGACACCACGGTTGATTTCAATTATAAAATCGCGCATATGTTCGATTGGTCGATCGATGCGCCTCTTTATTCGTCTTTGATGATTATGGCGATCGTGGCGGTGCTTGCCATAATCGTTGGCATTTGGGCGAGGGTGGCATATAAAAAGAAAGCTTACCTAAAACGCTCGAAAGGCTTTTTGTTCTACGCCGAATGGTATTACGAGTTCTGCCAAGGATTCGTTGATAAGAACATGGGTGAAGGCTTCACTCTATTCGGTGGCTATTTCATGTGCTTATTCGCTTACCTCTTTGTGGCCTTTAACTGGGGCCTAACCGGGATGCCTTCCGTCATTGATTGGTTAGCGGCGCCTCTTTCTTTATCCTTAATCATGTTCGTTCTAATCCAAATCCAAGGCGTCAGGTTCAATCATTGGCATTATTTCCATAGATACGTCGAGCCAATCGTGGCCTTCTTGCCAGTGAACCTCATCACAATGTGGTCGCCAATCATCTCCACTTGCATCCGTATGTTTGGCAACTGCATTGCCGGAACCATCATAATCGGCTTGATTCAGTGGGCGTTATCAAATGCCTCGGGTGCTCTATTTGGCTCCCTTACAACGATGGCCCAAGTCAACTATTTCCCATCTTGGGACATCACCCATTCTACTGTCTGGACTCAAATCTTCTTAGCCCCTCTTCCAATGGGCGTGCTTAATATCTACTTTAGCCTTTTCTCGGGGTTTGTCCAAACCACCGTCTTCGGATTCCTCAACGCCTTATGGATGGCGCAAGAACGTCCGATGGAAGAGGAGCCAAAACTTGCCGAGCGGCAAGACGTAGCCCCCAAAGCGAGTTTGGCGTCTTGAGAATGGGACAAATAATCAATAGGAGGTTATTGTTATGACTACAATCGGAATGTGCGCCCTTGCGGCGGCAATCGCTGTGGCCTTCGGGTGTCTCTCCGCCATCGGCGAGAGTCTCATCATCTGCCACGCAATTGACGGGATGGCCAGGAACCCAGAAATGCAGCCAAAGCTTCAAAGCACGATGATCATCGGTGTCGCGCTTGATGAGTCAACTGCCATTTACTGCCTTGTCATCGCTATTCTTATTCTCTTTGTCACCACTTCGATGGCTTAAGGAGCAAACCATGTACTTCCTTAATCACATGGTGATGGCTGACTCGACGGGAACTCCATTCACGCCTGAGGATTTCTTGAACAAACTCTTCCCTAACTTTTGGAGTTTTCTCATCAATTTTCTGGCTCTGATTGCTCTTTTCGTTGTTGTCTATTTCATCGCTTATAAGCCTTTAAGGAAACTTGTTCAAGCCCGCAAAGACTATGTCGACCACAATATCCATGACTCGGAAGAAGCCAAGGCCATCAATGAACGGAAGGCCAAAGAGGCTGACTCCTTGATTACTAGCGCTAAGACCGAAGCCAGTGGCATTATCCAGAAAGCCAAATTGGATGCCGTCGCTAAGGCGGATGAGATTACTACCGAAGCTGAGAAAACTGCTGCCCAGAAGCAAAAAGATGCGGATATCGCCATCAAACAATCGGAAGAAAAGAGCCGCCAGGCCCTTCACGCCGAGATTGTCAATATTGCGATGGATGCCTCAAAGAAAGTCCTCGGCCGAGAAGTTAATGATGCAGACAATGAGCGTTTGGTCAATGATTTCGTGAAAGACGTTAACGACAAGCAAGGCAAAGGCCATGAGTAAGTCGAAATACGTAAGTTATGGCAAGGCCCTTTATGATTTAGTGGTGACTAACAAAGCCGAGCTTGAGGAGTACCAGAAGGCACTCCATGACATCGAGGAAGGCTTTTTCGCCCATCCCGAGCTCCAAGCTACCTTGGCTTCGTATTCAGTTCCTCTAGATAAGCTTTATGGAATCGTGGAGGAAGCTTATTCCCATTTTGAGCTTAAGCATCTTGTCCCCTTCATGAAACTGCTGGTCAATAAACGTCTAATCAATCATTTTTCCGATATTAGAACGGCCTTCAATTCCTTCGCCAATGAAACTCGCGGAGTGAAAGAGGGCATCGTCTATAGCGTTCACCGTTTGTCTAGCGAAGAGATCAGCAAACTTTCAGCCAGCTTAGAGAAAAAACTCGGGTCGAAAGTCGAACTCACGAGCCGCTTAGAGCCATCTCTCTTAGGCGGAGTGAGGATCTATATCGATGATAAGGTTTTTGATGGATCAATAGAGACCAAACTTGAGAACCTGCGGAACACTCTATTAAAGGATTAGGAGGAAACTTATGAAAACCGAAGATATCAGCGCCCTTATAAAAGAACAAATAAAGGGTTTCGAAGGTGCCGTTGAAAGCGACGATGTCGGAACCGTTATCACGGTTGGCGATGGCATCGCTATCATTTATGGCCTTCGTAGCGCCATGCTTGGTGAGCTTCTCCTTTTCCCTCACGATGTGATAGGCATGGTCATGAACCTCAACGCCGATGATGTCGGTGCGGTGATTCTTGGGGAAGACGTCCTCATCAAAGAAGGGGATACCGTTAAGCGAACTAGAAAAGTCGCTGAGGTCCCTGTTGGGGATGGGATGCTTGGAAGAGTCGTCTCTCCTTTAGGACTCCCAATTGATGATTTAGGACCAATTAAGTCCACAAAAACCCGCCCAATTGAAAGAATTGCCCCGGGTGTTATGACCCGTGAGTCGGTCAATACCCCTCTAGAAACTGGTATCAAAGCCATCGACTCCATGATCCCTATCGGAAGAGGACAGCGTGAGCTAATCATCGGTGACCGCCAAACTGGCAAGACCTCCATTGCTATCGATACCATCATCAACCAAAAAGGCAAAAACGTTAAATGCGTCTACGTTGCTATTGGCCAAAAGAATTCCTCGGTTGCTTCAACCGTTGGGCACTTAAAGAAACTTGGATGCTTCTCTTATGTGACGGTTGTCAACGCTTCCGCCTCTGAACCTGCCCCTCAGCAATATATCGCCCCCTTCGCCGGGATGGCCATGGCTGAGGAATGGATGGAAAAAGGCGAGGACGTCCTCATCGTTTTCGATGATTTATCAAAGCACGCGGTCGCTTACCGCACCCTTTCATTATTACTTCGCCGCGCCCCAGGGCGTGAAGCGTATCCAGGAGACATTTTCTATCTCCACTCGAGACTTCTAGAAAGGGCCTGCAAACTCTCCAAAGAATATGGCGGAGGCTCAATAACCGCTTTGCCTATCATCGAGACTCAGGCTGGCGATATCAGCGCCTATATTCCTACTAACGTTATCTCCATCACCGATGGCCAGATATTCCTCGTCACCGATTACTTTACCTCAGGCCAGCGTCCTGCAATCGATTCAGGATTCTCAGTATCGCGTGTTGGTAGCGCCGCCCAGTATAAGTGCATGAAGCAAGTCGCTTCTTCCTTAAAGATTGAGCTAGCCAACTACCGCGAGAACCTTTCCTTCTCTCAGTTTGGGAGCGATCTTGACCCTGAGACCAAGAAGATCTTGACGCATGGCGCCATCGTCACTGAGGCCTTAAAGCAAAAGAATTACTCGCCATTCCCTATGGAAAAAGAGGTGGTGGAGCTCTTTGCCGTCAAGAACCGTTTCCTTGATGATTTGACGTTAGACAAAGTGAATCCTTTCCTTGAAGACATGTATCAATACATCTCCGATAACCATAAGGAAATCATTGACTCCTTAACGAAAAACAAGGTCTTTGATGATGCGCTCACTGAGTCGCTTAAGAATGCCATCACCGATTTCAAGAAAATGAGGCAATAGGATGTCAGCCGGGCTAACCAAAACAAAAAGAAGAATTGCTTCGATCTCCAGCACCGAGAAGACCACCAAAGCGATGGAACTTATCGCGACGGTCAAGCTGAAGAGGTTTTTGGATGCCTTTGAGAAAGAGAAATATTATTCTTCTGAATTCTTATCGCTTATGGCAGAGCTCTTCGCCCATGATAAAGAAACGGCGAGCCATTATGCCAAAATAAACGAGAATGCCACCCGTTCCTTATACATTGTCTTAACAAGCAATCTTGGACTTTGCGGCGCCTACAATAACGCAATATTCAAGTTCGTGGACGAGAATGTTGGAACGGAGAACTGCATCGCGCCAATAGGGAACAAAGGCATTCACCATTTTGAGCGGAGTGAGCGTTATGAGATTGTCTCAAAAGACTACGCTTATATTGATCTATCGACCGATTTTTTGGTCATACATGGTCTTTGCACCTCATTAAAAGATGCCTTCAACGCTGGGAAATGGCGCTCCATCAATATCGTCTATACGCGTTATATCAATTCAATCAGGAGCGCTCCAACCATCTTCCAGTTACTTCCGGTTCAAATACCGCACGAAGGATGGAAGGATGAGACTTTCTGCCCGCCGTTATTCGATGAGACTCCTAGAGCCTTGATCCATGAACTGCTCCCTAATTACTTATCGAGCGTTTGTTACGATAGATTAGTAGAGAGCCAGCTAAGTGAGCAAGCGAGTAGGCGTAACGCCATGGATAACGCCAATGATAATGCTGACTCGTTACTCGCTAAGCTAAAAATCGAATACAACAAAGCCCGTCAAAACGCCATCACCCAAGAGATTACCGAGGTAGTCTCAGGGTCTACGACCGAATAAAGGAGGAAATGCCACCAATGGAAAAAGAAAAGAAAGAAAACGAAGCCCTCTACGGAGAGGTTGTCGAAGCGGTGGGACCAGTCATCGACGTCAGGTTCCGCGATAAACATCTGCCTTCTTTGCTTACGGCCTTAGAGGTCATCTTCCCCGTGGGGAAAAAGAAACTGACCGTGGAAACGATGCAGCATATCGGAGACGATGTGGTAAGAACCGTGGCCATGGGCGCGACAGAAGGGGTGGAAAGAGGCTTCAAGGTATTTGATACAGAAAGCCCAATCACTGTCCCAGTTGGCAAATGCACGTTAGGGCGTATGTTCAATGTCCTAGGCGATCCAATCGATGGCTTAGGAGATGAAGACATTAAGAAAGCCAAACGTATGCCAATCCACCGCGAGGCCCCAACTTTTGCTGAGCAAAAGATCTCTAGCGATATCTTGGAGACGGGAATCAAGGTCATTGATCTACTTTGTCCTTACGTAAAAGGCGGCAAGGTTGGACTTTTCGGAGGAGCGGGTGTAGGCAAAACCGTTCTCATTCAGGAGCTAATTTTCAATATCGCGAGCGAACACCATGGAATCTCGGTCTTCGCCGGAGTTGGGGAAAGAAGCCGTGAAGGCAATGATCTTTATTATGAGATGAAGCATAGCGGAGTCCTTAAAAACACCGCCCTTTGCTTTGGACAGATGAATGAACCACCGGGTGCCCGTATGCGTGTTGGCCTTAGCGCTCTCACTATGGCGGAGCACTTCCGCGATGAAGAGCATCAAGACGTGCTTCTGTTCATTGATAACATTTTCCGTTTCACCCAGGCTGGGTCTGAGGTGAGCGCGCTTCTAGGACGTATGCCTAGCGCCGTTGGATATCAGCCAACCCTCGCTACCGAAATGGGCCAGTTACAGGAAAGAATTACCTCAACCAAGGCAGGCTCAATCACCTCGGTTCAGGCTGTTTATGTGCCTGCCGATGACTTTACTGACCCTGCTCCAGCCACGACTTTCTCCCATCTTGATGCCAAAACCATCCTCGATAGAAATATCGCTGCTTTAGGATTATTCCCAGCCGTCGATCCTCTTGAATCATCATCCAATATGCTTGATCCTGCCTATATTGGCGAAGAGCATTATGAAGTAGCAAGATCCGTCCAAAAGATCCTTCAACGTTACAAGGAGCTTCAAGACATCATCGCGATTCTAGGAATTGATGAGCTTTCTGACGAGGATAAAGCCATCGTCGCTAGGGCTAGAAGAGTGCGTAACTTCCTCTCTCAGCCTTTCCACGTAGCTGAAAGCTTTAACGGCTACCCAGGAATCTATGTCCCTGTCAAAGAGACCATAAGAAGTTTCAAAGCCATACTTAGTGGCAAATACGACAGCTATCCTGAAAACGCCTTCTTATACTGCGGAACGATTGAAGACGTTGAAAAGAAAGCCAGGGAGATGGAGGGCAAATGAGCTCTTTTCTCCTTAATATCCTTTCGCCCATGGGACTAGCGTATGAAGGGGAAGTGGCATCGATGTACGCTCCTTCTTCGGCTGGCCCTTTAGGCATTTTGCCAGGCCACACCCCGCTTATTGCCTCGATTAATCCAAAAGGCGGCCTTCTTTATATCGAAGATGATAATGGCAAAAAGATGATTTTCGCAGTGGCGAGTGGCGCGATTGAAGTGAAGAAAGAAAAGACGATTGTCCTCACCGAAAGAGCGGAGAGCGTGAGCAATGAAGAAGCGGGCAAAGAAGCCTTAGTCCGCTTTGGCGAATACATCAAAAAAGAGCAAAACGTCAACGATGATGTCAGAAAAGCCGAAGCGAAATTAGCCTCAGCCTATTCTTTAGATCAAAAATAGTCTTATAATACTGACGATAGCCACGGAGGGGCGAATTCATGAATTTTATCTTCATATCCCCAAACTTCCCGGTCCGCTACTTCAAGTGGGTCGAGGCTCTGAAAGACCATGGGGTTACGGTCCTAGGAATTGGTGATTCTCCATATTACGATGTTCATCCGCGTCTCAAGGCCGCTTTGAACGAATACTATTTCGTCGATGACCTTGGCAATTTTTCCAAGATGCTTGCGGCTTGCAAGTATTTTGAAAAGAAGTATGGAACCATCGGATTTATCGAAAGCGATAATGAATGGTGGCTCAATATGGATGCCAGACTTCGGGAAGCCTTAGGCGTGAAAACCGGTTTCTATCCTGCTGAAATGGAACACATCAAGGCCAAGAGTGCCATGAAGAAATGCTTCCAAGAAGGTGGAGCCAAGACGATGAGGTACACTCTCGTTGATGGTCCCGAAGATCTTGAAAAGGCAAATGAGTTCATTAAGACTGTTGGCTTCCCAGTGTTCGTTAAACCTAATGTTGGAGTTGGGTCCAATGATTCTTTTGAATTAAAGGATGAAGCAGCGGTAGCCAAATTCCTTTCAAAGAAACTTCCTGAGACATACATCATGGAAGAGTATATTGAAGGATTCATCGTTTCTTTTGATGGCGTTTGCGACTCAAAGAGCAATGTCGTCTTCTGCACAAGCGATCACTTCATGACCGCTGTAGCCAAAGTCGTAAACGACAATCTTGATTATTTCTATTTCAACAACCCATTCGCTCTTCCTTTTCAGGATATCGATGGGAAAGAATTCGAAAAGACCGGACGAGCGGTGGTAAAAGCCTTCGGGATTCGCCAGCGTTTCTTCCATATTGAGTTCTTTGTCTTAACGGAAGATAAGCCAGGATTTGCCAATAAAGGCGAGTATGTGGCGCTTGAATGCAACATGAGGCCAGCTGGAGGATACACTCCTGACCTTATTGATTATGCCAACTCCGTTTCTTGCTATGAGATTTATGCCGATGTGGTTTGCTTTGATGAGAACCGCCAAGACATGACTAAGCCTAAATATTATTCTTTTGCCTCTGCTAGAAAAGACGCCATAAGTTACGTCCATACCAAAGAAGAGGTGTTAGCAAAATACAAAGCCAATCTTTGCATGAGCGGGCGTTATCCAGCCCATATGGCTCTAGCGATGGGAGACGAGTACTTCTATGCAAAATTCACCGATTTCAAAGAAGGGCTTGCCTTTGATGATTTCGTAAGAGACAAGAAGCCAGTTCAGCCAAAAGCTGATACAGCCGCTACTACGACTGCTCCAGTAGCTAAATAAGACTATAGTAATTATTAATAAGCGAGGTGGCCTCATCTGCCTCGCTTTTTATGTTCTT
>Ga0172378_10002550_pt1 | contig 17100 bp, 13 predicted proteins | sample GrowelOW332metaG_FD_119755 | JGI IMG/M metagenome (GOLD analysis project Ga0172378, IMG submission 119755) | Groundwater microbial communities from an aquifer near a municipal landfill in Southern Ontario, Canada - Pumphouse #3_1 metaG | ecosystem: Environmental > Aquatic > Deep subsurface >... | reverse complement strand
CAATGACCGCGTTTAGCGCAGTCGTCAAGTTGTTGTATCGAGCCGTGTATCCAGTTGTCGCATTGTTGTATTCGTCAGACAAGTCTGTTTTTAGTATGCCCGTCAAGCTGCTACTGTTGTAAATAGACGCATAACGAGCATCGAGGGCCTGCTTCTCATTTGTGATGGCCGTTTTTTGTATCTCTGCAGACTGGCGCGACCCAACCATGCGGTTGTGTTCTTCAATCGGCATTTCTCCCATGTAGAGTGTTCCCATACCCAGATACAGACGGTCGGTCGCGGCGACATAGCCGATTTTACCGCCTGCCAAACTGAACTCTCCGTTCGTCATATTGATAACGGAGACGCCGTTTCCTGCCGAAATCGTACCGGTCTTGATGAGGCCGGCATCCAATCCGGTTGTGTGAATCATGTTGGAAGTGATAGTGTTGGCGGTGATGCGGTCCCCGTTCAGGGTGCCGACTTCAATCCGGTCCCCTTTGATGGAACCGGCCGTCATGTGTTCCGTCGTAATGGCAGAGGCACTGATTTGGCGGGCGAAGATACTGTCTGCCAATATGTTTTTCCCGTCGATGAAGGCAGCACCGGTTTCGGAGACTTGCTGGAGCATCGATGCGAGTTTCTCTTTTGAATCGATATCGTTTTTGTTTCTCGTTAAGGCGTACAGTGTTCCTTTCATTGCGGGGCACCCTTCCTTTCTTTCTTATATAAAAACCAGGAGCCAGAATCCCACTCGAGAGAGGGCTCTTCGTCCCGTTCACCGTAACGACTTACAGCTCTTTTTTCAAGAGCTATTTTTATATTTCCAATTCGCCAAGGATGTAGACAGCTTCGTCCAGCACCATAGCGCTGTTGTCCCCAGCGATGCCAATGGCGCGTTTCGTCCATTGCGAACCGGTCATGACTCCGCCGACATAGGTGGTGGCGAGATGGATAAACCAGACCCGCTTGGTGACATCGACATTGTTCAAGGCGAGGTAACCTTTCGTCCCGGCCGGGAGGCCAGTTAGGTTCAACGAATGTTTCGGGACAGCAATGCTTGCTTTCGTGTTCCGGTCATAGATGGAGCCATCCGTGTCGCTTAATTCTTCCGCAAAACTAACGGCGTTTGTCGTCAGCCCACAAAAATAAATACAGTTTGCGTTGGTTGTGTTGTAGTCGGAATAACCGAGCTTCATGCCTAAACGGATGTCGCGCTTGTTGTTCAATGCCGTCAATGCGTCTGCCTGGAATGTCTCCAGTACAGTCGCCAAGAACCCGGTTGTGCGTTCCGACAGGGCGACTTCCGCATTGTAGTAGCTTAGCCACGTGCTGCGGAAAAGCGCTTTGTCGGTAATCGGTGTAGCCGTTTCCTTGTTGGCAAGGGAAACATCCCAAGGTTTAGGTGTCATCCCGTTCAGTAAAATGCGCAAGTTGTCGTAGGCATTGGCCAGGGCAACATAAGCGGCATCGGCGCTCGGGACACCAGCGGCTACTCCGGCTTTGCGGACAGAGCGGTAGGAGCCAAGTGTACCCGCTTCGAGAGTCGCCCCGGTCGGCAAAGTTGTCTGAACATCCGTCGGAACGGTGCCGATGACGCCGGAGATGTCGTCCTTCAATTTTTTTCGGTCGTTATAGTCGAGCAAGTTGTCGTCGGCCATGTTGTTCAAGGTCGTTTCGATGGCTCTGACGGTTTCGCTGTAGGTCGGGTCGAGTTCGCCGACCGGTTCCCACTCGAGGCCGTCCCATTTCTTCATCATGTTCGGCGTCACGGAACTGTCGAGCCAAAGGGTGTCCAGGGAAGGATTGGCTGGTTGGATGCCGGCGATGATGGCGTCGTTGAAATCATAAAGCGGCAGTTGGCCACTGGCGATTAGTTCTGGCAGTATTTCTGGCATTGGTAGGGAATCCCCTTTCTGTGATGTCTTCTCTTTTTCTAACCAAAAGGGGGTTCCGGCGCAAGCCAAAACCCCGTGGGTGTTACACTATCTTTTTCGTGACCGCGCAATGGAGATTAGCGCGGCTATTGATGGCTGCTGCATTGACGGTGATGCTCTTGCCGGTTTTGGAAAAGGCGGTCAAGGTGTTAGTCGTGTCGTAAATGCTCCAGGTGTAATCGTAGACGGTGCCGTTTGGGTCCAATTCTTCCATGTTGCGCATCAGGCGTGCGCGGATAGTAGACGTGCCTTGGCCGTTCTTGAAGGTGCCCAACCCATCCAGGTAGCAGGCGACGACATCGCTTATGTCGCTGACGGAGACCGTGTCGGACAATTTAATATCGTTGTAGAAACAGATGCACTTGAAGTGGGCATTCTGCTGCACCGAAGTTCCCGGAACGGTCAGTGTGGCGCTTAAGTACCCGCTCGTTCCGTTGCTGTTGGTACCGGTCAAGAGTTGCCAGCCGTTGCCGCCGTCTGCATCGCCCATGTTGGTGGTGGTCGCGGCAGCGTTCAGGATGTACCATTTGTAGCTGGAACCGATGACCGTTTCGGTGCCGTTGTAGATGTCGGCTTGAATCGTCAAGGAACCAGATTGGTTGCGGATTTTGTCGCCTTCGGGGCACCAGACTGAAGCGTAAAGGGAATCAAGCCCGTCCGCCACAACCGGTACCGTTTCGTTGTCCAGCAGCACAGTGAAATTTGCATCTTCATACCATTCGACGCGCACACTTTTTGGGACTCCGGTTAAAGTGTAGACTATTTCTTCTTCCTGCCCCAACGATTGGTAGCATAGGACATAAGGGAATGCAATGTCGGAAATGACGTGTGGGTCATCCGCCAAGATTTCTCCGGCCAAGACGGCCGTTTCGTAGTCGTTTAGGCTCATCGCAGTTTCCGATTGCTCATAAATCTTGAAGTATCCCGATAAGGCCGTGATGGCTTCATCCCCAAGTTTCGAAGTGCCTTTGGCTGTAACGAAATTCGGGAAATAAGTATGCGTAAATTTATTTTTTGAGATGGTGCCTGGCCAGAAGTCCAATGAATAGCTAGTGGCCTTTTGGCCTTGAAATGTTTTGCTGATGCTGAATATTTTCACAAGGTCGTCGTAACCCGTTTTAGAGGCGGTGAACGTAACTGTTCCGACCGTTGCGGTAAGGGAAGTGACGGTAAATTTTTTGCCATCCAATACCCCGACAACCACAGGGATTCCTTCCGGATTGAGGGAAGAGACGCAATCTAGCGTCCAGTTACCACTGTCGTCCTCTCCGCCTATGTAGACGGAAAGGGTTGTTTCCGCGCCAGTGTAGTTGCCGTTTTCACCACGCACATCCGTAGGCACAGTGTGGGTATCGTTGCTCAAGACGGCATATATAGCAGGCAGGCCATCATTTAAGTCAAGAATCGTGATTTGTCCAGTTGCCGACAGAGTCATAGGGAACCCCTCCGTTTCTTTTGCGAATCTTTTGTTTTTTTAACCGTTCGCTATTTGCTTTCACCGTAACCATACGCCTATCCATTTGCAATGCCCTTCAATCAAAAAAAGACCCCCAGCCGGGAGTCTTTCTTTTTTTATATGATGGGTTCTTCTGGCGGTAATTCCTCAGCAGGAGCAGTGAAATGCTCAAGCATCATAGCGGTAAACGCCTCTGAGCCATGCATCAATACAGTAAAGCGAATGTCTGTAGACAAGTCTGGTACGAAGATTTCAGCCCACTTGTCATGACATAACCCCATTGTTCCATCGATTGAATGTCTGAACCCATCAGGGTCACAGCCTACCGTTCTAAAATCTTCTAATAGTGCGAACACAAATTGCATAATCATTTCCCTCATTTCATTTTCATTTAATAGTATAACCAAGGGGATTTCTCCCCATTGGTCTTTGTTACATTCCGAACCGTTCTTTTTCAACTTTGTAGTTCTGAATCATCTCAGCATCCGTCAAATTACGACTGTAAATCTTTAAGCTATTCAATAACAAGCGACTCTTTAGCCATGACAGTTTCTTGTAATCTACATGTAGTGTTGGTTGAAGATTATCATTCGCAACTGTGTATACATAGTTATGTTCTGGGAATGTTGGAATGTTATCTAGTTTGGTTTGTAGTTCTTGTGACAATACTTCGTAGGTTGGAACTAAGAGTTTGTATTGAATTGTTACTGGGGTTCCTTTTGCGTTTTCTGACGAAAGGTAAGCCTTCCACGAAGTTACATCTAGATATGACATAAATCTAAATCTAATGCCGTGTGTTTCTGTTACCCAAAAACAGTCATTGTATCCTAATGCTTTTGTTTCGTAAGGATTTATCAAATTTTGCGAATGAGAACATATCTGAGAACCAAAAACAAATGCATCCCCACCACCAAGTGCTTTTATGCTTGGTGAGTAGATATATTTATTTACTCCATCTTGCATAAAAGCAACATAAAAACTTTCAGCACCATTTAAAAATACCTCTCTAACGTTCCGTTCAACTTTCCACTTGCCATCGGAATCCTTAAATAGTCTATCCTTCACAGCACCCACACTACGCAACGGAGCACTTAGTAAAATGTTAGTTTTATAAACACCATTTGTGATTGTGTTGTATGGAATTGCAGATAAATCAACTTGTCCTTTATTCTTATTGCTACTCACCACATCAATACTATTCCCCAAATCCTTAATGTCATTGACGCACTCAGGACTGGCAATGAAATCCCCAGCTACAGGCGTAGCGTTTACCTTCAACTTGTAATCAGTGCTGACGTTCCCTTTTATGGTACTGTCGCTTTCGATTACTGTAGTCGGTTTGTAGGTAGGCAATGCGGTTGTGGCGAGAGTTGTTACGACTGGTGTAGCTAGTTCATAGTAAAATACAATAGGCGTTCCGCTTGTATATTGTTGTTCCACCCATTCTTTTGCCTCTGCTAAGTTTGCTATTTTTGTTTTATCCACACTTAACCAAAGCCCACCATTGGTTGATATGCATGCTTTGTTTTTGTTCACTAAATCAAAAGCCGTATTTGCAGGATTTGTCATATTGGTAAAATGCGTACTATAAAATGGTGGCATTAAAGTATCCCAAGCTTTTGTTTTTGGAGTAGGACTTATTGGGTCTCGAGTTGTGGCTATGTTGTTTGCTCCATTGGCTACAATCGATAACCCTGTTATGTCCGTATCCCTCAGCACTTTCTTTCCAATCCTCTGCACCAATACACCAGTTTCAGGATTGTAGGTATCCGCCACTGTTCCGATTTTTCTAAGTGTCGGCAAAGTCGCTTGTGTGGAAGCTTTGTCTTGCCAAGTTGCAAACAAGATGTCACATTGTTCTTTGGTAGGTTCGTTACCTGCTCCGAATGATGCTGTGAGGTTTACAACAAAAACGCTTTTTAAATAAGCCTCGTACATAACTGAACCGACTCTACCTTTGAACGCTAGAATAGAGCCTCTTGATTGAAAAACAGATGATATCTTACTTAAAGTTGTAGAAACTGGTATAACAATATCTATTGTTCCTCCGACAGTTGCTGAATCTGTTGATGATAGTCCAAATTCACCACCAGATGATATAGATGCACACCGACCCTCAACTCTAGCATACAAAATGTCCCCAACATTAAGTCCGGGAATTTGATAGATTGTTCCAGTATATCCTGTTGATTCGTCTAATAACTTGATTGTCCCGTCAGGCATAATAGATGTCCCTGTGTTAATAACGCTCCACCCAGTAGTACCATTGGCGAAATTACCATTAGTAATCAAATTCGGACTCCGCACAATCCCCTTCTTCAATCCATCCTCACTCACACTATTTACAGCACTCATATAATCAGGGGTCGGGGCAGTAATATCCCCAGCAACCGCAGTAACCCCATCCTTCAGTTTATACCCTACCGTCACATCTGCCTTACAATCCGATGGCGTATCCGTCTCCACAATCGTATTCTTATCATACAGTGGGATAGTAGCCTTCGGGGTCAAGTAGGAAATCTCAGGGTTCGCCAACTGGTAAATCATCCTGTATGGTGTATACCCTGCATAGGATGCTGTCGGTAGGGTGGACGTTAAGCCTGTTCCATCGGTTACTTTCTTCCAGTTTTTAATGCAGAGACCGTTGAAGGTGTATTTTGCTGATAGTTGGTCTGCTGTTAAGGTATTGAAGTCAGCTTCAATCTGAGAACCAGTTGGAATCTCGAAAACACGGATATCTTTGAGTTTCCAAGCTGTTCCGCCTACCCCATTGTAATAAGAGAATGATACTTTATTTGTTGTTATACTGTCAGTTGTCCATGAATATTTTTGATTACCAGTTACATTATTAAAGGATACTCCCCAAATTGGCATAAGATATGAGTTAGCATCAAAAAAAGTTCCAGATGATGCAGGCGTAACAATATTAAAAATTACCCCATATTTTGTATTACTTTTTAATGCAGTATCCATAATCACATAACTAATTTGTGCACCATCTATCCCATTAAGAGATAGTCCACTAACATCTTTAGTGATATTAGCATACTGCCCCCACTCAGCCCATGTTGCAGGCGTATAGGGAACTTCACTCTTATAGTAAGGGGAAGTCCCATCAGAATTTGCTTGTCTCCAACCGTAGAAGTAGGCTTTAGCTTCTGCCGAAGATGGATTTGTGTTTGGAGAAAAGCCTGTTTCATTAATACCTACTACTAATATATTGGCATCGTTATATGAATATGCCTGATTCTCTTTTGAGCCTCTTGAAACAAATGAACTATCATATTTATAAAGTGATATATCTGAGCTTGCAAGCTTATCTGTAGTTAGTGTATAGATATAGTTTTTAACGACATCCTTTGACCAATTTCCCCATGCCCTATCTCCTGTCAACTCAATCCAGTCACTTATCCTTTTAACATATTCCCCCGTTAGGGGGTTGTACGTGTCTTGTACTTTCGCCATATTTTCTCCTCCTATCCTATACTCTTGAGAGTTACTGGGATGGTTGTTTCTTGATATCCTTTGAATGGTTCGTAAGCTGTAGCTGTTGCGCCATCTTCTAGTTGGAAGGTTGTTGCATCGAAACTCTCAAAAGAAAATCTAATATATTCAGCATTAGTTTCTGTTGTAAAAGTTAAGCCACCCCTAGTGCCAGATTTAACACCAATGTACCCACCCATATTTCCTACAAATCCGTTATTGGAATTGTACTTAGCTACTAAAATGTTACTGTAGGAAGTACTTGTAGATAGTCCAGATAGCTTATAAGTTGTGTTTGGTTTTACTTTTAGATAGTTAAAACAAGCATATCTACTAGGAGAATAGGATATGGAGCCGTTTGGTTGAATCATTTGATTAAATGTTAAAGGGTTATTATCAACATCATACAAATTCTTACCATGTATTGCTACTTTACTTCCGCTTTCCACACTGAGAACAGAAGCGGGATAGTCCAGAGAAGGTGTATTGGTAAGGAAAGCCATAGGAACTTCTGTCTTAGTGGATGAAGTTACTTTGGTAAAGGTTAAAGGAGTACGAGTAGGTTTACTTAGGATGTAATGGTACTCCATTGGTACTCCATTATTAAACCTATCAACAAGCCAAGCTTTTGCTTTAGCTATATAAGTAGTGTTACTATCCCCACTTATAGTCCCTATGGTTGTGTTGTTTAATCTAAAGTACAATACTCCATAGTTTGTTCGGAAAATTCCCTCAGTTGCTGTTGTGGCTCCGCCATTTAAGGTTAAATGATTACACATAGCTTCTAAACTAGTGCTTAGTACTGCAACATCACCTGACGTTGGATGATAAAAAGTGGCCCCAGTTGCAGTGCTATTATTATATCCAATTACTTCAGTGCCATTGAATACTTTTTTGTAAATCCTTCTCTCCAAGTATCCTACATGACTTACTCTATCAAACACTACTTTGTCATAAGTAGTTCCGATTCCACGTAGGTCACTATCAAGTGTAAATTCATAGATACCATCTATGCTCGTTATTTTGTATATTTTACTCATGCAATGCAACCTCTCTCTCTCTAATATAATTTCCAACAGAGCAATTACTTAATCCAAGTCTTCTTCCAATCTCGGAATAGTTGTGAATGCCACTGTCGTATAATTCAAAAGTATTCTTCATATTCAAAAGCCTTCTTTCAGATATTGTTAGATACTCACATAAACCTAATGCTTTTCCTTTTTTTAAGTATCTTTCAACAGTTATTTCGCTAATTTTTAGTTCTTCAGATATATTCTTTATGGTGCAGTTTCCCTTGTTGTATAAGGAACAAACATCTTTCACAATACTATTCGTTGCTTGTTTGTTGCATATATCCCAGTTTACTTCACTTAATTTCAATATTTCCGATAGACGACTATTTAGAATATTATTTCTTATATAGCCAACTTCGCTTTTTCTACTGTCAATTCTAATCATTTCAACACCATGTCTTTTAGCCAAGGTATCTTTATGATTATCTTTTGCTTTTTGGTCGTTTCCCCATTTGTCTTTGTAGTGAAAGTCACCATCCATTTCAACGATATATTTCATGTTCCCCAGTTTGAAGTAAAAATCGTAAACTCCGATACGTTCAGTGCCATTTATGTTGAATTTGCACCAATCGAATCTTTTTTCTGAAACGAATGTAATATTCAATTGCGACAATACAGAGTTCATGAATTTATTAGGATAAGAGACACCATCACTGCAAGCAGGGCAACTATATCCTCTATTTGTTATTGCGTACATCATAGCTTCTCTTTCGTGTCCACAATCAGGGCATCTCCACATAATAGCATTTCTACTTCCATGGGTGTTATTTTGTAAATCTTCTTTATTGTAAGCATATTTCAATAGGTGTGGGTGAGTTACATCAACTGTATCTCTTACTACTTTTCCTATTTCTGCATTGTACAGATTACTTCTGTATATAGAAAATTTCTCGTTGTTATAAATCAAACAGACTTTCGCAGATGGTTTGTCATAGCCTGTTATCAATAAAGTTCCCTTTGTATCTTTATAACTAAAAGGCACAATGTTATCCTTGCACTCTTCCCATATTACTTTTCCTAATTGACTGTAACTTTTAAGTCTGGGTAGATTTGTGAAATCTACCCATCCATATATTCCGTATCTTATATCTTTTTTATTTTTCATATTCATTCTCAATCAATTGGCCGGAAGGTTGGAATACAAATCTGCCGGATGCAAAGGGTCAGGAGTAGCGGTAAGGAATGTCATAGGAACTTCAGTGTAAGAAGAAGAAGTAACCTTAGTGAAAGTGATAGGAGTAGAAGTTACGGTTTTTAGGATGTAATAAGCAGTAACTGGATTACCACTTGAATGCTTGTTCGCTAATAACGACTTAAATCCTGATAACGTATCGGTTATATTTCTATCTATGCACATGTTTATAGTATCATCATTAGTAGAATGGGAGAAGATGGTATTGACTCCGATATCTACCCCTAATCCGCCTTTAAAATAATTAGATATAATGGGTGAAACATTTGTTCCACCTTTTACTCCAATTAATGTATAAGCAAATCTATGCGTATCAGTATAGCTCCAAGTATCGGTGAATCCTTCTGTTCCATCGAAAACCTTCTTTCCAACTCTTCTCTCCACAAAAGCTTTCTTGCTCACTTTGTCGAAAACTACTTTATCCACTGCCGTTCCGATTCCTCTTAACTCTTCTGGCAAGGTGAACTCATAAATATCACTACCATCAGTATACTTGTAAGTTTTTGCGGGAAGGTTGGAAGTAACTGGGGAAGCATCTACTGGGGAAGGTACATTCAAGTTAGTTCCGGCCATGTAGTTCTGGTAGACTTCTGAAGCAGATAAAGCACGGTTGTATACTTGAGCCGAGTATATAGTCCCATTGAAGTACAGAGTTGTCGAGTCAGAACCCACATAAGCTATTGAGCCATTATAATAAACCGAACCTGTTCCTGTTCCTGTATAGCTACTTTTTAAAACACCGTCAATATAAATGCTTAATACTGTACCATCGTATCTTAAAGTGGCACAATGTAAATTACCATCATTATACTGATTTGGTGTTGAACAAGCTAATTGGCTTGATTGATTTTCATATAACTTTGCTTCAATATATCCATTAACTATTCTAAGATTATATGCATATGGGGTTGCTCTTATAAGTGACATAGCACCAGTGTTTGTTGTTTTAAACCATACTGATGTTGTTATATTACTTGTCAAAATTGAGCTACTGTTTCTGGAAATTATATTTCCAATCCCATCAAACTTAATCCCACCTGCTCCATCACTACCACTTGCAGGCTTAAATTTAAGGTCTAGTTTAATATAGTCTGTATATATAGTCGAAGATGTTACTCCATCTGAAGCATCTGTATAAGCAATGAAGTGAATAAATCCATCTGGCTGCAGTGTATCAATGTATACTTGCTTGCTAATCAATGTGGGTGATGCGCTTGTGTTGGTTAATAGTCCCGCCCAACCAGTAGTATACACAGCAATTGTTGCTTTATTGCCATTTGGAGAACTACCATAGCCATACCAATTTAATAAACAGTTTCCTGAGTTTAGGTTAGCTTTCAGCCATGCTACTTTCCCTGCTACTGTCTGGTCTGCTGATGGCACTGCTCCATAAGCTTTTTCAAACTCAGCAATGACATTGAAAGAGAATAACTGTTGTGAGATATATCCACTAGCAGATGTTGGGTATCCCCAAGTATTTCCATCCAAAACCTTAATAGAATCATATTGGGATTGCGCTTGCTCTCCTTGACCAGTATTCGGTGCGCTTAATTTGGTTGCTCCAATACGCTTAAAAGTATGCGGATTTTCTACTACACTCCCAGATACTTTCCCTGTAAAGTCTGCTGTTCTGTCTGCATACTCAGTAGTTCTGTACTGGAATCCACTTGCTGTCCCCACATTTCCGTTTCCGCTTCTGTCCTGCAAAGTAGTGGTAGCAGGGTCATTGAAGAAGTTTCTACCGCTCAATTCCATTACTAATCCTGATTTTACAGTGTCTTTGTAAGGCTCATAAGCTGTAGCGGAAGTTCCAACTTCAAGCTGAATATTTATGTCTGATAGTGGGACTATTGTAGTCGAGTAATAAAAATAAACTCTAAAATAGCTTGTATCTGATAGGGTGGTAATTGTGCTTGGACCTTCCCCTGTTCCGTAATAAGTTATAACCCCACTAGATGATTTTAACTGCCATCTGGACCTGTTATTCCCACTTATTGAAATATTAGTGTTTGGAGATACTTTTAGCCACTTTGTAATATAAGCTGAATGCCCTTCAATCCTAATTGTTAAGGTATTCTGTGTAGAGTCTAGTCCAATATATCCCTCTAAACACTCTTCTTTATTTACCATATTTTTTCCAGTTGGTTTAGTATCCACATACTGAGAGCTTAATCCGTCTTTGGCATAGTAGTTGGAGGATTGAGTAATCAGTCCATCCTTAGCATAGTAGTCAGATTTTTGAATGGTGGTGCCACCAATTACCAATTTATCAGCAACAGTCTTATCATGCAACGTAGGGTCAATCACCACGCTAGTTCCACTAACCTCACGATACTTATCAGCTAACTGAATTGATTCACCAGCGAACTCAATCTTCTTAATCGCATCTGCATCTGTTATATCATGTTCAGTAATGACTACCTGTTGTCCTTCTGCTGTTCTAAAACGCAATGGTTGGTCTGAAATGCCATCGATATCCACACGTACAACCGAACCTTCTTCGCCTTCAGTTGTATAAGTGACAACTCCATCTTCGTGTTGTTCGAAATCATTGCCTTGCAGATTTTCCAAATCGCCCACGAGGTTATTCTTGATTTCCACTGTTTCGATTAAGTCATTTGGATTAGGAGTCCATGCGAATTCTTCTGGATGGGCTTGGATATAGGCAAGGGTTGGTTCATTTCCTGCTCCGTATGCTTCTGTTAGGTCTATAAGTTGAAAATTTAAGACTTCTGCTTCTTGCCATCCTGAAATATTATTGTTTTGCAATTTTATACTTAGTTTAAGCGCATTCTTACTTATTGTCATAATGTTTGATTTCAGCAAATAGCCATTGGTATTAGCATAGCCATCAACACCTGACACCTGTGTCACACCATCGTTTAAATACAACTCATTACCTGATTGTGCGTTTTTAATTAGGCAACCAAAATACATTTTGTGCCCATCTGTATGGCTGGTAAAAGATTGATTTATTCCTCCATATCTAGCTGTTGCAACAATAATAGCTACACCATCAGATATCTTAAATTGACTTCCTGTAGCTTTGCTCCAGCCACTTTCACCATTCGCAAAATTTCCATTCCGAATCAAGTTAATCCCTTTACGACTAACTACAATCGGATTTCCATTAGAGTCCTTTGTGACACGCTTAACCGTTTCTCCGTCAAAATTAAGGATGTTTCCATTCATTTGGTAGGTCATGGCTGGACTCATATAAGAATCCCTGTTCAACGGAAGCAACAGTTCTGCGGTTGCTGGCTTATAATTGGTGGGGTTGCCCCCAGTTTCCAATTTGATTGTCTTAATCTCGGCATCGCTTGATAGGATGTAAAAAGTCAGGAACGTGGCATCGCTTGCTTGTTCCAATGTGAACGTCAATTTGTTCCCTTCCAAATAGCCAATAAAAAAGTCCGTTCCAAGATAGACTTCGCCCTCCATATCCATAAGGCTCCCCGTCACAAACAAGGTATATGTTTCATTCACGCTCAGTGATTTTGAAAGCAAGTAAGTATGCTTATCTGCCAAACTTTTTGTCCATGTTGCCATTTTTTCACCTTTTCCTTGTTTTGCAAACGAACGCTCAGCTATCTTCAGTTGCAGAATTTGCCGAGCAGTCGCTTACAAATTATTTATTTCTATTCTTCAATTGTTTTTTACACTGTTGTTTGTGGAGTCGCCACAATCATTGCTTTTTCTTCTGCTGTGATTCTTTTTAGTGCGACCATTTGAGTTAGGTATGGCTCGTCTAATCTTTTCATAATCCACATATTACACAGGAACGGATATACCATATTATCACCTCTTTTTTTACTTTGTTCTTGTTCATACTCCATATATATGCTATAATTAATACATAGAAAGGAGCTGTTTTAATGCCAAAATTTAAAAATTTGACTGGTTTAAAATTCGGTAAGTTAACTGTAATTGAATTAGATAGTTCGTATACCAAGAAACATAAAAAATGGTTCTGCGAATGCGATTGCGGAAATTTTACATCTGTGTTCGGAACAAATCTAAAACAAGGTGTTACTACAAGTTGCGGTTGCCAATCTTCGAGAAATAATGCTCGAGAGTTGGTAAAAGTAAATACCACACATGGTTTAAGTCGCTCAAAAATATATCGTATATACCACACAATGAAAAATAGATGTTATAAAAAATCAAGTAAACCTTATAACGATTATGGTGGTAGAGGGATAATAATTTGTAATGAATGGTTAAGCGACTTTGAATCATTCCAGAATTGGGCAATCTCCAATGGCTATGAAGAAGGCCTAACATTAGAACGAATTGATGTAAATGGTAATTATGAACCTTCTAATTGCAAATGGATTACACAATCTGAACAATGCAACAATAAAAGGACAACTTTGTACGCTACAATTAAAGGCGAAACCAAAACATTAAAGGAATGGTCTTTGCTCTCAGGAATAAAATATAACACCTTGCACACTAGGAAAAGGGTTTATGGCTGGGATGATGAAGATTTACTAAGAAAACCAAGAGGCTAATCTGGCCTCTTTTTAATCCATAAACCACTTTACATACTTCCCATCAACATAAACATTATAGTATCTTCTGCCATTTGCAACCGTTCTTCCACTGTGGGACCTTGTGGAGTTGGTTCCGGTGCATTTCCGCCTTCCACCCATTCGGTACCGTTCCACTTTGGCAAGTAGAAACCTTGAGGAACAGGTGTGTAAATGTATGAACCATCATCAAATGGCGGTTCGCTTTCAAAAAGGCAATCTTCAATAAAGTTGCCTGTTGTGGTGTCTATTTTTCTGAATAGTTTCATCTGTTTAACCTCCTATGCTTCTGCCATAAATGTTATACCATCAAAGCTAAATGATGCGTTATTACCATTTCTTGCCCACACCTGACCATTGGTTTCAACATATGCCGTACCATAAGCAATGTTGGATTCCACTGCAAAAAAACATGTTTCTTTTGGGCGGTAGCCTGCTGGTAAAACGAAAACAGGCGAATACAATATTCCTGATTTCAAACGCCCTTTTAAATGAACAAATCCTAGCGAATCTTTCATATATCCACATGCGGAAAAACCACTTGCATATCCAACCCAAGCATTCAACAATGTCGGAGTAATCCAAGCCTCTTGAGCCTTGTTCGCTTTTTCCTGATACAACGTTTCAATCGTCTGTATTGGTTTCGTACTATCAAACCATGAATTTGGATAGCGCGCCATAAGTCTGTCCATCTCGGCAAGCGTTGGTTCTTTTCCGGCTCCGAATGTGGTGGTTAGGTCTATTAGTGTCACGTATCCAAAACTATAACTCGAACTTCCGGCAATTTCTGCACTCGCAAATGCATTCGATACATACGCCGTAATCATACGTCCATCGGTTTGACCTGATAGTGTTGCAATAGCGGACACCAATGCTCCGGACGTATGCATTAGTTGTCCATTATTCACCAAAAGAACTTGTGTAATACCACCACTAATCATCAGCTTTTCATTTGTCGCGTCAGGTGATGATTTTATATATGATGACATATATATTTTATTACCATTCTTTGCGGGAATAGTTGTCAAATTTGATGGTTCGACATAAGCTGATACACCTGTTGGAGCCAAGTTTACTTTCCCGTTTCCGAGTGGTGTCAATGTCGCAGAAGCCGACCACCCAATTGTTCCATTGCTAAAGTTTCCGTTGATAATTCCATTCTTCACATCAAATTCGGTGCGGGCATCAATCGCAATTTGTTTCGTCAATGCTTCTTTTGCTCGGAATAAGTTTTTCGTACCATCGAACCACGAATTCGGGAACTTACTCATGATTTCGTCCATCTGTTCCACGGTTGGCTCATTACCTGCGCCAAATGTGGCGGTAAGGTTGATTACAATAGGTCTGCGCATTTTATAAGTCAAGCTGTCTTTAACTTGCCCATAAAATCGCATAATCCCTTCTCCCGTATATAGCGTAGACGCTCGCTTCCAAGTATTTCCCGGTAATGATATTGGAACTCCGATGTTGCCAAGATTTACAGATGTCATTCCTTCTGCATTATAAAAATCAGCCGCAATATATTTTATGCCAACTCCCATTAAGTTTTGATATGCTCCCAAAGAACCTTGAATGGTAGCATTTACGGTCAATACGTCTGAATTTGCCACAATACTTGAAACGCCAGAAGATGTAATCCACCCTGTTGTTCCATTAGGGAAATCGCCATTTGTGATAAGGTTTGTAGCTAAAATAATCGCATCGTTCTCGATTTTTTCAAAATTTCTATTGCGCTTATCTAAGTCATCGCCTATGTTATTTTGCAAGCTTTCTTTTTCAAAGTACATAATTTTACTCCTTTTTTATATGATTTCCGCCCACTTATTGTTTGCTATGTTTCCCCATGTAAAATTATCGGAAACCATTACTGCCGTATTCGATTCCAAAATGAAATTTTCGTTTCCGATTACTTTTTCTTTGTATTCAATCCCACTAATCGCAGGACGAACAATTTTATCGTCAACATCGTCTAAAAGCAATCCGCCTTCAGTTGTGCCTGTGAATCCAGAAACGCCCTCGTAAGCGAAGTTACTCAAAGTTCCATGGCGACCATTGCCAGACATATCCAACAATGTGCCTTTATAGTTGTCTGTATTCTTTTTACCTTTTACGTCGTAATATAATTCCAGGCCGTCATGTGGGATGACCGGCTGGATGGTGACACCATTTTTTATAACGAACTGTGTATCATGTTTAATAGCCATTCTAAAAGGCCTCCTTTAGGCGTTGGTGTATTTACAATTGAAGGTTGCCCGGACAGTGACGTCCGTAGGGGTAATCGTGATGGTTTTGGCGCCACCCGCGTGGTCTGCATTCCAGATGGCATCCGCCGCTAGGTCGGCCGAGGTGCGCTTCCAGATGAAGTGCTGGACTCCAGTGCTAGCAGTGATGTCCTCGTCGCCCCGATAGACCATGGCGGAGAGTTCCGTCGAAACAATCCCGTTCTTGAACAGGTTGCCTTGGCTGGAAATGATTTCGACCCGGTAGGCGTCTTCGCCGCGGCGGATTTTCGAAACCGAGAAGGTCTTCGTGTAAACGAGTGGCCCTTTGGTGGCTGTGAAGACCACACTGCCGTCGTCGTTTTCCATGCCGGCCACTTGATAGCTTGGACTGGTGAAGGTACCGGTCACACCGTTTTGCGGAACGGCGGTGATGACCCAGTCCGAAGTGACGCTAGTAGAACCGGAAAGGACTTCCAGTCTTGTATGCATGCTGCTGTAGTCCGATACGGTCCCATCCCAAGCCGCGGATAAGCTTGCGCTGTCATTGGTCAAGTTCAGCGTGACGGCATCTTCCCCGACTCGGCCGTTGAGGATTTTGGTGAGGTCCAGGCTGCCGGTGACGGTCAGCGTTTCGCCCAGCACCGGGTCCAGATAGCTGATGGTCACGCTGTATTGGGCGATGTTGTGGGCCATGAGTGGATTGGCGCTGATGACGAGCTGTTCCAACGCGCCAGTGCCGATGGTTTCCAAGCCATACAATCCGGCAGCGACAATCGGTGCTTCTGTTTCGTTATCGCGTTGGACCGTCCAGACGCAACTGCTGATGTTGTTGGTCAAGAGTTCGCTTTGGCCAAGCGCAGTGATTTCGGGTACGAGGCGCAACGGGGTGCCGGTATAATCCGGCGCAAAGCCGCCGTCCGCATCGAAGATGATGGTCGTCTGTCTGGTCGGGCGGATATAGAGTGAAAGTTGTTTGCTATCATATACATCCGTCAGCGTAAGCTGGCTGGAAGCCACAATTGGCATAAGTCATCATCCTTTATTTTTTAGGGTGTAGGTGCTTCCGGTATGTCTATCAGGCAGGAGAAATTCGCCTTGCCGAGGACTTCCGCATAGGTGACCGTGAAGGTCGGTCCGAGGTTCAGGTGGGCTAATTCCCACGCAATGTCATGGACGCCGGCACTGTCCGTCTTTTGCCAGATAAAGGCACTGTCCGGCAAAGTCGT
>Ga0172378_10002549_pt1 | contig 17103 bp, 14 predicted proteins | sample GrowelOW332metaG_FD_119755 | JGI IMG/M metagenome (GOLD analysis project Ga0172378, IMG submission 119755) | Groundwater microbial communities from an aquifer near a municipal landfill in Southern Ontario, Canada - Pumphouse #3_1 metaG | ecosystem: Environmental > Aquatic > Deep subsurface >... | reverse complement strand
CTACTACGGCTGAGCCTGCTGCTACTACGGCTGAGCCTGCTGCTACTACGGCTGAGCCTGCTGCTACTACGGCTGAGCCTGCTGCTACTACGGCTGAGCCTGCTGCTACTACGGCTGAGCCTGGGCTATAAAAAAAAAGTTATTAACAGGTTATTAACAGGTGTTATGCTGCATTTGTGTGTTATCTGCCTGATTTTAACAATCTGATTGTAAAAGACTTAAAAGAAATGCAGTGCGCTGTTTGGTTTTTTGTGCCAAGGAATTTTTATCAACAAGGTTTAGTTATTGACAGGCAGCAATTTGAGTATTGAATTCCGGAGGATATTTTGGCTTGCGCTTGGGACTTGAAATCCAGTTTCACTTTTTTTGCTAAACTTTCTTCATGTGGGCTGGTGTCCATAAGCAAAGAATTCATCCGGAGATTCGGGGCATTTTGTCATGCGTCTCAAAATGGGCGCGAGCTATGGAGCGTCGGCGGAATTGTTCGGGTACAGGGAAGCGAGCTGAAGCTCGCAGATAACGTACTTGCACATCTGCCGTTCTGTGGGCGGTCGCTTGCGACCGCCGGGAATGGGAACCGTCCGTTATTTTGTTTGCATTGGCTTGAAAGCAGGGGAATTGGTATGATATTGTGCCATTGACCTGCTTACATTCAAGCAGGGTTTTTGATCTTAGCAACTTGGATATGGAGGAAAGTATGCCAGCCGACAGAAACGTGAAAAACTATGGTGCCGATATGAAACTGCAGCTTGCCGCGATGAGTGGCTGGTTTAAGGGTTTGGATAATGTGGAAATGGTGGAACAGGTTGCTGCTTATGGTTTCAAAGCCTTTGAAAATCTCGGCGCCGGAAAGTGGGCTGACAAAGAAGCCGTCAAAGCCAAATGCGAGGAATTGGGCGTCAAACCCGGCGCGATTTCGGGGGGCGGTACGATCAATGGCGACGGCCCGGTCAATCTTGGAAACCATGCCCAGTTTGAAGCGCAAATACGCAATGCCATCCGGGAGGCCAAAGCCTTGGGCTCGACTTGCCTAGTCGGCCTTTCTGGAGCTGCCCGTGAACGCCTCAGTCTTGAACGCCAGATGGACAACCTGGTAGCAGCCGGTAAACGGGTTGCTCCAATCTTGGAGGATGCCGGAATTGTTCTGGTCTTTGAGATGCTGAATACCCTGTGCAGCCATCCTGGATATTTTCTGGTCTATTCCGATCAGGGAGCAGACTTGGTAGACCGCATCGGCAGCCCCAATGTAAAAATACTCTTTGATGTCTTTCATCAGCAGATCAGCGAAGGGAATGTGTGCAATAACCTGAGCAAATTCATCGGTGAAATCGGACATTTTCATTTTGCTGACAATCCCGGACGCCATGAGCCCGGCAGCGGAGAACTTAATTATCGGAATATTTTCAAGGCCATTGCGGCAACCGGATATACCGGCATTGTTTCGGCGGAATTCTCCTTGACCGAAAAATGCAGCTCCGATGATGTGATGCGGATTCTTGCCGAATGTGCGACTTGGTAAGGCTGGGAATATTGAAGATATTTGATGTACATACCCATGTTTTCCCGGACAAGATCGCCGTTCGGGCTTTGCAGCATCTGCAGGAAAAATCGCATGGCATCCCGATATATAGTGATGGCAGCCGGGCGGATCAGTTGCGACATGCTCTGGAAACAGGCTATACCGGCATGCTGAATTGCCCGGTAGTGACCAATTCCAAGCAGATGCAATCGGTAAATGACTGGGTGGCCAGCTGGAATGCTTGGCCTTATTTATCGTTTGGCGGCATTTATCCGGAAGGCGAAAATATACTGGAGGAGATCAAGCGGATTCAGGAACTTGGCCTGCTCGGTATCAAGTTCCATCCCGAATATCAGGAATTTGGCGTTCTCGAAAAGCGTATGGAGAAGATTTGGCAGGCCTGCGAGAGTCTTGGACTTCCGGTATTGGTACATGCCGGCAAGGATATCGGTTTTCCGGAGCCGGCGCATTCGAGTCCGGCGGATTTTGCAGAACTGGCACGGCGTCATCCCGGTCTTAATGTCATCTGTGCCCACATGGGGGGCTGGCGTAACTGGGATCAAGTTGAACGTGATCTGGCCGGACATCCGGTGTATCTGGATACTTCGTTTTCATTGCCCTACATGACGAACCAAGCCCAATTCAAACGCCTGATTTTGCAGCATGGCATCGATCGCGTCCTGTTTGGAACGGATTCCCCCTGGCAAAACCTGCAGACCGCTGTCAATGAAATCTTGCTGCTCGGACTTTCGCAGCAGGATCAGGAGAAAATTCTCTGGGGAAATGCCGCCCGTCTCCTGCATTTAGACACTTACGCAGGGAGCGTAATAAATCGTCATGACCAGGGATGAACTTTTGCGGCTCGAAGACGAAGAACTGGCTCGTTTGTGTCGGATCGATACCTTGCGTGGTACCGGCCCGGGCGGGCAGAAACGGAATAAGACAGAAAGTGCCGTGCGGGTGACACACCGCGAAAGCAGCCTTTCGGCATTTGATGACGAATCCCGCTCGCAGCATTTAAACCGCGGCAAAGCCCTGAAAAAGCTCCGTCTGGAGTTGGCTGTGAACATGCGTCAAGCGCCGCAAGCTTGGGACAAAGACTGTCCCGGGGTGAATTCGCGTCAATACGCCTGTTGGTTGGCTGCCGTCTTTGATGCGCTTTCTGCCAGCGAATTCCGGCTTTCCGATGCGGCGGTTCTGCTTGGCTCCAGTACTGGTCGCCTGAGCCGGAATTTATCCAAGTGCCCCTTTGTCTGTCAGCGGGTTAATCAGGAGCGGCAAAAACGTGGGTTGCCGGTTTTGCGCTGGGATTGAGCGGTGGGTCTATTCCCACTCGATGGTGCCCGGTGGTTTTGGTGTGGTGTCATAGACGACCCGGTTTACCCCTTGCACCTCGTTGATAATTCGGGCGGTCATGCTGTCCAGTAATTCCCAGGGCAGGCGGACGACCTGCGCGGTCACTGCATCTACCGTGTTGATTGAGCGGATCGCAATCAAATAGTCATAAGTGCGCTGATGATTTTTCATGCCGACGGTTTTGACTGGAACAAAAATGGCAAAGGTCTGCCATGTTTTGTCATACCAGCCGGATTTTAGCAGCTCTTCAGTGACGATGGCATCCGCTTCCCGCAGAATCTTCAGGGTGCTGCGTTCGATGGCTCCCAGGTGACGAACACCCAGCGACGGTCCCGGGAAGGGATGACGGTTGAGCAGTTCGGAGGGCAGGCCGAGCAGGCGCCCGACGGCGCGTACTTCATCTTTGAACAAGCGTTCTACCGGCTCCACCAGTTTGAAATGCAAATCTTTGGGAAGGCCACCGACATTGTGGTGACTTTTGATGACTCCGGCGGGATTCCCGTCCAGAGGGATGCTTTCCAGAATATCCGGATAAATCGTTCCTTGACCCAGGAAGGGCGCGTTGATTTCGGCAGCGGCTTCGGCAAAGACGTCAATGAATTCCTTGCCGATGATTTTGCGCTTTTTTTCTGGATTGGCAATCCCTTTGAGTTTGTCCAGAAAACGATTTGAGGCGTCGACATAGCGCAGATTCATGGCAAAGGAACGGGCAAAAACCTCCTGTACCATTTCCGGTTCGTTTTTGCGCAGTAGCCCATGGTTGACGAAGACGCAGACCAGCTGGTCACCAATGGCCTTGTGCAGCAAAGCGGCTACAACCGACGAATCCACGCCGCCGGATAAACCCAGTACGACTTTTTCGTTCCCGACCTGAGTTCGGATATCCGCAATCACTTCCTGGATGAAATTTTCCATTGTCCAGGAGCCACGGCAGCCGCATGAAGTAAGGCAGAAATCGACCGCCCGTTCTGCTGTAGTATCCGTCACGGACGGATTCTCCAGATTTACATTCAAAAACGGCAGGTTTAAGCTTTTAAAGGCTGCCTGCTCCGCCGGGTGTTGCGTTTCCATACCCTCATGGCAGACGATCAGGCCGACCGGTTGCTCTTCGAGCAGACGTTCCCGGCTGACCGTGTAGGGCATCACCATCGTATAAATGTGCCGGTCACGAATCAATCGGGCAAATTTCTGGATGTCTCTGCAGCCAAAATTCAGAAGAACAACGGTTTCTGGAGTTCTTTTCATCGTTTCCCTTTCGTTAATCATCAATCAGGTAAAAAAAATAACGTATATTCTAGTACCCCATTCGTCAAGACCGATCTTCTTATTTTCATGCTGACAGCCACCAAGGCTAACCTTTTGCTCAGTCTTGGCAGAAGAGCGGAAGCAGCTTTTCTCAGACAGCGCTGGATTTGACGAATTTTCATTTTGGAGGAGAAATATCAGGATGGATTTAAAGCATGTTTTAACGATAGCCGGTTCGGATTCTGGCGGTGGAGCTGGAATTCAGGCGGATTTGAAGACGATGGCGGCGCACAGGGTCTTCGGAATGAGCGTTATTGTCGCGGTTACTGCGCAGAATACACAGATGGTCAGTGCGGTACATGATCTTCCGCCGGCTATTGTCCGGGCGCAGATTGATGCGGTTTTCAGTGACATCCGGGTGGATGCGGTCAAGATTGGCATGCTGTCATCGCAGGGGATCATTCAGGCGGTAGCAGAATGTTTGCGGCATTGGCGTCCGGTTTTTACAGTTTTGGATCCGGTAATGATCTCCAAGAGCGGCTGTGCTTTGCTGCAGCCGGATGCGGTGGCAGCCTTACGAAAAGAATTGCTGCCGCTGGCGGATCTGCTTACGCCAAATATTCCGGAAGCGGAGGAACTGACCGGCGAGAAGATTCAGGATCGCTCCGGTATGCGGAAGGCAGCAGAAGCATTACTGAAAGCTGGTGCCAAGGCCGTCCTGATCAAGGGCGGGCATTGTTCGGATCATGCCGATGACCTGCTTTTTGATGGCTGGCAGGAGTTCTGGCTCAAAGGCGAACGAATTCCGGGAAGAAATACGCATGGCACCGGCTGCACTCTGTCTTCGGCCATTGCCGCCAATATCGCCAATGGCTGCGATTTAGCGACAGCCTGCGCGCAAGCCAAAGAATATGTCCGCCGCGCAATGGCTGCCGGATTGGATGTTGGGCAGGGTTGCGGGCCGCTACATCATTTTGTCGATTGGTATTGAATAAATAAAGGAATGGCTAACGGATGTTAGATTTTATCACTGATTTAGCCCATCAGGGCGGCGAGTTGGCTTTGCATTTGCGAAAAAAAATGGGTCGGGATTTATCCGGGGTCAGCAAAAAGTCAACGCTTCGGGATGTGGTAAGCGAAGCCGACCGGGAAGTGGAAGATTTTGTTATCGAAAAAATTCGGGAACGTTTTCCTGAACATGGCATTTACGCTGAAGAAAATGGTCGGATCACTTCTGCGAGTCCGTATTGCTGGGTGATTGATCCGATTGACGGGACGGCATCTTATATTCATAATCAACCCGGTTATTCGATTTCGCTTGCCCTTCAGTATCAGGGGCAAAGCCGATATGGGGCGGTCTATTGCCCGGTTCTGCAAGAATTATATGCTGCGGAGCAGGGCGGCGGAGCCTACTGTAATCAGGAAAAAATTCAAGTCTGCGACCATGGTTCTCTGGCAGAGTCTCAAGTCAGCACCGGTTTTTCTTGTCTGCGGAGCGGCTGGAAAAAACGCAATAATCTGCCGTATTTCTGTGAAATTGCCAAAGAAGCCCGCGAAGTGCGCCGTTTCGGCTCAGCAGCGCTTGATCTGTGTTTTGTCGCTGCCGGCAAGCTGGATGCTTTCTGGGAACTCAACCTGCAGCTGTATGATGTCGCTGCAGGGACGCTGATTGTGAGCGAGGCCGGCGGACAGGTCAGCGACCTCCAGGGCAGAGACCGTTGGCCACAACAGGGCCTGCTCGCCAGCAATAAAAGACTGCATCCGGACATGCTTAATTTCTTCCAGGACTATCACCGGGAAGAGGACTGAATCGCTGTTTCCCCATGAAGTGGTTAGAGCTTCTAGCTCCGGATCCTTCCTTGTCTCTCCCGGAGATAGGGAAATTAAGTGGCAATATGCGTCCTCGCTGGCATCCCGTATCGTGGTTCGTTTTTGTCCTGAAAAATGGAGGCGTCAAAAGTAGGTACCGCAGGTTTTGCGGCACCCGACGGCTTTGTCCGGGAGTGGGGATGCGGGCTAAAAGTCCGTTTTGACGCAGGCTTGTACTACATGCTTGGGCTGAAGTCCGCTTTGACGTAGCCCGCGGGGGCTACGCAGCCTGAATTACAAATATCCGTGTTCTGTAATGTCCATTTCGTCCATTTCGTTTATTTGTCAGGTTTTTAACAAAAAGTAAAAAAAACGTATGAAAATTGAATTTCCCAGTGATTGGCAACAAGAACCCTGGTATAACGGTACGCGTCACATTTTCAGTGTTGATGGGGTCAAGGCCTGGATTGTTGAACCGCATCAACCGGTCGGTGATGGACGTTGGACCTGGTGTCTGATATGGCCGGAATCGAGTGTGCAACGGGTAGGTGTCCCTGAATATCTGGATCGTGGTTTTTATCACGCCCACATTGAGGCTCATCCGACGTATGCCACCTCCGACAAAGGAATGCCCTTGTTGCGGAAGTTCTATCAACAATGCGTGGCTTTGGGATTGTCCTGCAAAGTCCATTTAATGGGGCTGAGTTGGGGCGGTTTCTTTTCTCTCCGTTTTGCCTCTGAGAATCCGGAGAAAGTCGCCTGCATTTATCTCGACGCTCCACTCTGCAATATGGCTGACGAAAGCACCAAGGCGATGACTGATGCCCATTGCGTTTTGCAGGATGCTTATCATTTGAGCAACGAAGAGATGCTTTCCTCATCTCTCAATCCCATCAACGCTTTGAAACCTATCGCCGAAGCAGGGATACCTATTTTCGCTGTCACTGGCGAAGATGACTTGGTCGTGCCTGTCCAACATCATATCAATATTGTGGAGGAACGTTTTCTGGCCTTGGGCGGGAAAATAACGATCTGCCGACGCAATTCGTGGGGTCATCATCCGCATGGTTTGGATGAGCGCAGTGAATTAATTACGTTTATGGTCGATAATGCTGGCAAATACTGCTACGCAAAATAGGAAGATCATTAGAGCAATGTCCATCGCTTGAAACTTCGCAGACAACGCACCGTGTTGTCCCTTGTTGATGCGGAGCCATCCCCCCCCTGGTTTTTTCATAAAACAAGAACGCATAAATCCGGGCTGCGTTATTTGTGCATTTTCTATAATTTGCCAGAACTGGCATTCATCCACAAATTCTGCTGAAAACGAGAAAAAACATGACACAAAACATCTTTCTTTGCAGAAATGCTGGTTTGAACTGCTACATTATTTCACTTGATGTTGCTTCTTAACAGCTCCTTGGATTTTTTTGTGGGCAGGGAGAGGTCAAAGAAGATCTCCGACATCGTATATGGCTTGGCCTGTGTTTCGGTTCTTCCGTTGTTTCCGAGCCATTGGGTTGCTATGTCATGGGAGGGAATGCCTGCAAGGCATGAAGATCGTCGTTTGCACGAAGCGTCGTCGCCGTCGGGCTTCGTGCACTTGTTGAAGCAGAGCTAGCAGAGAACTTTTTGAATGAATCAGAAATAGAGCAGGCCGCTGCCGTAGATCACAATGAAAAAAATCACTATACTCATTCCAGTTCATAATGAAGAGGCCGTACTGCCGCAATTAGAGACCCGGCTTCTGGAAAATGTCAACAAACTTAATACCTATGAGTGGGAGTTTCTCTTTATCGATGACGGCAGCAGTGACGGGTCGCTGGCTTGGCTGCGCACAAAGCATCAGCAGGATCCGCGTTTTAAATATCTCTCTTTCTCCCGCAATTTTGGGAAAGAAGCCGCAATGCTGGCTGGGTTCGACGCTTTTACTGGCGACTGCCTGATAATCATCGACGCAGACTTGCAGGATCCTCCGGAATTGATTGTCTCCATGTTACATGATTGGGAGGAAGGCTATGACGATGTCTATGCCCAACGCTGTCAGCGTGGAAAAGAAAGCTATCTGCGCAAAATCCTGACGTTGTGTTATTATCGCCTTATGCATTATTCGACTCGGATTCGTTTGTTACCCAATGTCGGGGACTTTCGTCTCCTTGACCGCCGTTGCGTTCGTGCGCTACAGGATTTGCGCGAACACAATCGCTATACCAAAGGCCTTTTCTGCTGGATCGGCTTTCGCAAAAAAGGGATTTTATTTGACCGTCATGACCGCCAGCTTGGGGCGAGTTCGTGGAATTTTTCGTCCTTGTTCAACTTGGCCCTGGATGGTTTTATCGGTTTTACGGCTTTTCCTCTACGCTTAGCCATGTTGTCGGGCTTTGCAGTGTTTTTGTTTGCATTTTTCTATGGAATTTATGTCATTATCAAAACTCTTTGTTATGGCGATCCAGTCGCCGGTTACCCCAGTCTGATGGTTGTTATTGTATTTTTGGGTGGAGCCCAGTTGTTTATCCTTGGCGTCATTGGAGAATATTTGAGCCGGATTTTTGATGAAAACAAAAACCGGCCCAATTATATTGTCGCTGAAAAAGATGGGGAGAGGGTGTAGGTCATAGCCTGTACTTTAATGCGCCTTTTATAACGAACATAGGGAATGGACGGCAGATGCAAGGTATCACTTTTACAGGTAGGATGGAAAAACTTCCCCGGGGCGTTTTGTGCACTGCTGCGCTGATGTTATTTTTGGCTGTCGTGCTTCGTTGCTTTATATTCGTTTTTTTGCGGCAGATACAGGTCGATTTTCTCGCTTACTTGGATGTGTCAGCCAATTTATTGCTGGGGATTGACCCATACGACGTAGAAAATGTTGTCTTTTATAAATGGGGTGAGCCGCCAATTCCTTTCCCGGGATATATGCTTTTTTATGCAGCACCGGGTTTGTTGATGCGTTTTTTCCCTGGAACTCGCCCCCTCATTTTAGCTCTTCACTTGTTGCTTCAATTTTTGCTGTTGTCCACGATCTGTCTTTGGACCGGGCGGCGTTTAGGATGGTTACGCAGTTCTTTGGACGTATTGACGCCTGGCCCCCGGCAACTGGGCTTGTCTTGCCTCTTTTTTGTCATCTGTAATTCGTCGCCAGTGCTGACGGCTTTGCGACTGGGGCAATCGACTATATTTATTGCTGCTGCTATCTTATTTACAGTATGGTATCAGGGCGGCTCATGCATCGTGCGTCCTGCCCTTTTTGGAATTGCGGCAGTGTTCAAATACACCATGGTACCTTTTTTGGGCTTTTTATTCTTGGCCAAAAGAAAACTCAAATTGTGTGTTTATGGAGCTGGTGTTTTTTTTCTGTTTGCCCTCAGTCCGTTGTTAAGTGGAAATAATCTGCTTGAATTGTACCAAAAATATGTCGATGTCTTGAAGCTGTCCATGCGGAAAGGGAGCCTGAATAGCTATGAAGTAAGTGGTTACGACATGATCCATATCGGGTTTTTCAAGTTGAATACAATCAATATAGTGCTGATTGTTGTTGTTCTGCTACTGCTTATTCTGGTGCTGATTCGGGCATGGAAAAGCCACAGTCTAAAAGATGAGACTGTGCTCTTTGTATTGTGCCTCACCATGTTGCCAACCTATCATCGCCTGCACGATCTGGTGGTGATTCTACCCTTGATTTGCTTGATCAGCTATCAGGCTCTGTTCGCAAAACGCGTTTGGGTTGCGGCTCCCGGACTGATCTTCCTTGGCTTTATGCTCCTGCCCCTGTCGCTGCTTAATCGTGTGGCGGCGAAAATAGGGCCATTCTGCAATGATTTTATATACAGTTCATCGTCTATGGGGGTTGATGATATTTTCCCGCTTCAGGCCATTTTTATGATATTGGTAACCTGCTGGGCATTTTACGTATGTCACCATCCACTAGTAGGTAAACAACCCATCGTAGCTGGTTAATGCCTTACGGTAATAATGTACAGGCTAAAGCATATAAGCGTGACGTCGTTTACAGTCCGTATAATTCCACATATTTCATCGACGTGGCTCGCTGCAGCCGCAGAGTCTTCGCCCCTGCTTTTTGTTTGCTGGTTTGCTTTTTGAAGTTGTAGACAGCCTTGTTTCAATGTTGCTACCAGTCCAATGCTTACGCAGAGGCTTGCGTGAGCTGGCGTGTTTGGTATGGACAAGAATTAGCTTCGCCCCTTTCGGAGCTGAGGACTCATTGAGTGACCACAAGAGTAGCGAAAGGCAAGCAGGCTTCTGTGAGGACGTTAGGCAAAAGAAGCCCTGGCAATGTGATATGACCGCAGGGATACGAACGGACAGTGAGGTAGGATGTGTGAGCGATGAGCGTGCGAGTAACTGCGAAATCTAACAGTCACCGAAAGATATGTCATGTAGAGTCCGGTAGCACGGGGCAATGACGTTTTTGCACCTTTCCCAGGAGATCTCCGTCGTGAGGGTGACGAAGAAGTCAGCAGAAGCCATAGTAGCGAAGAAACCGCTGAAAGGCGGTCGAGTGAAGGGCTGAAGAATAGAAAACGCAACGATGACAAACTCGTCAAAGAAGCGCATTGGGAAGGCGCTTCTTCTGAAACGGCTGGAGTAAGACCTAGCTGGGCCGGAGGGCTGGCAATGTCAAAACGGTGGATCCGTAGCGACAAAGCTGGTGCCAACCGTAGTTTTGAGGCGGAGAATGAACATGTCAGACGTGTGTAACGAACAAAGAAATGTGTTTACCTGGTCATAAAGAATCGTTGCGGTTCAAGCGTTGGATGCGGAAAACCGCAGGTCTGGTGGTGTTCCTGCGATTTTTATTCATTCGTGCGGGCAGGGCGATATCCCAGTATTCTTTTTGCCATCGCCCCATACGGCGGATAACGCAAACGGAAATCCAGTCATGTGCTCTGTTTCAGGATGCTTTGCTGGTGGCAGAAGGTATCGAAGCCGGTTTGACCATGATATGCTCCCATGCCGCTCGCACTCAGGCCACCCAAGGGCAGATCATGCACAGTCAGTTGCAGAATGACATTATTGATGCAGGCTCCACCACAAGGAACCCGTTCCAGCATTTGCTCATTTATCGTTCGAGAACGGCTGAACAGAAACAATGCCAGCGGAGTGGGATGGCGGTTGATGAAATCCAGTGCCTCGGCCAGCGTTGTGTAGGGCAAAATGGGTAGAATCGGGCCAAAAATCTTTTCCAGCATGACGGTACTGTCCGGCATTACTTCACTCAATAGGGTCGGTTCGAGATAGCGTTGCGAGCGGTCGTTGCGTTTGCCGTGGAGAAGAATCCTATTTTTCAGATACGACAGCAACTGGCTGAAATGGGCGTCATTGATGATTCGTCCGTAGTCGGCGCTAGTTTGGGGGGCGGTACCGAAAAAGCTTTGTACGGTTTCCACGCAAGCCTGAACGAGGGCGTCGCGGATACGCCGATCCACTAGAATATAGTTCGGAGCGATATAAGTTTGGCCGGCGTTGAGAAAATTTCCCCAAGCAATGCGCAGGGCTGCGACGCCGATGTCGGCGCTTGCCTCAACCAAGTACGGCGATTTTCCCCTGAGTTCAAGAGTTACAGGACTCAGCTGTGCTGCCGCCCGCTGCTGCCATGACTTTGCATCCAACGGAACTGCTGCCAGCGACAAAGCTGTTGACCTCCCTCCCCCAGTCCTGCGTCAATAATTGCCACCCTCGGATTGCTCCCTGATATGGTGCTGTTACTTATGCCTGTCTCTTTCCGTTGTCAAGGACTTTACTGACGTTCATTCGTTTGCCATAACAGACAATGTAATCACTTCCGGATTTCCCTGCTGTTTCAGGGAATCAATCACCTCTTGAACAAAGGAATCTGGTGTCGAGGCTCCGGCAGTGATTCCGACGCTGCCCACATCTTGCCAGTTCAAGCTTATGAGATCGTCCAGGGTGCTGATTAGAGTCGCTTCGGCACCGGCGGCACAAGCGACCTCTACCAGCCGCTGGGAGTTGGAGCTGTTCTGTGCACCGAGTACCAGGATCTTGTGAACCTGAGCTGCCAGCTTGATAACGCCGAGTTGCCGATTCCGCACCGCAAAGCAGATATCATCATGCGACATCGTTGCTAATTTCGGAAAGCGTCGCCGCAGTATGTTGACCGTCTTTTCCGTATCAGTGACATTTAACGTCGTCTGGGTAACCAGTGCCAAGGCCGCCCCTGCCGGAACCTGAACGGCTTCCGCCTCGGCGGGATTCTCAATGACAAGGATATGCCCAGGGGCTTCCCCTACTACCCCTCGGACTTCGTCATGGCCGCGATGTCCCACCAGAAACACCAGTCGTCCGTCCGCCACGAACTGTCGAACTTTGCTGTGGATTCGAGCCACAAAGGGGCAGGTGGCGTCAATTACCTGAAGATTTCGTTGCTGGGCTTCTTCAACGAGAGCCGGCGCGATTCCGTGCGCGCTGAAGACGAGGTTTGCGCCCGCCGGTACTTCCGCCAGGCTGCCGACAAAGGTGACGCCGCGTGCGGTAAACTGTGCGATAACTTGGCGGTTGTGAACCAGTTCCCGATAACAGTATAGCGGCGAGCCTTTTTCGCGCAAGGTCTGATCCACCAGCGCAACAGCTCGCTTGACTCCGGCGCAGAAACCGCTGGGTTCCACTACCACAATGCGATTCAATGGCATGATAGGCCTCCGCTCAGTTTAAGGCTGTGATAAGGTTTGCGGCAATCAGTCCGGACTGATAGATGGTGGGCAAGCCGCTGCCCGGATGCATCAGAGGCTGTTTTTCAAAAACCTCAACTTCAGATCCTCTTTTACCAAGAATCCTCGCTGCAGTCCACCCGCCCGACCTAGCACCTACTACCAATATGCGTTGCGCTTTCTGCAGTGTCATGTTCGCTTGTCCTCTCTGTTGAAGATGGGGTCTATACGACTTGCCATAATGATAAAAATCCAATGCGCACAAATTGCTTTTGTGCGAAAATAAGTTTCTGTTTGACAAAGGCAACTTGAGGCTTGATTTTACTGTAATTAGCAATTCGATTCAACGGATGAAATCAAAAAGAAACATGAAATTAATGCCGATTTGATCGTTGTCAACTTCGATGAAAGATTTTCGTTTGCCGAACTGGGAATCAAGAATTTGTGTCGGGCTGATGACGAAATCCAAGGCGTGGTTCAAAACAAGGTTACGCTTTGTGTCCCAGCTTGTCCAGTGGCGATGAGCCATTTTCCTGCACAACTGTTACCCAGAAACAGGCCTTTTTGAACCACGTCAAATCCCGTAGCCGTCTTTCCAATTCCAAGAAGAGTCCAAAGAGCGGAATGATATAGTAGTCATCAAGCGACGGAGGGGTGTTAAAGATCGTTTCGAGTTGTTGATTTTCCAACAGGTCGACTCCTTGAGCGACGAATTCTTCATTCACCCTTTTATTATGAATCCTCGAGCCGAGCTAAATTTTCCGCATCGGCTCAGGAGCAGTTTCCAAGCGACGAGTGAGTTTTCCGATGGCGCGGGCGACTTCATGACAGCATCCGATTGTCGGGGGGTGAGGATACGGGCGCCGGAGGGCAGGCTTAGCTCCTCACCCTGTTGCCGCAGTTGCTTGACCGATTCCTCGAAAAACATCCATTGCTGAACGAATCTTTTCCGTAAAAAGCTGTTACGAAAGAGGGAGCTTGCCCATATTTTCGTTACAGTTCCGGAACTTTTTGACGACATTATCGCAATAAAGATTCAATGCGCCGACATCCGCGCCGCAGTTCAGAAATTGATATCCCAGGTCGAAATATGTTTGCATGGTGTCCATGCTGCATACTGTACCGGCATATTTGCCATATTTTCGGGCGGTGCTGGCAACCAATCGGCGAACCCGATCCACTTCAGGATGTTCCAACTCGCCGACAGAACCGATCGAATGGCTGAAATCCCCCGGGCCGAAGAAAATCATGTCAATTCCGGGGACTTGACAGATTTCATCTAATTCCGATAGGGGTTCCGGATCTTCTATCTGAACAATGACCAGGCGATTTTCATTGGCAAAAGCAGTGTATTGGCTAGCCGGTATGCGGCAGAACAAGCCGTCGGCATTGCCCCCATCTAGGGGCCGCCGACCGATGGGCTGGAAACGCGTCCAATGTGCGATCTGCCGTGCTTCTTCGGCGCTCATCAGGTGTGGCACCATGATGCCGGATGCATCGGCTTCCAGAGGCAGGATATAATCGGAATAGCAGCCTTTTTGAACCCGGACAATGGTATCTGTATCATGGGCTTTTGCGGCCAGAATCTGCATTTCCATTGTGCTATTATCTAGGGGAACATGTTCCTGGCAAATCCAGAGGCAGTCAAAGCCCGCCATGGCGGGAATTTCCGAAGCCCTGATACAGCTAAAATTATTTTTGAAACAGAGTACCCGCTGGCCGGCACGTAATTTGTCCAGAACTCTGCTGCGGCGTGGTATATTCGCCATGTTGTTTCTTCCTTGTTGCGATTCTTTGTGAGGGCAGGATAAAAAAACTTCCGTCTCTCTGCAGAAACAAAAGCTGTTCAGAATCCGGAATCCGGCAGCAGGATGTATTTCCTGGATACCGGGGAAATTGAATTCAAAGTCAGGTCAGAAGTGCCGGGAATCACGATCCGGGCGTGGTTCACGGGGTTTGGCTTCATTCACCGTCAAAACACGGCTGTTGTTATCCTGGCCGTTCAGGGCAGCAATTGCGGCTTGTGCTTCATTATTGTCGGCCATTTCGACGAAGCCAAAGCCTTTGCTGCGCCCAGTCTCGCGGTCGCTCATCACTTTGGCGCTGTCGACTTTGCCATAAGCTGCAAAGAGTGCTGCCAGTTCCGCATCATTTACGGAGTAGCTCAAATTCCCAACATACAAATTCTTGCCCATTGCTTTCTCTAGACAAAAATGATGGCTTCTTTCTTTTTACTTTCCTAAGCCAAGTTTAGGAAAGAGACCAAACGAACGATCCTAACATTCAGGACTTTGAAACCATTCAGAGAAAAAAGGCGCAACGACAAGCATCAATGTAAAAAAACATAAGATCCCCAAAATCCCGACAATAAAATCTTACCATAATCTGAAATCTTCTCAATACAAATACGTTTTTTCTTTTTTTGCGGACGAACATGGTCGAAGAGAGGTGCCGCAGGCCTCTGCGGCACCCGGCTGATTTATCCGGGGACGGGGAAGCGGTCTAAAGCCCGTGGGGGCTACGCAGCCTAAAGGTAGTATGGGGTGGACTGGTGTGTTCATAGTGCCTGCTTTCAATCCCCTTTATTTGGGGCAAAGGGATAAAGGGGAATCCGGAGCTAAAAGCTCCAGATACTTCAAGGCGGAGACAGAATTCTATTTCTCTTTTGCAGGAGATTTTTTTCGACGGGGAGCGGGAACGGGCAATATTTTTTTCAGGAATTGTCCGGTATAGGATTTTTTGCTTTTTGCGACTTCTTCCGGTGTGCCGGCGGCCACCAGGGAGCCTCCGGCATTGCCGCCTTCCGGTCCCAGGTCGATCAAATAGTCGGCTGTTTTGATGACATCCAGGTTGTGTTCGATGACTAGGATGGTATTCCCTTGATCCCGCAGTGAAAACAACACTTGCAGCAGTTGTTCGATGTCAGAGGAGTGCAGCCCGGTCGTGGGTTCATCCAGAATATACAGGGTATGTCCTTGGGGGCGGCGGCTGAGCTCAGAGGCTAATTTTACTCGTTGGGCTTCGCCGCCGGAAAGGGTGGTGGCGGCTTGACCAAGCTGGATATACCCCAAGCCGACTGCCCGCAGAGTTTCCAACTTATGACTGAGCCGAGGGACGGCGGCAAACACTTCACAGGCTTCATTGACGGTCATTTTCAGAACATCAGAGATGCTACGTCCCTTGAAGCGGACGGCCAGAGTTTCGCTGTTGTAGCGTTCTCCCTGGCAGAGTTCACAGTTGACATAGACATCCGGAAGAAACTGCATTTCGATCTTTTTAATGCCGTCGCCTTTGCAGTTTTCGCAACGTCCGCCCTTGACATTGAAGCTGAAACGCCCGGGGGCATAACCGCGGATTTTGGCATCGTTGGTGCTGGCAAAGATCTGTCGTATCAGGTCAAAGAGTCCGGTATAGGTGGCTGGATTCGAGCGGGGAGTGCGCCCGATCGGACTCTGGTCAATGATAATCATTTTGTCTACATGTTCGAGACCTTTGATGTCGCGATGTTGACCGGGTTCCTCGGTTTTCATTGCAAAATGTTTTTTGATCGCACGGCTGAGGATGCTGTTGATCAATGTGCTTTTCCCGGAGCCTGAAACTCCAGTAACGCAGGTGAAGGTGCCAAGAGGAATGGATACATTGATGCTTTTTAGATTATGCTCGGCAGCACCCTGTATGCGAATTTGCTGACCGTTGCCCTTCAGACGCTGCTCCGGTATGGCAATCGTACGTGCTCCGGAAAGAAATTGCCCGGTGACCGATTTTTCGCAGGTGAGAATCTCGTGCGGTGTTCCGGCGAAGACGAGTTCGCCGCCATTGCGTCCGGCTCCCGGGCCCAGATCGATCAGATAATCTGCTTTTCGCATGGTGTCGAGGTCATGTTCGACGACGATGACGGTATTGCCGAGGTCGCGCAGGTTGGTCAGGGTTCCGAGCAGTTTTGCGTTGTCGCGCTGATGCAGGCCGATGCTGGGTTCGTCCAGGATGTACAGTACTCCGACCAGGCCGCTGCCGACCTGGCTGGCCAAGCGTATGCGTTGCGATTCGCCGCCGGAAAGGGTGCCGCTTTCACGATTCAGGGAAAGATAATTCAGGCCGACTGAGCGCAGGAAGCCGAGCCGTGCTTTGATTTCGCGGCAGAGTTCTCCGGCAATGGCTTGTTCTTGTTCCGGCAACTTCAGTTGCTCAATGAAATTATAGGCTGCATCAATGTTCAAACTGCAGAATTCATGAATATTGAGGTCATTGACGGTAACTGCCAGAAATTCTGGTTTAAGCCGTTTTCCATGGCAGTTGGTGCAGACTTCGAAGCTCATGTGTTCTTGCAGACGCTGGCGCAGGTCGTCACTTTCGGTTTCGCGGTGTCTTCGGAGCAAATTTGGGATGATGCCCTCGAAGGGTTTTCGCCAAGAGGTGAGTTTTCCCCTCATCCTGAGGTCAAAATCGATGATTTCTTCCCCGCTGCCGTAGAGCAAGATCTGGCGAATT
>Ga0172378_10002548_pt1 | contig 17103 bp, 17 predicted proteins | sample GrowelOW332metaG_FD_119755 | JGI IMG/M metagenome (GOLD analysis project Ga0172378, IMG submission 119755) | Groundwater microbial communities from an aquifer near a municipal landfill in Southern Ontario, Canada - Pumphouse #3_1 metaG | ecosystem: Environmental > Aquatic > Deep subsurface >... | reverse complement strand
ATGGAGTTGATCCATAATGATTGCTCCTTTGTTGATTGTTGTTTAGCGATTACATTCTAACATAAGGTTCATTATTATGGATTTTATTTTGTTTATTTGTTCAAGTTCATTTTACAACTAACCCTTTTATTAATGTGCAATTAATGCAAGGATAATACCACCAGAAATTGCCGTTCCAAATACGCCTGCCAGATTTGGTCCCATTGCATGCATGATTAAAAAATTATAACGGTTCTCTTGTAAGCCAACGATATGAGATACACGTGCTGCGATTGGCACTGAAGCAATTCCAGCAGAACCAATTAATGGATTGATTTTACCGCCACTTAATTTATTCATAATTTTTGCACCAATAATCCCAGAAGCCGTACCAAAAACAAAAGCAACTAAACCCAAGACAATAATGAGCAATGTTGTAAAGTTCAAAAACGAATCGGCATTCATTGTTGAGCCAATAGCTACAGTTAAAATCAATGTTACAATATTCAGCAATGTATTTGCCGCTGTTTCAGCTAAGCGATCTACCACTAAACATTCTTTCAGTAAATTACCGAGCATTAACATTGTAATTAAAGGCGCTACCGGTGGCAAAAAAAGATTGACGATAATTGCAATAACGATTGGGAAAACAATTTTTTCGAGTCGGGAAACATATCTTGGTTGTTCCATAATAATATTCCGCTCTTCCTTCGTAGTTAAAAATCTCATAACCGGCGGCTGTATCAGAGGCATAAGTGCCATATAGGAATACGCAGCGACCGATATCTGTGGCAGCAAATGCGGAGCTAATTTCATAGCTACATAAATTGCCATGGGTCCGTCTGCTCCGCCGATAATACCGATTGCACTTGATTCTGCCAGGGTAAATCCTGATAATTTTGCACCAATTAAGGCCACAAAAATACCCAAATGGGCCGCAGCACCTAAAATAACTAAACTGGGGTTGGCAATCATTGGACCAAAATCTGTCATTGCACCAATTCCCAAAAAAATAAGTGGTGGAAGGATGAGCAGCTCTACACCTTGATATGCATAATAAAATAATCCGCCTGGTTTTATCAGATCAGAGCCTGGTACATTAGCAACAATGCAGGCTAAGCCAATGCCGACAAGCAAAAACGGCTCATATTTTTTTACGATACCTAAGTAAAGTAAATAGCCGCCAACAATAATCATGACAATATTGCCCCACCAGAGCTGCGTTAATCCGGTTTGCAATAGTAGCTCATTCAGCAGTGAAGTTAATAATTCGTACATACGAATTCCCCCAATAATATTTCTGCTTACAAGAACGCATTAAAATTTATCTTCCTTCACTTCTCCCAATTTATTTAATAATGGAAACAAGTATAAAACTCCTCCAATACCAGCAATAAAAATAAAGCTAAAAAAAAAGTCGATACAGCTTAGCAAAACTGCTCCTTCAAGACTATCTGGAACTTTCATAATTGATGCCTCCTATTATATTTTTCGATTTGTTAAAAATCTTGTACGTTGTCTGGCCTTTTTTAATAAAGCTTCATGATTTACAACTGCTCTTTTATGAATTCCTTTACCAACTTCGCCCTGATCATCCCACGCTTCAATTTTCAAAGTAACTTCGTGATCCGTTATATCGATAATAGACGCTTTAACAGTAATCGTCATTCCCAGGCTGGTTGGCGCTGTATGCGTAAATTCTGTTAAATGACCAATACTAATAAGGCCTTCTGGTAAATACTGATCTACTGTTTGAACCGAAGCCTTAATTGCCATACCTACACAGGCAGGAGTTGCCAGCAACTCATTCAGGTCGTTAGAATAATTACTTGCCGTATCCGCTTTTTGAACAACTTGCCGAATAATTGCATTTTGCCCAATTGATAAGATACTTTTTAAATCAATCATGATTAACGCCTCCAAAAATATTTTATAATTCTACTCTAAATAAAAATAGAATATTCCGAACTTATCATACTCCTTCATTTTAAGGCCAAAACGGGAAAAATGGAAATACTAATTTAGAATGTTTTAATACCTTTAAGATATCGTTTTTATAAAGTACTTTCAAAAAAGCTGCTGTTTGCCAAAGCTTTATTTTTAAAAGCACTTAAAACACAAAAAGACAATTGAATTTTTCTGGAGTTCAATTGTCTTTTCGCCTCGAACAAATTTTCATTATTTCATTTGATCTTTCTATGCACCAATAGCACAATGTATTAAATTTTCTCTATCTTTATTTTGTGAAAGTTTCGTATACTCAACAACTATATACGAATACACATTTTACGTTCCTCATTTATCTGATAAGTCTTGGAGCCTTATCTTTTGTTCTATACTGATTCTATGAAAGCCGTCCGCCTTTTCATTATGGTTTAACCCGAATCCCCAAAAGCCCAATCAGATTTGCTGCCTGAAACATATTGATTATCGATCCTTTTAATTCCGTTGGCGGCATGGATACCAGCGGTGTCACCAATTCACTATTGCTGAAATCAACGTTTTCGAGCATTGTTTTAAAAAAGTTTGTATTTATAAATTTAGAATTCATAACAGCAAACCGCTTCAGTTTTGATTCTATAATAGACGCTTCCGTAAAATCAATATGATCAAATAAAACATCGGTTATCTTCGTTTTATTAAAATAGGCATATTGTAAATTTGATTTTTCAAACACCGTGTTTTTCACAACCGTATGGCTCATATCGATTCCAATGCATTTACAAGATACAAATTGACAGCGCTCAAAATAAGCTTCTTGAAATTTGCTGTTTGAAAAATCGCACGCTTGAAAAATGACATCAATAAAACTCGATTTTTCAAAATCGCAAGTATGAAACGTACAGTTTTTAAATATACTGTTTCTGATTTCAATCTTAACAAGTTCTGCACCTTCAATTCGTTCTTCACGACTATCAATTTCACAAATCGGCAATTCTTCTGCCAGAAAATCCTGCACGCAAGACAGAAAATCATCAATGCGAATGAGTTGTGGCGATATTCTCGGGCTTGTAATATTCATATTTCTCCTCTTTTAGAACAAACGCAAACGATTCCTGTTCTACTCAATATTTCCATTTCTTAAAATCTCTAAATTCAGTATAAAGCATGCACCTTGCTTTTTCAAGAAGAATACTTTTATATATAATTTTATAATTCTGCACTTATAAAAAATACCGTTTCTATAAATCTATTGCATTTATAGAAACGGTATTTCCTATTTTATTTGATTCCTTCACTGTTTTTAATTTGTGCGAAAAACTTGCGATGGAACTGATTTGCATATACAAGATCTTTTTGCCAGTTTTTCTGTCCGGCATACCAGAATTCGGCTACATAGCGACGCACACCAAGACTCCAGCCAGTCTGCGCTATTTGGGCAAAATCCACATGCCCCGTCCCAAAAGGTATTTCGCGATATTTTCCAGGTACCGTTTCTTTCAAATGAAATGCAACGATATGGCCTGCACCATTTTTAATATCCTGCACAAGGTCCTGCCCATACAGTAACGATGCATTTGTGAGATTCCCTGCATCCGGGTAAACCCCAAGATACGGCGAATTTACTAGTTTAACGTATTCCATTGCCTTTGTCACCGTATCCATAAATGGTGTTTCCATGGTTTCAAACCCCAGAAGAATTCCTTCTTTTGCTGCCATAGCAGCACAGATGTGAAGATTTTCTGTAAAAAAAGTTTTTGTTGCTGCTGTACTCTGTTCATAGTAGACATCGTACCCGGCCAGCTGAATGGTTCGTATGCCAAGATCAACCGCAAGCCAGACTGCTTTCTGCATAATTTCCAGACTGCGCTGACGAACGGTTTCATCCGGATGTCCAAGCGAATATTTGCGATGTCCACTCAGACAAAGCGAGCGGATCGGAAGTTCCGCCTCAACCATTGCAGACCGCAGCGCTCTGCGCTCTTCTTTGCTCATATCCAACCGAACAAGTTTTTCATCGGTCTCATCAATACTCATTTCAATGAAATCAAAACCGCTTTTTTTTGCCACACTAAGTTTTTCCATCCAGCAAAGCGTTGCCGGCATTGCTTTCTCATAGACTCCCAATACATAATTTTTCATTCTGACACCACTTTCATAAAAATAAACCGTACCAAATCTTTTATGGTACGGCTTTTATGTACATTTATTTTTTCTGTCCATAATAAGCTTTTGGACCATGCTTGCGCATAAAATGCTTATCCAGCAAAAGCTGTGGCATTGCTTTACGATTGCCTGTCAAAAGCTGCGTATGAAAATCCATCATAGCAACTTCTTCCAAAACCACGGCATTATGTACCGCATCAAAGGCATCTGTTCCCCAGGTAAACGGACCATGATTTTTAACAAGAACGCCTGGTACATGATCTGGAGAAAGTTTCTTAAACCGCTCAACAATTACGGCACCCGTATTGTACTCATAGTCCAACCGGATTTCTTTAGCCGTCATGTCCCTCGTACAAGGAATTTCGCCATAGAAATAATCGGCCTGCGTTGTACCATATGCATGAATACCCTGACCTGCCTGAGCAAAAGTCGTTGCCCAGCGCGAATGAGTATGAACAATACCGCCGATATTTTTAAAATCAAGATACAGCTTGCGATGAGTTTCTGTATCCGATGACGGATTCAAATCGCCTTCAATTTTATTGCCGTCAAGATCAACGACAACCATATTTTCCGGCTGCATTTTGTCATAGTCCACACCAGATGGTTTGATGACGAACAACCCTTTTTTTCGATCAATACCAGATACATTTCCCCAGGTAAATGTAACAAGACTATATGTAGGCAGCAGCATATTAGCTTCATACACTTGCTGCTTTAGTTCTTCCAACATAGCAGTATTCCCCTTTTCAGTCGGTCACAATATAAAGCACGGCTTCTCCGACCTCACGATTTGCCGAAATAATGATATCTCTGTCCTCGCCATTGATTACAAAGATATTACTTGGACCGATATGCTTTTCAATCGTTGTCTTAACATAGTTTCCTTCTTTATACTGAATATAAAAAAGATCCTGTGCCTCCCTGCGCTGTCCACCAATAACTGTCGGAACACCCCGCAGCTTTCCCGCCCAAGCAACATGACCAAATCCCATGGCTTCCGGATATTCATAGACTTTTTCGTAACCAGTTTTTGTCTTATGACTAATACTAAATTGATTGCCATGAAACGGCTCGATCGTGATGAGCTCGTCCTGTCCATCACCGTCAATATCACCTACGGCAACATCACTTACAGGACGATCCAATATAGTTTCGATAGTCCAGTTGGTTCCGCTTGCCTGTGGCGGCGTAACTGCAAATACTCCGCTTTCACACGTAACCATGCCTGTCATTTTACCTTTCCACACCGTGCGGTTATAGCCATGATTTTTAAACAAACCCTCCTTGATAACAGAAAGTTTAATCGGTTTCATAAGATCTTTTGGCAATTCACCAACATAAATTTTTCCCGGATCTGACCAGTCATCTGTATCTGTTTTACTCGTACAAAGCGTACAGCCAATAAAATAGTTTACCCCATTCGCAGTGAGGATATCAAAGCGATGAACATAGGGCAGCTGCAAAATGGTTTTTATCTTCCATGTGCCATCTGTCTGTGGCTGTGCCCAGACAATCTTGGCCTTTTCCGAATGAAATCCGGGAAAAAAATTTTGTACTGCCAGAAAATCACCATTTTCCCCGGGAATAGAAACAATTGACATCGTCCCGCCAGGTCCATCCCAAAGCTTTGTTTTCTTCAAATCAGGCAAAGAATACAAATAAGCGGCTCCATGATCTTCTGTTGCAAAAATAATTTTCTTTTCTCCATCAATTGTCGTACTGCTCGCTGCATAGCAGCAATAAAGTTCTGTTAAAGTTTTCTTTTCTATTTTCACTTTTACCCACTCCGATTCTGACGGATTACATTTCAAACCTTTGTTTCAAAATCTTCCCAAACACCATGTAAGGCCCCAACTACACGGCAGTACCGTGCATATTTACGTGCAAAGATTTCCCTGTACTCTGATCGCGGCTGCGTTACTCCGGTAATTTTAACCGTTTTTTTAATGGCATCGGGAAAATCCTCATAAACACCTGCCGCGATACCAGCTGCCATAGCAGCACCTTGTGCCCCCAGTTCTTTACCAGCAACCGTTTCAATTGGAATCTGCAGTGCATCGGCAAAAATCTGTACCCAGACTGGTGAATTCGCTGCCCCACCCGACAGTTGTACGCACGTCGGTTGTTCACGATTTTTTAGCAGCTTTTTCACATGTGTCAGATGCGAAAAAACAATTCCTTCGTAAACAGCCCGCAGCATGTGCTTTTTTGTATGATACGCAGTAAGTCCGATAAAAGTTCCTTTGGCTAACGGATTTTCATTGGAACCATGCAAAAACGGCAGAAAAACAACCTGTGTATCAGTCGGCTCAATCTCGGCTGCCCACTGGTTTGTCAAATTATACACTGGTACTCCTGAGACTTTTGCCTGTTCTTTTTCTTTATCCATAAGATTATCGATAAACCATTCCAGATTGCCCGCAGATGTTGGACTGCTTTCTTCAATAAGATAATATCCGGGTATGCAGAACATTGAATTCAAATCTACACTGCCATTCAACACTGGTTTCTCTGCAATAAACTCATTAATACTCCAAGTTCCGGCAATCATACAAAGCTTTTTTGTATCCGAGAGACCCGTTGCTATTCCGCAGGCATCCACATCAAACATGCCCGCCGCAACAGGCGTCCCTTTTAACAAGCCTGTTTTTTCACTGGCCTCTTGGGTAATAAAGCCGCAAACATCTGCTGCATGACGCAATGGCGGTAATTTGTCATATACTTCTTCAATTCCAAACAGTGCCAAAAGCTCCTGATCATACTTTTTTGTTATAAAATTTACAAGATTGGCTCCGGTAAAGTCTGTATATTCACCATAGGCTTCTCCCGTAAGCATAAAACGTATATAATCTTTCACAGCAAATATATATCTTGTTTTCTGCAGCACTTCCGGCTTATGATCTTTAAACCAGGCCAAAAGACTTACTGGCTGACAGGCAAGAATTTTTTGGCAGGTTTTTTTATACGCGTTTTCCTGCGTCCCATCAGCCTGCCATTTTTTTACATATTCCCAGGCACGTGTATCTGTTGACAAGATTCCTCTATATGCTGGTTTTCCTTCTTCGTCAACAAGATATAAACCTTTGCCATGACCGGAAAAAGATACCCCCGCAATAAGAGACGGATGAATACCGCTCAACTCAACAACCTTACGAATCACTCGTGCGTTAACTTCCCATAACTCGTCCATATCTCTTTCCGTATAGCCTGGCAGCGGCATAATAGACGAAGCTGCCTCACTAGCCACAGCAATCTGCTTGCCACTCTCTGTAAAAAGGGCCGCTTTGGAAAACGTCCCGCCATTATCAATACCCAATAAATATTTCATCGCATTTCTATTCCTTTTAACAATATTTTTTATTTATGTGCAATGCCGGCGAGATCAAAGGCTTCTGTAAGAAAGGCTCGGATAAGACGTTCTTTTGCCCAAAGATCATCTGCTAAATGGGCTCGTACTTCTAAAGCACAATATGTAGTGTCTATTCCATCACAAGGCTCAAATGCCGCAACAGTTTGCAGAATTGCTGCACCAACTTTTGGTGTAAGATAACCCCATGTTTTATAATCGGGTGCCTGGCCAATATCCATATGATGATCACCGTAATACGGATGCTGTGGATCATTGATGCAATTACAGAGATGAAATTGTGCCAGATAAGGTGCAGCTAATGTAACAGATTCCTGCAGATCAGCTCCGCCCAATACTTCATGTGCACTATCCCAATGAATATAAAAATTACTGCATTCTTTTTTCAAGTGAGCAAACCATTCTGTAACTTCTTTGATCGGCCCCAACAGCTGTTTTTTATGCACAAACCGATCCAACGGCTCAAACAAAAGATACATACCCTTATACTGTTTTGCCGTTTCTGAAAGCTCTATACAGGATTCAAACAGCGCTTTTTTTGCTTCGCCCCGAAGCACATCTGTTTTTGGATCAGGACCCGACTGCAAACCGCAGCGTTTTGCACCCGTTTCAGCAATTCCTGCCAAAAGTTCTTTTGCACAAGCAATGGCTTTTTTTCGTTCCTTTGGATCAAGGCTTGAAAGTGACAGCCCCTTATCCGCAATAACTGGTGAACACCACTGTGTTAACTGCCAGCCACGAGTTTCGACAATAGTACGTATTGCCTGACGACAGGCAGCGTCTTTGATAAAGCCAAGTTCCACAGCTTCATAAAATTCTATATCTGCTGCTTGACGCAAAAGATCTACTGCAAACTTTTCATTTGACATAATCGGCATAAAATTTTCTAAAAAATGCATGGATGGCAAAATTTTTCTCATTTCGAAAGCCCCTTTTGTTATTTAATATCGTTACCTATACATCCACAGATTGTATTGATTCTTCTGTTTTTTTCTTATCTTCTACCGACGCAGGCAGTGTCAACGTAATCACCGCACCAATAAGCAGCAGCGCTACGAGACTATACACGCCCATATCATAGTTATACATTTGAATTAAAACCCCCACAGCATAAGGACCAACAAATCCACCCAGATTGCCGATTGCATTGATAATCCCTCTTGCACCGCCAGCTACTGCCGGACTAAACAAGCGCGGCGGAATTGTCCAAAACACTGCTGCTGCTGCTTGTAAAAAAAATCCACAGCCAACAAGAAAAGCATACGATACCCAGATATATTCTTCCGTCTTTACTGAAAACAGCAAGCAAAGGGCAAAGCCAACAAGGGGAATAACAACAAATTCTTTCCGGCGGCCGGTTCGGTCAGAAATATTTGAAATCGTCAGCATACCAATTGCACAACCAACATAAGGAAGTGCCGATAACCAGCCAATCTCTGTCATTCCTGAATGCGTCAGATTTTTTAGCAAAGTCGGCAGCCACAGACCAAATCCATAAATGCCGGATTGATAACAAAAATTGAGCGCTATAAGTTTCCACATCGTCACATTCGGTAAAATATCTTTTAAAGAAGCTTGTTTTACGCTTGTTTTACGCAGTTCTTCTTCTTCTTCTCTGATTTTTTCAGTAATATACGCTTTTTCATCTTTACTAATCCAGCTGGCATCTTCCGGCCGATCACTTACCATAAGCAGCCAGGGAATCAAGACAGCCAGTGATACACACCCTTCAACAATAAATAACCAGCGCCAGTCCGAAACTGCAAGAATATAGCCTGACAAAGGACCCGTAATAATTGCGGCAATCGGAACAAACAGAATAACAAATGCATTTGCCCGGCCGCGTTCTTCATTGGGGAACCAGTTGCTTACCATCGTCAAAGCTACCGGCAGCATACCGCCTTCTGCAACACCTAAGGCAAAACGCAGAATTAGCAGCTGATTAGCCGTCTGTGCCAGACCCGTTAAAACAGAGATGACGGCCCATACTATAATAGAGTATGTAATGAACTTCTTTCCACTGTGCTTTGCCGCAAATTGTCCACCCGGAACCTGAAGAAATAAATACCCGATAAAGAAAATACCTGCTGCCAGCCCCGCTACGCTTGCCGTCATTCCCAGAGCAGTACTCATTCCGCCAGCCATGGCAAACCCTACATTGACACGATCCATATAAGAAATAATGCAGATAATCATAATCGGCGGCAAAATATGCAGCCACCGGCCCTTTGGTATTTCATTAAGTCTTTTATCCATTTTCAGCACCTCATTTCATATTTTACGATGATACACCTATAACAAATCCACTTTGACCTTTACAACAACTTTTCTTACATTCATTGCTTCACCTGACACTACTGCCGGACGATGTACATCACTCGGAAAAAATATTGAGTAGCAGCCTGGTCTGGCTTCAATAAAGCCTTCATTTTCAACCTTTTCATAAAAAATCAAATCTCTTTCAACAAATTGTTCCATAACTTTATACATTCCTGTATCCGGTGTAAATCCCAACCGTTCTTTTCCTGATGCAAGAAACTGAACATCTACATATTTTTCATGTACTTCTGGTTTCTTTTCTTCTATTGATCCAGTCTCTGCATCAAATACCTGCGCATAAATATCTTTTCCCTGAATCTCATACACGCCGGGCTTCATAGCCACAAAATCATTTTCCTTTAAATAATTAATTGCTGTTTGAATTGCTTTTGGATACATTTTACAATCGTCTTTTGCATAAATTGATGAAAATATCATAGTAATCTTCCTTTCGTTTCCTTTATTATTTATTTTTACTATAAAAACTTTATTTATTTCTTTGTTCCATTGCATGAACGATATTTACAATCGCCTTATGCGTGGGTACTTTTACACCATATTTTTCTGCTGACCGTACAACAGATCCGCTGATTGTATCCACTTCTGTTCGTCTGCCATTCTTTAAATCCATATAAATAGAAGTACACCCTTCCGGATTGTTTTCCGCTGTTTTTTTAACACGTTCTGTTATCTCCGCTTCATTAAAATCAAGTCCCATTGCTGTTGCTACAGACAAGGCTTCCTTTAGCAAAACTCTTGTTAAATCCCAGGCATTCGCATCTTCGGCAATAAAGCCCATCTTTACCTGTAATATTCCAGTAACTGCACTTAATGAAACATTTGTAAGTAACTTATCCCAAATCAGCTGTTGAATGTTGCTGCGTATTACTGTATCAAAGCCGCAAGCATCAAATACGGTTTTCACTTTTACCAGCATACCGGTTTTATCCTCTGCCAGCATGCCAATATTCGTCCGGCCTGTCCCACCATGCCGGACATAACCCATATCAAGAACCGCACCATTATCTTCTGTTGTTCCAATAATAATATGATCCAAAGGTGCTGCTTTTACCATAATGTCTTCATGACCTGATCCATTCTGCAAAGTCATGAGGTATGTATCTTTTCCAATAATATTTTTATTACTTTCGAGCGCTGCAGCTGAATATAAAGCCTTTACAAAAAGAATAACCAAATCTGCTTTTCCGATCTCTTTTGATGAACAAACTGCATTCGGTCGATAAATAATATCCCCACCATTTTTCTGAAGCTTTAGTCCTTTTGTGTTAATTGCTTTTACAATATCAGGATTTGTATCAATCAAATATACTTCATTGTATTTCGATAAATGACTTCCATAAATTGACCCCATTGCTCCTGCACCAATTACGACGATCTTCATATTCCCACTCCTAATTATCAAAAAATTTGTTATTGTTTCTATTGTTTGTATAATTTATATTATTAGTATACCGGGATACCGGTATACTGTCAAGCGGTTTTTTTATTGACTGAAATTGCTTTTTATTATATGATAAATAGAAGAGGAAGGTTGTGTACCCAGATGTCACCTATTATCGATAAAAGCTCATTGCAGATTCACGCTTATGACGCCATAAAAGAGCAGATACTAAATAAAAAATTAGCTTCTGATATTTTGTATTCCGAAACAAAATTAGCTGCAGAGCTTGGCATCTCAAGAACCCCGATGCGCGAATCCCTACGCCGCTTATCACAGGAAGGCTATATTACTATTATTCCCAGTAAAGGTTTTATGCTGCGCCAGCTTACTGAAAAGGACATGTTGGAAACCATACAGATGCGCTGTGCAATTGAAGGCTTTTGCACACACATTGTGGCGGATGAAATAAACAGCAAAAAAACAAAAAAACTGCTAACCACTCTGGATGCATTAACAGAGACTATGACGAAGTCCAGAAATACAAAAGCTGCAAATGATACTTTTATTGCTGCAGACCATAAATTTCATATTGCGATTGTTTCCTATGTAAACAATACTGAATTCAACAAGGCATTTCAGCAATTGATGTATCTTGTCCATCTGACTACTTCCAATGCCCTTTCCGTTCCAGGGCGTATTGACAGTACCTTGGATGAGCATAAGCAATACGTAGTTTATCTCAAAGATGGCAACGGTGATGCTGCCTATAATATTATGATAAAACATCTTATGATGCCATTGAACTTGCGCATATTGTAGAATTGAAAGCTTCCAGATAAAGCGCCTAAAAAATAGCAGATATCCATGTGTTCTTCAAAAAGTGAAGATATATGGACATCTGTTATTTACTGCAATTTTATTATATTTTTTGTCTTTATTACTGACAGGCGTTTATTCTGCAATTCAGCTTACTTTCTCTAATAAAAACCAACAAAAAGCGGGTATAGCACTTTATAAGTGCTATACCCGCTTACTTATTCATAAAAAAGAACCAGCCCGCCTTTTCTTTCATAGCCAGTATTCCAAAGTTCATCAAGCCTCAGCCAGCACCATGAACCATACGTTACAACCTTTACCATAAAGGTATCTTCCAATTTTTCATAGCCCGTAAGCAAAAACCAATGCCAAACATAATCCTGAAAAACTGGATTCATATGCTTCAATACTAAGCAGGGAATTGGAAAACCCTCATCAATCTGCCGCTTAACAGCAATTTGAGTGTCAGCAATACAACGCTCTCCCTCCCATGCTGTCATCTTCAATTTTTCTTCACCTTTATCCGTTAAGTACTTTCCAAATCCATCAATATAAAGATCTAAGCGATCAATTCCTGACATTCGTGGCCGTAGATAAGGCTTCATATTTTTAGAAAAACGAATATAATCTTCACGCATTACCTGATTTACATTATAAGGATAAAGATTTTTTTTGCGAAACAAAGAAAAATAAATGCTACAATCACAGGCTGTCACTGCCGCACAACCACCACGCCGCATCCACTCGTCAGAAAACCACGTTTGTTTCCCGCCATAGGCCTGCCCTATGTAAAAGTAATCAAGTTCCAGTTTCATAAGATCGTGACCTTTCCCGTTACTAGTTTATTTATAAAACTCTTCATTAATAGTTTAAAGAATATATCAAAAATGAATTTGCATCAATAAAAATTAAACTTCAAAAAAATATGACACAAATACATTACAAAAAACACCAGTGCCGCCTCTCGATGATATTCTCTAAACAGCTTGCTTTTCTGCATATTTATGCCCAGAAACATTAAAGCTGCTAAAATAAAAAACCCCAAAATTCCAAATACTATTATACTTTGAAAGTAGCTCCTGGATGTGTCAAAAATCATAAAGTATCCATGAAGAAGCACTGTATAAAATGCTATAAGCCCCAGCAATGGATGTACAATCCTAAAATTTGTAATGCCTGCTTTCATTAGTTTATCAACAGACAAAGGAAGTATTATCTTACGCTGCTTTGTTTTCATGTACAAGGTTCGTAACAAATAATATAAAAACGAAAGACCCGCAAAGGCAATCGCTATACTACCCAGCATTTTTCCTGCTTTATGGTGAAAGCTGCCTGTTCCATATTGAAAATCCAAATAAGCACCTGCAAGGAAAATCACAATCCCAATGACATTTAATAAAAAAACGCGTTTTGTTATTGCGGAAATTTTTTTAATCATAGATTCATTCATATCCGTTTCTCCTTTTAACGTAATTTCAAAAACAGCAAAATCAACCCTGCAATTTTCTTATATATAACTATTTCTTTATAAACGATTCATTTCCTGCAAATGATCGTTACTTTCACAAACACACGATAAATTTTCCTTTTGCTTACAGCTCAAGCAATGCAATTATATAACAACAAATACATATAAAAATCGTGCTGCATTAAAAACTCCTACTTAATGCAGCACGATCACACTAAAATGTATTTATCAGCAAAATTATTTATATCGATCTTGTACAATAATACTATTGTATCTTAAACTTCTGAACTTCTTTTTGCAGTTCATCTGCCATTGTCGCCAAATGCTGACTGGCCGAAGCAATTTCTTCCACGGACGCCGATTGTTCTTCCGTAGCCGCTGAGATCGTCTGCGTCTGCTCGGAAGTCTTTTTACTCTCATCATTAATGTTTTGTACAGCACCAACAACGGTCTGTGTCCCACTCGTAATTTCTTCAATAGCCCCGGAAATTTCATGTACTTGTTTTGTCATGTCCCGAACCATCTTTACTATTTCTTCAAAACTCTGGCCAGCTGCCGCTATAACTTCCGCACCTGTATTGACTTCCTTTTGTCCAGCCTCCATAAAAGCTACAGCACTAGTCGTTTTATCCTGTACTTCACCAACCAGATCTGTTATTTGTTTCGCAGCATCCTGGGATTGCTCTGCCAGCTTCCTGACTTCTTCCGCAACAACGGCAAATCCTCTGCCGGCATCACCCGCTCTGGCTGCTTCTATTGCTGCATTTAGTGCCAGCAAATTAGTCTGACCGGAAATACTTAATATCGCATCTACAATTTGCCCGATTTGCTTTGACTTTGCTTCCAGCTCTCCAATGACTGTAGACGTTGCATTTGTTTTCTCTTCAATCGTCTTCATCTGCGTAACTGCTTTTTTGATTGCCCCTTCACCAGTATTGGCTGTCGCAGCCGTCTTTTCTGCCGCGCCCGAAACTATTTCCGTATTGGAAGAAACCTGTGTTATTGCACCAGATATTTGCTTTACAACATCATTTGCATTTTCCGTCAGATGCAATTGTTTTTCAGCTCCCTGTGCAACCTCAGTAACGGAGCCAGCAACCTGATTGGCGGCCTGTGCCGACTGCTCGGAGCTGGCTGTCAGTTCTTCTGACGAAGCTGCCATTTGCTGTGAGGTATCCGTTAAATGCTTTAGTAAACCTTTAATATTATTTTTCATAACATCAACCGCTCGGGAAAGTACACCGAAGTCACTGCGATCATCTAAACTAGTCTGTTTAATTGCTTTAGAAAAATCGCCGGTTGAAAGAACCCCTAGATATTCTACAACATCATGCAGGCGGGAAACTATTTGTTTTGTAATTAACCAGCCCAATACCCCCCCTAGTACAACTGCAGCAAGTCCTATTGCAATAAACAGCAGATTTGCCAGCCTTGCCTCTTTTTCTTTTTGTTGATACATCTCTTCTGCTGACTTGGTGATATCCACCGACAAATCACGTAACCCATCGCCAAAATTATTTACTAATGCTTTTCCATTTGTGCTAAACAAAGCATATGCTTCTTCATTTTTGTTCTGCATTGCAAAATCCAAAACTTTTGTTCTAACCTTACGATATTTGGCTATATCCGCTTGTACCATCTGCAGCTTTACTCTATGCTCATCTGGTAGTGAAAGCTGCTCAAATTTCGCTAAATCTTCATCAACAACCGTTCCCCTTCGGGAAATGTCATCCGACAGCACTTTATCTTCTTTGTCATCTGTCGTAAGCATCAAGGCATATGTATCTGCCTCAATTTTTCGGATATTTGCCCGGCTGTCATTAATTAAAAAAACTGCCATGAGCTTATCTGTGTACATCGTCTCCATCGCTTGATTTGTCCTGCTAAGAAAGAAATATCCTGTTCCTCCCACGATAATAACTGCACTTGTTAAAATCGCAATCAATATCGCCAGTCTTTGTGCCACCCGTAAATTTTTTAACCAACCCAAAATAATCCTCTCCTTTTTATATAAAGCTAAATGCCTATTTTATTTCAATCTTCAGATATATCAAATATACCCTTCATTTGACAGGCTGTCAAGAAAGAGGTTCTTAAAAAAGAACAATTACAATAGCATTCTAAGCCGGCAGCAAGTTTTTTATAATTTACGATACCAATCAGGGTTATCGCTTCGACCTACTAAAAAATCAATGGAAACATTAAAATAGTCTGCGATTTCAATAAGAAGGTGAAGCGGAGGCTCCCTTTGCCCCGCTTCATAAAAACGCCAGGATCGAGTTGTAATACCAAAGATAAACGCAAGTTCCTTTTGTTCAATTTTTTTTGATTTTCTTAAATATTTTAGTCTTTCAGAAAAACTCATGCTGTATCTCCTCATATAATAGGCTTTGTCTACAATCTTTACCAACGTACAAAGCTTATTTTTTATTTTATCTGCATATTATCCAGACCTTCTCCTACTGCAAGTCTTTTTCTACACTTTTTAAAACTAAATAAAAAACCGTCTTCTTATATATAAAAAAACGCTTTTTCTATATTAAATCAACAGGCATCAACAAAAAAAATACACTTGTATATGCAGCTCATAATTTTCAGGACTTTTAGTCTATAAATATAGGGCCTTTATAAGTTGACAATTTCTTTATATTTTTATACAATGAAGAATATAAATAGGAACATTTTGTTCCTATTTATATTCTAAATATAATTTGTATTGTCTTAAAACACGTAATGAAATTAAAAAATTGTTTTTTTATTTGAATATTTTTTAATGTTTTAAGCCGCTAAATTTTATTATAGAAGTTTAAGTTTTTTATTATAAAGAAGAATTGGGGAGATTTTATGGAACTAACAGCCGAGCAGAATAATTTAAGTAACTTGAAACTGGCCGATGTATTAGATTTAGAGGTACTGCAGAAATTTCAGGATAGTTTTGCAAAAGGAATGGGCGTAGCAAGTGTAACCGTTGATAAAGACGGCATTCCCGTGACGAAACCAAGTTCTTACACAAAATTTTGTATGGAACATACACAGTCTACAGACAGCGGTGTTAAGCGTTGTGCAGAATCTCATCGCAAAGGCGGTGCAGAAGCTGCACGCCTGGGTAAGCCTGTTATTTTTGAATGCCATGCCGGTCTAATCGATTTTGCCTCACCAATCATTATTGATGGTCATTTACTCGGAACAGTTTTAGGCGGACAGATTTTGATGGCAGAACCAGACGAAACGAAGTATCAGCAAGTTGCAAAAGAACTAGGTGTTAATGCTGCTGAATATAGTAAAGAAGTTAAAAATGTTAAAATTTTAGATCGCGAACAGATTGAGGAAGCGGCAAATGTACTTTTTATTTTTACAAACAGCATGTCAAATGCGGCTTATCAGAAAATAAAATTAAATGCTGTTGCAGAAACATTGAGTGACAGTCTGAACCAAATTTCGGCAACTATGCAGGAACTGGCCGCATCGGCAACAACAGTAAGTGAAAATCAGAATAATTTAAATAAAGAAATCAAAAATGTTGATAGTATGACGGAGCAGATCAATGAAGTAATGGAACTTATCAAAGAAATTGCCGACGAAACACGTTTACTAGGTTTGAATGCAGCGATTGAGGCTGCCAGAGCAGGTGCGGCCGGACTT
>Ga0172378_10002547_pt1 | contig 17116 bp, 14 predicted proteins | sample GrowelOW332metaG_FD_119755 | JGI IMG/M metagenome (GOLD analysis project Ga0172378, IMG submission 119755) | Groundwater microbial communities from an aquifer near a municipal landfill in Southern Ontario, Canada - Pumphouse #3_1 metaG | ecosystem: Environmental > Aquatic > Deep subsurface >... | reverse complement strand
CTCCTTCGGGTTCATCGCCTTCACAGCCTCGATCCATGCAGAGACCTCCTCTTCTGTCGTATTATCCACAGCATGGTCATTCACATAACCACGCAAGAAGATTGTCTGAAGGATGAAATCTCCTTGAAACCGTTTCAGCTGTTCTATGATGGAAGCGACAGAATAGTCAGCCGGATGAGGATCATCAATCAGCCTCACCGTGGAATCTATCGCAGAATCCAACTTTAAGATATTATTATCCACTTTCTTCAGAGCATCAAAAACACTCTGCTTATGCACCATCGTCGAGTTAGACAGGACGCTTATCTTCACATTCGGATAATACTCATTTCTCAGTTCTATCGTATCATCAATGATACCAGCAAAGTCATGGTGCAACGTAGGCTCTCCATTTCCCGCAAAAGTAATCACATCCAATTTCTTATTCTCCGCCTTCATCCGAGAAAGCTGAAGCATCAAAGAGGCCCTCACCTCTTCTCTTGTCGGCAGCCTCCCCGTTTCTCCTTTTTTAGACAACCCACATTCACAATAGATGCAGTCAAAGGAGCATAACTTTACATTGCGCGGCAATAGGTTGACACCCAACGACACACCCAACCTACGGCTCTTTATAGGGCCAAATACTATCGAATCAAAAAGAAATGTTGCCATATGTTTTCTTCTATTTTATCGTTTATTCAAATCATCAAACAGAGACTGTAGATAAGCCTTCCCGTCTTGAGTCAGCTCCACCTCATCCTCCCGTATCGGGAGATTGGCTCCACAATCATATATCGACACTCCGCGAGGAGTCACCAAACCGAAGCCCTCATTAAAGGTATAATATGCAAATTCCGGAGATTTTTCTCCAAATATATTTTTACTGAATTTATACTCAGAAACATCCATATTCAACTGAGACAACAAAGTTCTCGACAAATCGATTTGGGATGCCAACCTATCAACCTTCATGCCCTTGTTCACGGCACCGCCAACCCATACCATCGGAATCCGGTGTCTCTCCACATCCGAGTTTTTCAACGTATCCGGATAACGGTAAGCATGGTCAGGAAGCAGCACAACCAAGGTATTGTCCCACCATTTGCTTTTTTTCAGATCAGAGACAAACACGCCCAAACAGCTATCCGTATATGCCACAGAATTGAGGTATCTATTCTCGAAGCGACGCATCGGCACATCAAATGGCTCATGGCTACTCAGCGTCAGCAACACCTTCAAGAAAGGAGTCTCCGTCTGTGCATCCAACTCCTCCGTCACTTTTCTAAACAAAGCATGGTCATACGCCCCCCATTTCTCTGACATGTCCTTCTGTTCGAAATCCTTATCCGAGATGATTTTCTCAAATCCGGAAGTAATAAGATACGAACGCATATTCGTGAAATTTTCATCCCCTCCATAATAGAACGATATGTCATAACCTGCATTCTTCATCGACAACGGAAATTTGGGCACATTCTGGCTCTTATTCGGATATTTCATCAACGAGGTTGTAGGTTGAGCCGGATAACCGCTCAAGATGGAAACCAGACCACGGTCTGTACGGAAACTATTCGCATAAAAGTGAGTGAACGCTATCCCCTCTTCCGCCATCTTGGTCAAATTGGGAGACACATTCTTTTCTCCTCCAAAAGCTTCGCAGATACCAGACCCACAACTTTCCAATATAACCACGATGACATTCGGCCTGTCCGTTTTAAGCACGCGGAGACTTGTTGTGTCACGTTCCGATTCCGTCATACGCAAGAAGCGGGAATTCGCTTCCTTTTCTTCCATGTATCTGTATTGCGTATCAAACGAATCACTTTTCGACAAAGAATATATGAAATTCCAAATCGGATTGATTGCCGAATGGTTCAGAAAAATGGAATGGCTAAAATAAACCCGTCCCACGTTCATTGTCGCCACACTCAATCCACCCCGAATAAGGATCACCAACAATGCGATGACTAGGAGCATTGGCAAAACCGTCCATTTTGAGACCTTATTTATTTTGAAAAAGGAAGCATGTAGCTTCTTGAACGAGAAGGAAAACATGAAATACAACACAAAGAAAAGGACAAAAGCGAAAACATATTCGGCCATTGTTCCACTTGCCATAGCGTCTTTTGGCGTCTTGAGATAAAACAACGGCGTCGCATCTATTCTAAATCCCCAATATTTATAAAGGAACAGATCGGCCACACACAACACCAAAGACAAAGCAAGGATTGTATAAGTATATATCTGTATGGATTTTGAGAGCCATCCATTCGACTTAAAAAAGGAGGACATAAGGACAAGCAATGCCACCAAGACTGACAGGTATCCCGCAGTAGACAAGTCCATCGAGAACCCATGATAGGCAACAGATATACACTCCGACAAAGAATATCCCAAAGATTCCTGATAATGGAAACAAAGGAACAATGGCTTCATCAATACACAAAACAGAAGCCAGAACAGATAATAGAATGATATATAAAGAATTCTTGATTTCATTTATTCTTATATCTACGTTCTTGAATCACAAGCAAAGCCTCGTCGCGCAGAGAGTCCGGCAACTCCACATTACGGAGTTGTAGACTTTTAAGCCAGCCCGCCACATCATACTCCTTCAAGGAATAAAAGACGTTGGCGAACACGGCTATCTCCTCTTCCTCGTACGAGTCAGACAACCTACCTACGAAAACATCCAGCTCCTCATCATCATAATATTCCGGTTCGAGCTTTGTGTTAAGCAGGCTCTCCTTCTCACACACCTCATGTGCGCCACAACAACCGTCCACATTTTTTCTGGAGGAGGAATTCCGCATTTGTTTCTTTTCATTTTCATGCGAAGATTCAGACTCTTTCTGTTTCCGTCTTCTATCCAGAAAATAATAAGCCACACACACTAGAAGAAAAATGAGAAACAAAGATATTTCTGACATACAATTCTAATTTATAGGTTATAAAAGATCCACCACTTTGGTCAGATGCATGCTATTAGACCCTTTTATCAGCACATTGCAGTCTGTTATTGGATTTAACTTCAACCAATCCAAAAACGACTCCGTCGTCTCAAACCGATGAAACAGATTGGTCGACTCCATAAAGCATGAGCCTATCAGGAATACATCCTTCAACGCCTCGCCAACCAATAAATTTGCAATCGCAGCATGTTCCTGATCGCTATCCGCACCCAACTCTTTCATGTCACCCAACACGACAATTTTATTTGGTCTGTCCATCTGCAAGAAATTGAGAAGAGAAGCCTTCATACTCGTCGGATTGGCATTATAAGCATCTATGATCAGTCTATTCCGTCCCGTATCTTTAAACTGCGAACGGTTATTCTGAGGTTCATACTTTTCAATTGCAGCAGTTATCAGGTCATCTGCGACATCCATTCTTCGGCCGACGGCGATAGCGGCCAATACATTCTCAAAATTATAGTCGCCTATCAAATGCGTACTAACCACACGACCATTCCAGTTCAAAGACAAGAAAGGATCGGAGCTACGGACATCGGCAGAAACATCATATTTGGAATCTTTTCCGTATCTGAAACTCTTTATATCAGCAGATATCGAACGCAACACCTCATTGTCGTAGTTTATCAGGATCTCTCCGTTTGTCTCCCTTATAAACTCATACAATGCCACCTTTGTCCGAACCACACCTTCAAACGAACCGAATCCCTCCAGATGTGCCTTCCCTATATTTGTGATAATACCATAATTTGGTCTAACAATCTCGACCAACTCACGGATCTCGCCAGGATGGTTGGCTCCCATCTCAACCACAGCCACCTCATGTTTGTCTGTCAATCGGAGCAATGTAAGTGGCACTCCAAGATGATTGTTGAAATTTCCTTGGGTATAAAGAGTATTGTACTTCTGCTGCAATACGGCAGACACAAGTTCCTTAGTCGTCGTCTTGCCATTTGTACCCGTTATGCCAATAATTTTTGTACCCAATGTCTCTCTATGAAGTTTAGCCAACTGCTGCAATGAGGACAAACAACTCTCCACATAAAAAACACTCTTCCCATCCGCATACTTCTCCTCATCCACAAATGCATACGAACATCCGCTGTCTATGGCACTTTTAGCAAATTCGTTGCCATTAAAGGATGCGCCCTTCATTGCGAAAAACAGTGAGCTCTTAGGGCAATTCCTGCTATCTGTCGTAACACAAGGGTTAGCCTTGTATAACTCATAAATTTCATTAATTTTCATAATTGACTATATACCAAAAAAGCCCCAAAAAGGGGCTTTTTATATTTAGATTTATAAAATACTATCTATCATCATCTTCAGGACCAACCTTGCTCATTGCACAACGGAAACCTAAGTCGCTACGAGATTGCTTTTGGTTCAAATAACGTCTTTGTCCAGGATTCAACCAATATGCACGGTCTTTCCAACCTCCACCTTTGTAAACTCTAGTTTCATTAGAAATCTTAGAAGTCAACAAACCTTCAGCGTCGGTATCTGGGTTATACAACTTCATTGTCTGTACATCAGGATCAGCAACCTCTTTCCATGAGTTTCTGTTCAAGCTACTAGCTGCATCACCATCTTTATAGTTACGGACATCCAATCTAACATATTTGTCCATTTCTGTCTGTTTGTCTGCAGGAATTGCGAATACGACACGACCTAAACTATCAATCTGAGGAACCTTTACATTCTGACCATCAACTGTGCTTTCTGTAAAGATTGGAGATGTGTACTCGTTACCACGGAATGGATTGTACTCTTGAACATCATCGCTAGACAATGTACGATAAACATCCAACACCCACTCATTTACGTTTCCTGCCATATTATACAAACCGAATTCGTTAGGATAATAAGCATCGACTGGAGCTGTGATAGTAGCGTGGTCATTCAACTTACCACCCATACCCATCATATCACCTCGACCACGGACAAAGTTAGCTTGCATTTCACCTCTCTCTTTCTTCTCTGGATTTCTCATCTGGTGACCATACCAAGGATAAATCTTCTTCTCCTTGTAATTTTCTTCACCTTCGATTGTTTTTGTTCCATAAGCTGCATATTCCCATTCGGCTTCAGTTGGGAGACGGAACTTAGGAAGAAGGATACCATCTGACATATTTGTTCTTCTTGCATTTCCGTAAACATCCTTCAACGGTTTCTTTCCTTCAGTTGGCTTATAATCGCTCTTCATCAAATATTTCTGAGTATTGAACACTTGATTTTGAGTAATGTCATTAGCATCTGTATTTCCCTTCAAAGCCTGGAAGTCAGGATATTGTATAGATCCGGATTCTACCATTCTCTTCTCGTTCACACGGTCGGTACGCCAAATACAATAGTTGAATGCCTGTTCCCAGTTAATTCCAACTACCGGATAGTAATTGTATGCCACGTGAGAGAAATAGAAGTCCAAATATGGTTCATTATACGCCAACTCCTCACGCCATACTGTTGTGTCAGGATAAGCAGATTCAACTATCTTATAATCGTTATGAAACACATTACCCATCCAATACAGATATTCTCTCCAGTTCACATTACTAATTTCGTATTGGTCCATATAGAATGAACTTACGGTAACACGTCTTGGTATGTTATTCCAATCGCCGATAATATCTTCTATTACACGACCCATTGTAAATGTACCACCTTGGATGAATACCATTCCGTTCGGAGTATCTTGCTCATAACCCGACACGACTTGGAATCCTCCATTTTTTTTGTCGTTGTACTTCCAACCCGTAACATTTGACTCTTTGGAGTCTTTTAGCTTCTTCTTTCCGCCACAAGACGTCAACGACGCTCCTAGAATCATTAAGAATATTACAGTTCTAAAAAGCCTTAAGTGTTTCATAGTACTAATATGAATTATTTTACTTAATTTTATTGTATTAACTCTCATTTGCGCATTTTATTGCGTATTCCCGCAAAACTTATTGTTTTTAAATTTTACTGAGACAGTGGACAAAGATATATATTTTCTATCTTTGCAAAAAAGATTTTCACGAATATTTTTTTAGTTTTTTTTAATAAACGATTTTTCAAGATGAAAATTAACATAAATGGATTCATTTGGGGGTTGGAAGAGCCTCTGGTCATGGGCATTCTCAATGTGACTCCAGACTCTTTCTTCGCCGACAGCCGATGCCAGGACGACACTCGCATATTAAGGCGTGCGGAAGAGATAGTAATGCAAGGCGGAAAGATAATTGACATTGGAGGTTATTCTTCCAGACCAGTCCGAATCTACTCCGTCGTCAATCAGGAACAGACCATTGACATTGGAGGTTATTCTTCCAGACCCGGATGCAACGAGGTGACGGAACAGGAAGAACTTCGACGGGTAACTAACGCCGTCAGCATAGTAAGGACCGCATTCCCTGAGGTTCCGATCTCCGTAGACACGTTCCGATCCAGGGTGGCAAAAGAGTCTGTGATTAACCACGGAGCCTCCATCATCAACGACATCTCCGGAGGAGAGCTGGACCCGCTCATGTTTGAAACGGTAGCAGAGCTCGGCGTTCCCTATATACTGATGCACATGAAAGGGAAACCTCAAAATATGTGCGACAATACCGATTATTCGAACTTCACTAAAGAAATTTTTTCTTATTTTGCAGAGAGAATAAATAGGCTTAGAATTCTCGGAGTGAAAGACATCATTTTAGACCCAGGTTTCGGCTTTTCCAAAACGATGGATCAAAACTATGAGCTTTTATCCAATCTAGAGGCTCTCTCTACATTCAAGATGCCTTTACTTGTGGGTTTTTCCAGAAAGAGAATGATATGGCAACTTCTCGATTCCACTCCAGACGAAAGTCTTAACGGAACCACGATTCTCAATTCCATCTCACTCTCCAAGGGTGCTAACATCCTTAGGGTACATGACGTAAAAGAGGCTGTCGAAACAGTAAGAATCCACAAGGAACTAAAGAAATATTCCAGCAGTCAAAGCTTAATATAACACGAAAAGGCTTTAAACATCATTCATTATGAGATTTGAGATACGACCCATAGACATCATCGACATCATCATTGTCGCATTCTTATTATACAAAACTTATAAAATGCTAAACGGGACAGCCGTAATAAGGGTGTTCATGGGCATCTTAACTTTTGTTGTCGTATGGCTTGTCGTGACCTTCGTATTTCAGATGCAACTTCTGGGCGCCATCATGAACCAAATCATGAACGTGGGCGTCATCGCCATCATCGTTCTTTTCCAGGACGAGATAAGAAGGTCGCTCTCCATTCTCGGGTCCCGTCACAACTTCATGATGAGATTGATAAGTAAATTCTTTCCCACCAACAAAAACAGCATGGTAAACGAAGAAATCATGCAGGTTGTGCTCGCCTGCAAAAGTATGTCGAGAGGAAAGGTAGGTGCACTCATCATCATTCAGAAAGAGATGAACCTAGATTTCATCGTTGCGACTGGAGATGTCATCAATGCCGACATCAACTCAAGACTCATAGAAAACATCTTTTTCAAGAACTCTCCTCTTCATGACGGAGCCATGATCATAGCAAACAACAAGATAGAGGCAGCCGGATGTATACTACCCGTGACCCACAGCATGAAGGTACCAAAAGAATTGGGATTAAGACATAGAGCAGCATTAGGAATCTCCGAAAAAACAGACGCATTGTCCATCATTGTTTCGGAAGAGACCGGCAAAATTTCACTGGCCGAGGGCGGACATTTCAAGCTCGACCTTACTCCTGAAGACTTGGAGACCATCCTATCCAATAAAATAAATAAAAATGATAAAAGCAGACAACATAAATAAGAGCTTCGGGCAACTGAACGTTCTAAAAAACGTCAACATCGAAGTAGAAAAAGGAGAATTCGTTACCATCATGGGGCCAAGCGGAGCAGGAAAAACGACCCTACTACAGATATTAGGGACGCTAGACCGCCCCGATTCCGGATCTATCAAAATCAACGGCATCTCCACATTCAGCCTATCGGAGAAAGAGCTGTCCGTATTCAGAAACACCCACATAGGATTCGTGTTTCAGTTTCACCAACTCCTTCCTGAATTTACGGCATTGGAGAATATCATGATTCCGGCCATGATAGGCAACAAAACAAAAGCAGAGGCGAAAGAAAGAGCCCTCGAACTATTGGAGTTCCTAAACATTGCGGAAAGGGCCCAACATAAGCCAAACGAGTTGTCAGGAGGAGAGAAGCAGAGGGTGGCCGTGGCTCGTGCTCTGATGAACAAGCCAGACGTCATCTTGGCCGACGAGCCTTCGGGCAGTCTGGACTCCAAGAACAAGGAGGAACTACACAAGTTATTCATGGACCTCAAGGAAAAGTTCGGGCAAACATTGGTCATTGTCACCCACGATCCCGAACTTGCATCCATCTCCGACCGTATCATACACATGCAGGACGGCATGGTTATTGAGTGAATCTTTATGCCTCACACATGTTCATTTTATTGAAAAAGAGACAACAAATGATTTCCTATCCACAAAAAAAATTATTTTTGCAGATTAAAAAAAGCTCTTCCCAAATAGGAGCAACAATAAAAAACTAAAAACGATAGAATATACAAATTATGACCATGAGAACATTCAAAACTTTACTCGCAACGCTTCTTTTACTTACGTTCAGCTCCAGTTGCGACGAGGATTCCATCAATAAGATATTAGGGAACGGAGACACTGTCAGTGCTCTTAAAGAAGCTCTATCTATCGGCGCGGCCACCGCATCGAATGAATTAGGGAAAGAAGACGGTTATTTAAAAGACTCTTTGGTGAAGATAGCTCTTCCTGCAGAGGCAAACACCATGTTCGTGATAATCAACAAGCTTCAGAGTTCATCAGCAGGCAAGGCCGTCTTGAGTGCGGCAGGGATATCTGCCAACTTGGAAAACACGATGACAACTCTAATCAACAGAGCCGCAGAAGATGCAGCGCCGAAGGCTGTCAACGTATTCAAGAACGCAATTACCAACATCACCATCTCCGACGGAGAGGGCATACTCTTCGGCGCAGACAATGCAGCCACCACGTATTTGCACAACAGCACTTACTCCGGATTGCAGGCCGCATTCAACCCTTCCATCACCGAATCGCTTGCAACGGTAAGCTTCGCGGGATACAATGCGAACGAAGCATGGGATGCCGTCACCAGCCAATACAACAAGCTGATGGATTTAAAATCTTCAACAGCCGGAAGCGTGGCCATGACAGCTCTGAAAATAGCAGACAAAGAAACTCACACCCAGATTTCAAACATGAACAGCATAGAGACCAATCTTGCCAACTATGTGACAGGAAAAGCTTTGGACGGGCTTTTTGCCAAGGTGGCAGTCAAGGAACTTGACATCAGAACAAACGTGGCGGCAAGAACGACAGACCTACTTCAGAACGTATTTGGAAGATTGGACAAATAAAACGAGGAAATAGTGGTAACGAAGTATAGACCCATCAATTGGTTCAAAGATTTCATCAATCTTCTATACCCTACTCTCTGCATCGGATGCGACAACGCATTGTTCAAAGGCGAAAGGTTCATCTGTCTGAACTGCATGAGCGACCTGCCAAGAACAAACTTTCACAAGATAGAAGGCAACAGCGTAGAACAAAGGTTTTACGGCAAGATAAAAGTGGAACATGCCACCTCCTTCCTCTATTTCGAAAAGAAGTCTATGACTCAGAAAATGATGCATGAGATTAAATACAAAGGAGGGAAAGAGTTTGGCAGACATTTGGGAAGGCTGTTCGGAGCTGACCTAAGGAATAGCGAAATGAATGAAGTGGATGCCATTCTTCCCGTACCACTACACAGCAAAAGGTTAAAAGACAGAGGGTATAACCAAAGTGAATGGATTGCCATGGGCATTGCCGAATCGATGGGCAAACCCATCATCACAGATGCCGTAGTTCGAGAGGTGGCCACGCAGACACAGACAAAGAAAGGCGTATATGAACGGTGGCAAAATGTGAATGGAATTTTCAGGGTCACGGACTCACAGAAAATAGAGGGCAAACACATCCTCGTCATTGACGATGTTATCACCACCGGTTCGACCATAGAGGCTTGCGCCGCCGCGCTTCTGTCCATAACGGGAGTCTCCGTCAGCGTCGCAACGTTAGCCGTAGCAGAGTAAAAAATGATTACAAACTTTTAATACATAGAATTATGAACGCTAAAATTTATTCTTTATTACTAATGCTTTTCTTGGGTTTAAGCATGGGATTCACCTCTTGCTCCGACGACGACGACAACTCTTCTTCTGATGACAACAACTCTTCATCTTACGAGAGCGGAGAGACCGCAGGCAAAGAATTCATACAAGCCTATGACGCTTATAATGCAGCCGAAAACACTGTTGACAAAGCAACATCAGGGGCAAAACTTCTTTCCTGTTATTCAGAATATAAAAGCCACAAAGAAGACTCAGAATGGAAAAAAGGATTTCTTGTCGGAGCCGCAAAAGAGGATGCCAACAAATACGAGACTTTATCAGCACTATTAGACTCAAATTTAGACTTCTCATCTGTAACTGGCATTGCGAATGCCATTACTGAACTCCAAAAAATATTAGGAAAATAACACTCAATCTGTCATATTATGAAAAACCTGATTTTTTTTACAGCACTCCTGCTTGCGGGGAGCTCACTTCTTTCTTCCTGCGACGACGGGAAAGAGGTGGAAAATGAGATGAGCATGGAACACCCCATGCCAACGTCAGACCAACAACAATTGGGATTCGTCCAAGGAGAAGTCTTCGGCAACGGTCTGTTGGCGATAAAAGACACGGTCAATGTTGCCTGCCAATCGGCGGCAAAAGGATTTCCGTTCGACACACTGACATTCAAAGGAATGATTTCACCTCCCATCTCCGTAGGCCAAAGAGCATTCGAGATGTACACGAGCAAGAAGGCAGACTCCGTCAACTTCGGCGAATGGAAAAGAGGATTTTTTAAAGCCGGAATGGAAAAAATCGGAATATCCGACTCTTCCAAGATGGAGAAAATCATCGAATTCTATTCTCTGATGGACACCGACAGCATCATCAACTCGTCCAACATTCAGAACGCGTTCGAAATCGCAAAAATTCAGGGTGGCAAACAAGCCAAATTGACAAACGAAAAAGTTTTATAAAAACATTTCACCTCCTAATCATAGCGCAAGGTTCCAATATCAGAATCTTGCGCTTTTCATTTTCCGACTTTTACAGAAGAAAGAATACAAAGTTCAGACATACAAACGCTCATCTAGCCATATTTTCACAAACAGGTTATCCATAATGCATATTTCTCTCATATTCAAAAAAAACACTACCTTTGCAAAGGAAGAGGATGCAAACTCTTCAAAAAACAAACTGTAATCAGAATAATATGAGCGTCGTCATCATCAAATACAATGCAGGAAACATCTTTTCCGTAGATTACGCAATGAAACGCCTCGGCGTCGAAGCCGAGATAACCGGAGATCCAGACAGGATAAAAGCGGCAGACAAAGTCATCTTCCCCGGTGTCGGAGAGGCCGAGACAACCATGAACTATCTCAAGGAACAGAATCTGGACGTTCTGATAAAGAGCCTTCAGCAACCCGTCTTGGGCATCTGCATCGGGATGCAGCTTCTCTGCAAATCATCAGAGGAAGCCACATCCAAGAAGGTAGACTGTCTGGGCATATTTGACGAAGAGGTCAAACTATTCATCCCGGACGCACAGACACGCAAAGTGCCACACATGGGATGGAACACCATACAGGCATCAGACTCACCGCTGTTCAAAGGATTGCCTCAAGACCCCTATTTCTATTACGTACACAGCTACTACGCCACAATGGGAAGAGACACCATCGCCACAACGGAATACATCCATCCTTATAGTGCAGCGCTGCACAAGGATAACTTCTACGCGGTTCAGTTTCACCCCGAGAAAAGCGGGAAAATGGGAGAATTTGTACTAAACAACTTCCTCTCTTTATAAGAAAAAACAGATTGCATCACATTTTAATCATACAGACACGTGTTAGCAAAAAGAATCATTCCGTGCTTGGACATAAAAGACGGACAGACGGTAAAGGGCATAAACTTCGTAAACATACGTAACGTAGGCGACCCAGTAGAATTAGGTGCTGAATATAGCCGGCAAGGAGCCGACGAGCTGGTATTTTTGGACATCACCGCATCTCACGAGGGCAGAAAAACATTCGTCGACCTAGTAAAAAGAATTGCAAGAAACATCAGCATTCCATTCACCGTAGGAGGCGGAATCCACGAATTGAGAGACGTAGACACGTTACTTTGCGCAGGAGCAGACAAAGTGTCCATCAACTCAGCAGCGATAAAGAATCCAGACCTCATTACAGAGGTAGCAAAGAACTTCGGCAGCCAGGTAGCGACCGTAGCCATCGACGCGAAATTGGAGAACGGAGAATGGACCTGTTTCCTCAACGGAGGAAGAGTTTCCACAGGCAAGAAGCTGTTCTCCTGGGCAAAAGAGGCACAAGAGCGTGGTGCCGGAGAGATTCTCTTCACCAGCATGAACCACGACGGAGTAAAACAAGGGTTCGCAAACGAAGCACTGGCAGAGCTCTCCTCCTCCCTATCCATTCCGGTCATCGCATCAGGAGGAGCAGGAACGATGGAACACTTCAAAGATGTGTTTACAGAAGGGAAAGCAGACGCAGCCCTAGCCGCCAGTATATTCCACTTTCATGAGATAGCGATTCATGACCTGAAAGACTACTTAGCAGGAGAAGGCATAGCCGTCCGCCGAAGCATATAATCACGACTCTCGCAAGGAAAGAAAAAAGCCACGGGTTGCGCACAATCAGATACGTAACCCGTGGCTTTCTTCTTTCAACCCAAAAAGGCTACCGGAAGACCTTGAATGTCTTCGTCTCCTCATCCGTAACAACCTTCACCAATACGATTTTAGATTCACTAGGCAACGGAACTGTAATAAAATCACAGTTCAAATCCTTCACCACCGAATACACTGCGCCATTAGGCAAATAGACAATTACCTTCCTTATCGGCGCATTTTGCGAAACAATAGACGCACCATCCCCATCCCGATAGAGTTGGATAGAGCAAGTTTCATCTTGAACCAGATCTTCCGAAGAAGAGAAGGCACTCTTAAACATCAAAAAGAATCGGTTCAGTATGGTTGTACCATCCGAAGTAACGGTGTACGAATAATCATCGGAATCGATTTCGTCCATCACTGCATTCTTCTTGTCTATGAAATAGAGCTTATCTCCATTCTCCAACAGAGACATCGCACCACGCACCTCCAAGTCGACGGAACCCGTCCCCAACGCCATCAAAGCCAAAGGAGTAGACTCCCTCAATTTCGGTTCCCGGCTGACATCCAGATAATGGCTACCAGATATGATTGCTATCGTCGGAGCCTTAGACGACTCAACAAACAAGCATTTTGAATCTTCCGTAACATCATAATCGACAGACGACCATCCATCCAGCATAAGCACCGCATTCGTTGTATTATAAGCATCTTTTGCCGTAATCAATATTCTATTGGACAGCAAAGGGTATGACGACCGGAGTCGAGGAGTCACAGGATCAGTAATAGACATATCCGGAGTAAACTTCAGAGGGAAAGATCCTGCACCCAAAGAGGTCACTATGAACGATTGGAGCGGCGCTATATTTCCGGAAGCAGATGTCAATCCGTTCTGATATCCGCCATCCTCTTCATTCATAAATGTAGAATAAGACGGCTCCATACCATCCAATATTTTATATCCATTGGCAATAAAACTGCTATTTTCCTCATAAAATTTCGTAAAATCCAAATGAGACAAGAACGGATTAGGAACAAGGATAAAACTTCCTTCCGTAACATTGCTTTGTACATCTATCTTATAAATTGCGCCGTCCGTCAGTTCCACCTCGTCATTGCCGTTCTCATAAACAAAGCGTCCTGCCTTTGAACGATTCCCCGTTTGCAAAGATTGTACCGTCTCCATAGGGTGTTTTGTATTACTATCATAGAATTGGAATGACATATTCGTAGCAGGGAACTCCATCGAAACGCCATAATCTGCCAAATTCTGCATCTGGCAAAGATTACCTCTTTTTGCATAATCAATCGCATCAGCGGAAGCCCATGTCATGCCATAATAATAGAGAGGAGAGACGTTGACGGCAAACCCTATTCCCGACACATTTTCGGTAGCCGTTCTAAAACTATTGGTCCAATCTATGCCAGGATCTGCTTCGTCATCCGGATTAGGCATGTTATGTTCTCTCATAAAAAGAAGAGGATTCACCTTGCGGAAGGCATAATCGCCGGAATAAACACACTTAAGAGGAGCGGTCATTCCATACCAACGATTTGTCTGAAGGCTATCTACATTATATTTGGCTACATTATATTTCAAAAAGTCAGTACGAGCCAATTCACCTCCATGTTTCACATACAAAGTATCCACAGACGGGCGAATGCTGAAATTCTGATCACGGAACGGCACATTGGCCGCATCCAGATAATAAATGGAATCTTGAAGGATAGGATAAGACGTCAAGCCGGCAGGAATAACGACGGAAGAGAGAGCGATGGGAACTTGTGAGGTACCAGCTTCGGAGGTCCAGTTTCCATCATCATTCCAGTTTGTGGCATCTTGGTCATCACCTCCTGTCCAGATCAGTTTAGAAGGAAGCACCTTCAATCTAAACGGATATACATTTGGGCAAGAATGCCCATCATCCGAGCGAGTCTCCATTTTAAAATCATACACACCCTCCTTCAGTCCGGAAATGAATCCATTCAAGTTCGGAACTGGCAACGCCCCGTTCTTGGACAAAGAAGAGACATCTATTTTACAATCAAAATTATAGCTGGAGAACCCAGTTTTCTCATCATCAATCCAAACACGAACATTATCCACCCCGCTCTTATCATGAAAATTCACATTAAACCCTTTATTTCCTTGAGGAATGCGGATAGTATAAATATAATCACTGATAGTCGCCACCAAACGTTGGTTTGCATCATACGTGCTGCTTTGGGACGCGAGTATTGTGTAATCACCATATCTAGTCAACGCTGTTTTCGTGCCCTCATTAATGAGAAGATAACCTACCTCATCCGCATTTGTAGAGGTAATGGCCCGCCACACCTGAGACGAAGAACCGCTATATGGCTTCAACTGCACATCTCCAGATTCCGTTCCGGTCAGCACCAATCCATTTGCGTTTACTACCGCATACAGATCAGACCCAACCATTCTAACCTACCAATTCTGGGTTTCCCTTCTATCGTCTTCTTCGGAAACGACAAGCATAAGTCTGTCGGCCTCTCTCTTTACATCCCAAATTTTCGAATCCTTATTAAAATAGAGATGGAACCAATCACCAGACGCCACATTCATGGATACAATAGTATGATAGGATTCTGATGTCCTATACGCAGCCGGGACAAGTCCACCCTTAGAATACGCAAGGTTCGTAAAGTTATAGACGAGATTGGAATAACCCTTCAGATTATCCACCTTTATATACAGTCCTGCATCCGACTTCTCCACGGTACAATTGGCAGAAGACCCGGTAATGGAGGTAAGATTCAGCTGCAGTTTTTCCGGGTTGGCAATCCGCACACATTCATTTTTCCGATAGATAGGAATATTCACACTACCATCCATTCCATACGTAAAAACCTTAAACGTATTGGTATATTGAGACAAAGAGACGGGAGTCAGAATCCACTCGTATGAATCTGCAGAAGAATAGGCCAAGCGAGCCGCCACATCTTTAAAAGGTAATGAATAATATTTAGATTCGGAGGATTTAATAGGAATCGGCACCGTGTTCGTTGAGAATTTAACCGTGCCGCCCTCCACGTATAGATATCGCACCACTCCACTCGTCGTATCCAAATTAAGAAGATAATTTTCATTATTGGCCGTTGACAGATACCACAAAGTTGTTCCATCCGTTTTCATGTTATACGAGGTAGAGTCCGGGCTATTTCTCAAAAATCGGCCAGTATTTCGATTCTGTATCTTATAGATTCCGTCCAAACCCTGAGTCGTCACCTCCAGTCTATACTGTTGCGATCTACAATATTCGACAGGGACAGCTCCCCCTTTCGAATATTCGCTATTCATCACATTATAAGTATAAGTTCCTACCGTAATAGGAGCAAACGAGAGATAGGGGCCGTCCGTTTCTGAATATCCAACACCCACATTTTCATAGGCATTCGTCAACTGGCCGGAGATGGAAATTTCGGGAGGAGAAGAAAACTTACCCACAGAAGAGGAAACCGGAGTCAGTTTTATTTTTTGTTCTAATGCCGACGACGTAATGCTGGTGATTCCCGGCTTCAGGAACAACGAGTCCGGCTCCAAAATCCAGGAATCGGCATCGACAGACAGGCTGCCACCATTATCTTTCAGGGCAAACACCACCGTGTCGCCCGTTGCTGCCCTACCTCTCATAGATCCTGAGATAAGGAACGGTTGTGCTGCGAGAGTCACCGTATTGTTCTCCAACGAGAGATACAGTCTGTCCGAAGTCTTCACATCCAAATTAAGCATATACAGTTTGCCGGAGCGAAGGCTATCCTTCAGATACCAAAGAGCCGATCCATCCTTTTGTACGGCTGACTGCGTGCCGTTCATGTCATTAATCAGATAATGACCCGTCCTGACATTTTTTATTTTATAAACGCCATCCTTGGGAAAATTGGACAATCTTCTCACCGACAGGTTGTCTATTCCCAAATCATTATTGTCTGACTGGCTAAACGTGTTATTGACAATTTCCACCAATATCCTATTGCAATTAGAAGGAACAGTCAATGACACTCCATATTGTTTGTACATATCGGCACCTATTGTACCCGTGTTATAGGTTACGATTTCATTTCCTTTCTTGTTGTTTGTATAATCATAAACCACAAATCTAAGATTACAGGAATCGCCAGCAAGTGGTCTTGTCCGGAAGAAACCGGAGACAAACAAACTATCTCCCGGAAAGATGCCATCCGCCACGAAATGGAACAATCTATCCGGCAAAGAAACAACATCCATAAATACCGAATATTTTCCGGAACAGACACCAATACTTCTAGGTCCACTCCCCGTAAACAATCCATACTCCGAACGTGTAGGCAAACCAACGATATTGGAATTGACGGCATAATCAGAT
>Ga0172378_10002546_pt1 | contig 17120 bp, 12 predicted proteins | sample GrowelOW332metaG_FD_119755 | JGI IMG/M metagenome (GOLD analysis project Ga0172378, IMG submission 119755) | Groundwater microbial communities from an aquifer near a municipal landfill in Southern Ontario, Canada - Pumphouse #3_1 metaG | ecosystem: Environmental > Aquatic > Deep subsurface >... | reverse complement strand
GGTTTTGTAAAATTTACAGAAATGGGAAGTAAAATAACAAAAGGGACAAAGATTGTTACCTTTGATATTGCTAAAATTGAAGAAGCCGGCTATGACCCAACGGTTGTTGTCATCATATCCAATACAGAAAATTATACAGAAGTTATTGGAACAGAAAATAAAAAGACAGTGCTGCTCGAGGATTTGATTACGGTTATTCGTTAAAATAAAATTAGGAAAAGAAAGAAGGGATATATATAATGAAAGAAAAATTTCCAAAGAATTTTTTGTGGGGGGCATCTTCGTCTGCATTTCAGATTGAGGGTGGCTGGAATGTTGATGGTAAAAGCATGTCCGTCGCTGATTTCAATTCCTTTAAAAAATCAGCGATACAGGCGGATAGCCGAATTGCCAGCAATTTTTATCATCAATGGAAGCGGGACATTGAACTTATGCAGGAACTTGGCATGAAAGCCTATCGTTTTTCCATCGCCTGGAGCCGGATTATTCCCGATGGTGATGGTGCAGTTAATCCGCGGGGAATTGCTTTCTATAATAAGGTAATTGATAAGCTTCTCCAATGTGGTATTACACCGATGGTAACACTGAATCATTTTGATCTTCCTTATGATTTGGTTAAAAAATACAATGGGTGGGAAAGCCGACAATGTACTGCGGCGTTTGCAAAGTACGCCGAGGTCTGCTTTAGAGAGTTTGGCGATCGCGTAAAAATCTGGCAGCCGCATAATGAACAAAATCTCATGATGCGTGTCAATGAACGAATGAATATTAATGAAACAGACACGTATCTTGCTGATAAGATGCGGGCGCAGATGGACTATCATATGTTTATCGCGCATGCGCTGTCAGTACAGCTTTGCCATGACAAAGTAAAGAATGCAAAGATTGGTCCGGCAATTTCGGCTACAGTGACGTATCCTTACACGAATAAACCGGAAGATGTCTGGGCGGCACGTATGAACAATTATTTTAAGACAGACTATGCGCTTGATATGTACTATAATGGAAGATATTCTGGTCTTTATATGGACTATCTGGAACAAAAACAACTTGTTCCGCAGATGGAGGTCGGAGACGAAGAAGTGATCAAAAAGAATCCTATGGACTTTATTGCCGTAAACTACTATCGGACCTTGTGTGCGCGCTATTTGCCGGCAGACGCTATTCATGCAAAAGGTGATCGCGGCGGCAATGAAATTGACTATGACCAGTATGGCTACTGGAAAATCGAAAAAAATACAAATCTTACCGCTACGGAGTACGGTGCACAGATTGATCCCGTAGGCCTGCGCATTGCACTGAATGAATATTATGGACGCTATCATCTGCCACTTTTCATTACGGAAAATGGTTTGGGAACCGATGATGTTCTCACACAGGATGGCAAGGTACATGACGATTATCGCATCGACTATTTGCGACAGCATATTGAAGCATGTGCACTGGCGATACAAGATGGTGTTGATCTGCGAGGGTATTGTCCGTGGTCAGCCATTGATCTTCTAAGCTCACATCAGGGGTTTAAGAAACGATATGGTTTTGTCTATGTAAATCGAACGGATCACGATTTGAAGGATATGTCACGTATAAAGAAAGACAGCTTTTACTGGTATAGAAATGTAATAAAAAAGAATGGATGCAGTCTGGAATAGATTTCCAGACCGTGTTCTGAAGGTGTGAGAGAATGCATGTCATAAAGGTTTTGAATAATTCCTTGGTCCTTGCACTGGATGATAACGGACAAGAAACGATATTGATGGGCAAGGGAATTGGTTTTAATAAATCCATTGGCAAAGAAATTTGTGCGGAGGAAATTGAGAAGGTATTTGTGCTGAAAGATCGCATGGTGTCGCGTAATATTATACGGCTTGCAGCAGAGACCGACAGTATATTTTTTGAATTGGCAAAAAATGTAATCGATTATGCGATTGATATGTATCAAATGGTTCTCATGGAACATATTTATATGTCCCTGACGGATCATATTTCTTTTGCAGCACAGCGATTTTCCAATGGTGTTATCCTGCACAATTTTTATACACAGGACATCAAGCGCTTCAACGAAGCTGAGTTTGACGTAGGAGCCTATGCGGTTTGTTTAATTAATAAACAGCTGGATATTGACCTTCCACTCGATGAAGCAGGTAACATCGCTTTTCACTTCATCAATGCGCAGCCACAGCGGCAATATGATAATAAAGAGCAGTTGATTCACGAAATGGTTAATGATGTTATGAGTATTGTGCGCTACAGCTATGGAAATGAATACGATCAGGATAGTTTGGCCTACGCAAAATTCGTAACGCATCTGAGGCTCTTTTCCAAGCGTTTGCTTGAACACGATCTCATGCCGGAAGATGCGGAGGATACTCTCTATAAACAGCTTAGGGAAACCTGTGCAAGAGAGGTTTCCTGTGTCCGTCGTATTGAAGTCTATGTAAAGAAAAAGTTTGGGTTGAAACTAACGAATCAGGAAAAACTGTATTTGATGATTCATATTCATCGGATCAATGGATCGGATAATGCGATAAAAGAGGAGTCATAAAATGAGTATATTTGTTATTGACACAGGAACCTCCAGCATGCGCGGCCTACTTTATACGGAGGCTGGAAAGGTTGAGCATACTGTACAAATTGGTTATGAGGCAGTCTATATTCCGGGTGGCCTGGCAGAGCAAAATCCGACGAACTGGCAAAATGCCCTGCAGGATATAGGCAGAGAAATCGCAGAATATGCAGCGGTAAAAGGCAGAGAAATTAAGGCTGTTGCGCTGACAGCACAGCGGTCGTCGATTATTCCTGTGAATGAGGATGGTACACCACTGCGAAATGCAATAATGTGGATGGATCGGCGTAACGGTGAGCTATGTGATCGACAGGCAGAGTACAATGCTGTCATAGCTGAAAAACAGGAGCTTGCATGAATACCGTGTTTTCCGGCGGCAAGATGATGTGGCTCAAGGAGAATGAACGGGAGCTTTACGACAAAACCTATAAGATTATGACAATCGCCGATTATCTTATGTATAAGATGACCGGCGAATTTGTTACAGACACTACCTATGGCAGCCGATCTCTGCTCATGAACGTACGAACACGTGAATGGGATGATGATCTGCTGTCTTTGTTTGGCATTGCCAGAGATAAGTTATGCAGACTTATGGAACCTGGCAGTATTGTCGGTTATTTGACAAAAGAATTTGCTGCACAGACTCATTTACAGGAAGGCTTGCCATTAATCAGTGCAGGTGGTGACCAGCAGTGTGCGGCACTTGGTATTGGGGTAGTACAGAAATCGGATATCGGCATAACAGCAGGAACCGGAGCGTTTATTATGGCATACGCTGATAAAGTGCCCGAAAATCTGCAGCCGGATGTGATTTGTGGTGCGCATGCCATTCCGGGGAAATATATACTGGAATCAAGTATTCTCGGATGTTCATCATTCTATAATTGGTTTCAACAGCAGTTTTATCGGGGTACTGTCGGCAGTGGTTATACAGAGATCAATGATGAAGTCTGTGCATCCCCACCGGGAGCAAATGGCTGTATCGCACTGCCCTATTTTCAGGGGAGAGGCACACCAGACTGGAATAATAAAATGCGGGGATGCTTTGATTGCATGACGCTCGATACAACAAGAGGTGATATGGCACGAGCCTTGTTGGAGTCTATTACTTATGAAATCGCAAATAATATTGATGTACTTGAAAACTATATTGGTACTGTAAAAAATATTTATAGTAATGGCGGCTTGACGCAGTTTAGTGCGTTCAACCGTATACAGGCGACGGTCTATAATCATGCTTTGCAGCATATGACAAATGCAGAACAAACCGCCTTGGGGGCATTTATCAGTGCAGCGGTTACGCTGGGCTTTTATGATACGTATGAAGCGTGCCTTTGTGTTGTCAAAGCGCAGGAAAATATTGAAATCTGCCTGCCGGATGATACGCTGGTAGAGCTTTACAGAAAAAAGCGTGCCCAAATGAATCAACTGCGTGCAGCAAGATATAAGTAAGCCGGACTGCTTTGATAGAAAGGATTCTGCATTAAAAAGCAGATACTACAAAAGCTGCAATTTAATTGGCAGGAGAATTTTTAAAAAGAACGAACTAAACTATATGATTTATTATGAACGTTACTAGTAAAATAAGGTATGGCGGTAAAAAAATATAGAAAAAGTGAATGGATAAAGTTTTTGAAGGGCATAAAAATTTAATGATGAAACAACGAGAGGTGATACTTGTGTGTGATATGAAGGATAAACATGAGAAAGCAATAGAAAGCGTTGTTCCTGAACTATTTAAATGTATGGCAGAGCAAGTGTTGGATGCTGTTTTTGTTTTTGCTGTTAGCGGTAAAATCCTGTATGCCAATCACGTGGCTGCTGCTATGTACGGATATGCCCTGGAAGCTTTTCAGGAAATTTGTTTTTATGATTTATACTTGTCGAAAGATCAGCAGCCTATGGTTGATCAAATAAAAGAAAACTGGCAAATGGATTCGTTTTATGAGACGGTACACAAACGTTTTGATGGAGAGTCTTTTTCAGTGAGAACGGGGTTTTACAAAACTGTTTTTGGCGGGGAAAATATGCTGATTGGTCTTGTACAAAAACTTGCTGAGAAAAAAGAAAAAAGTTTAACAGGCGACGAAAAAAAATATAAGGTGCTGCATGAAGAACTTTTGGCGGCATATGAGGAACTTACTGCTTCGGAAGAAGAGCTGCGGCAGCAGTTTGATGAATTATTGTTGAAAGAAGGGAAAATATATCGGCAAAATACGGTGCTTGGCTTATTGCACGATACCGCAATTGCTCTTATGGCGGATACGGATCATAAAGTAGTATTCAAAAAAATTATTTATGGAATTCGCAGCCTTTTTAATGCACCAAATAGTTTTGTATATTTTATGAATGAAAAAAAGGGAATTTATACGTTAGAAATAGGAACGGGTGTTTTTTGTAAACTTCCAATTGAGGGACTTTTGACAGAAGGAATTATTGGACAAGCTTATCGGACAGGAAAAATGGTTGTAGTGGATAACTATAGTGCGTGGATGGATCGTTTAGCTGACACTCTGTTTGATGAGGTACATTATTTTGTCGTGGTTCCGTTAAAAAGCAAACAGAAAATGATTGGTGCAATAGGAGTTGCATTTTCTGAAATAAAACGGGTTCTTTCCGGGGATGAGCTTTCGTTGTTACAGCAATTTGCTGACCTTGCAGCACTGGCTTTAGGTAATGTGCTGCTGGTGGATTCTTTGTATAATGAGATTAAAGAGCGCAAGCAGGCAGAAAAAGAACGAAAACAGTCAGAAGAAAAATTTTTCAAATCGTTTCAGATGAGTCCGAGCGCTGTAGCAATTGCCCAGATGAATGGTATGTATACTGATGTAAATGAAAGCTTTTGTAAAAGTACAGGCTATACAAGGGAAGAACTGGTTAACAAGACAAGAAATCAGGTTGGTCTTTGGCTGCATAAGCAAGACCGGGATTTTTTACTCGATGAACTTAAAAAAAATGGGGAAGTTAACAATCTGGAAGCTTGGTTTCAATGTAAAGATGGCAGAAAATGCTGTGGGTTGATGTCAGCGCGAATTATTACAATTAACGGTAATCCTTGTATTATATCGATAACGAATGATATAACCGAGCTTAAAAAAATCGAAGAGAAATTGAAAGCATCAGAAGAAAAATTTTCCCAGGCATTTTATTTGAGTCCGGATATTATAACAATTACCCAACTGGATGGAACTTATGTGGATGTGAATGAAGGGTTTGTCCGTATAAGTGGTTTTTCTAAAGAAGAAACAATTGGGAAAAAATCGATAGAATTAGGATTTTGGCATGATCAATCGGCGCGTAAAAGCATGCTGGATTTACAAAAAAATTATGGTGAAATTCGCAATATGGAAGTGCCATTTCGCTGCAAAGACGGACATATTATATATGGACAATTATCGGCATGTATGCTGACCATCGAGGGAAAATCCTGCTATATGGTAGTGGTACGGGATATTACAGACCGGGTACGGTCGGAGGAAATGCGACGCCGGCAGGAAGAAATATTGATAACTAGTAAAAAAAAGCTGTCTTTAGCAGCCGGACTGGCAAACATAGCTCCATGGGAATATAATCCGGAAACAGAATTATTTGAATTTGATGATGAGTTTTATGCCATTTATGCTACAGACGTGACAAGAGAAGGCCGTTTTATGTCGGTAGATACGTACATCAAAGAATTTGTTCATCCGGAAGATGCTTGGATGTTTAAAAATGAGAAGAATTTTCTTACATCTGAAGGACAGATTAAAATCAGTGATATTGGGCATCGTATTATTCGTCGGGACGGTGCTGTACGAAATGTCCTTGTTCGACGTAGTGTTATCTGGAATGCTGCGGGAAAGACAATAAAGGCGTATGGGACAAATCAAGATGTTACGGATCTGGTAAAGGTGGAAGAAGAACGGCGAAAACAGGCAGAGACGATTAAGCATATGGCCTATTTTGATTCATTGACAGGTCTTGCAAACCGGCGTCATTTAAATGAATGGCTTAACAAAGAACTGGAACAAGCGCGGTGTGGAAAAGCATCGGGTGTTATTCTGTTTATTGATTTAGATGACTTAAAGATGGTTAACGACACATATGGACACTCTTATGGGGATAAAATTATTTGTACGGCAGGCGAAAGAATTGTTGAAGGAGTGGGCGAAACTGCCTTTGTGGCTCGTATTGGCGGAGATGAGTTTGTTGTAATTTTATCCGGTATGCATGAACGGACGAAAATTGAGGAAATTGCCAAAAAAATAAGTAAATCCTTAAGTAAGAAAAGAGAGATTCTTGGCAGACGTTTTCATATGACAGCAAGTATAGGTATTGCTTCCTATCCTGCCGATGGTGATACAACAGAAGAGCTTATGAAAAATGCTGATAATGCGATGTATGCAGTAAAAAGAGATAGTAAAAATGCCTGGCGTTTCTATAATGAAGAAATGCAGGTAGCCGCATATAAAAAAATACGGTTAACCAGTAGTTTGCGCTATGCGCTGGAACGAGAAGAACTTTCGATTGTGTATCAGCCCCAAATATGTACAACTCAAAAAAATGTGATTGGATTTGAAGCGCTTTTACGTTGGAATAGTTCTGAATATGGAATGATATCACCGATGCAGTTTATTCCACTTGCTGAACAATCCGGGCATATTCATAGCATTGGGAAGTGGGTGCTGCGGGAGGCTTGCCAATTTGCCCGGCGGCTGGCTGACCGGGGATGGCAGGAGATACGTGTAGCTGTAAATATATCATCGAAACAATTAGCCACAGATAATTTTATTGCGATGGTTCGCAGTGCTGTTCAAGATGCTGGTATAGAACCGCAGCAGCTTGAACTTGAAATCACTGAAAGCTTGCTCATACAGTCAATGGAGGATGCTACGGATAAGCTTAGGGAGCTTAAAAATTTTGGTGTGCAGTTATCATTAGATGACTTTGGTACAGGGTTTTCGTCCCTGACATATCTGCGAAGATTACCAGTTGAAACTCTCAAAATTGATAAGTCTTTTATTGATATGATTACAACGGATGCACAAGGGGCAAAAATTATTGGTGCTATTATAAGCATGGCACATACAATTAATATGAAGGTTGTAGCTGAGGGCGTAGAAACGCAGGAACAGTTGAACTACTTAACAGATAATGCATGTGATCTTATTCAGGGATATTTGTTTAGCCGACCTGTAGCCGAGGTGGAAGCTATTAAATTGCTATTGGATAAAGCGAAGGCAACGAAAGAGACCGTAAATGAAATTCTATAGGGAATAAGGAGGATGTATTCTTTTATTTTTATCAAAAGAGTACATCTTTTTTATAAAATAATGCTAACATTCAATTTGGAATAATAGCGAAAGCAAAAATCCTGCAATGAAAATTTTTTCAAGTTATTGTTTTTGTTGACATTTATATTGTTATATTGTAATATATAAATATAGAGATAAAGATGTTGAGAGAAGATGATATATATGGAAAATGATTTTGATAAATACAGTGAGATCGCTGAAATGCTGAAAGTGTTGTCTCATCCGGTCCGACTGTGTATTGTAAACGGTTTGATGGAAAATGGAGGATGCAATGTTTCTCACATGCAGGACTGTCTGCATACGCCGCAGTCAACGATTTCACAACACTTGCAGAAACTGCGAAGCGCTGGTATTGTTACAGGCACTCGTAATGGTTTGGAAATCAATTATACGGTATGTGATGAGCGGGTAAAAGCATTATTGCCTATCTTATTCAGTACAATTTGAGTTCTATAGACGAGAAATATTTTAAACAGATATTACATTTTTTTAATTTTATGGATACAAGTTTTAAATAGTAAAAAAGAATAATAGGAGGGTACTACGTATGAAAAAATATATTATAGTGGGCGGTGTAGCTGGTGGTGCTACCGCAGCAGCTCGTCTTAGACGATTGGATGAATCAGCTGAAATTATATTGTTTGAACGCGGTGAATATGTATCTTTTGCAAATTGTGGACTGCCGTATTATATTGGGGATACAATTAAAGATCGTGAGCGTTTGCTGGTTCAGACACCAGAAAAGTTAAATGGTCGTTTTCGTATTGACGTCAGGGTACGAAGTGATGTGACGTCAATCAACACAAGTGCTAAGAAGATTACGGTACGCTCGGCAGATCGCGGTGTTTATGAGGAAAACTACGATGCATTGCTTTTGGCACCGGGTGCACAGGCTTTAAAACCGCCTATTCCGGGGATTGACAGCCCAAAGATTGTTAGTTTGCGAAATATTCCGGACGCGGATACACTCAGACATTTTGCCGATACGGGTTTGCAAAGAGCTGTTGTAATTGGTGGCGGGTTTATTGGAGTTGAGATGGCAGAAAATCTGCGCCAACGCGGGATCGACGTTACGCTGGTTGAGGCTGCACCGCATATTTTAGCGCCGTTTGACACGGATATGGTAAAAATTGTAGAAAAAGAACTTCTGGAAAAAGGGGTAAAAATAATTCTGGGTGACGGTGTCAAAAAGTTCCTGGACGATGGAAGCGCCGTTGAAATCAGTCTTAGCAGTGGTAAAATAATCCGTGCGGACTTTGTTGTTTTGGCAATCGGTGTTCGGCCGGATACAAAGTTTTTGCAAAACAGCGGCATTGAACTTGGCGGGCGCGGCCATATTTTAGTAAATGAACATCTTCAGACAAACGCTGCAGATGTTTACGCTGTCGGCGATGCCGTTGAGGTTGTCGATATTGTTAGTGGCGGGAAAACCGCGGTTCCTTTGGCAGGTCCGGCTAATCGGCAGGGCAGGATTGCTGCTGATAATATCGCTGGAATCCCCAGCCAGTACAAAGGAGTACAGGGAACATCAATTCTGAAAGTATTTGATCTTACTGCCGCATCTACAGGAAGTAATGAACGTACCCTGCAAAAACAGCAGATGCCTTATAAGCTGGTTCGAATCAATCCCGAATCACATGCAGGGTACTATCCTGGTTCCAGGCAGATGACCTTGAAGCTTTTGTTTACTGAAGAAGGTCATATTTTAGGAGCACAAGCTATTGGCTACGAAGGCGTGGATAAACGCATTGATGTGATTGCCACAACGTTGCGCCTCGGTGGAACGGTATATGATCTTACAGAACTTGAACTGGCTTATGCGCCGCCGTTTTCTTCTGCTAAAGACCCGGTTAATATGGCAGGGTATGCTGCAGAAAATGTTTTGCGCGGACTGACGGATGTAGTTGCCTATACTGACTTGCAGGGAGAAATAGAAAAAGGTGCTATGCTGGTTGATGTGGGAACAGATTTGGAATATGAAAATGGACATTTAACGGGTGCAGTGAATTTTCCGTTGGATGATTTACGCACACGGCTGGTAGAACTGGATAAAAAAACAGCTTTAGTTGTTTATTGTAAGGTTGGACTTCGCGGCTATATTGCTGAACGAATATTAAAACAAAATGGGTTTTCTGTTAAAAATCTTATGGGCGGCTATACCGCCGCACGCCAGCAGCAATTCAATATAGATGAGCTTATGCCAGAGCCTGCAGTACTAAATAAAAAAGAAATAGTTAAAAAAGAAACAGCAGGTATTTTTGCTTTTGATGAAGAAATAGACCTTACCGGACTGTCCTGCCCGGGGCCGTTGATGAAGCTGAAACTGAAATTTGATACGTTGGAAGCGGGAAAAATTGTGAAGGCAGTCGCTTCGGATGCAGGATTCTTTAATGATAGTAAAGCCTGGTGCGAGCGTACTAATAACCTTTTGTTGAAACGTGAACAGGATAAAGGTCAGGTAAGTGTATGGATACAAAAAGGAATGGCAGCAAAGGCGACTGTACAAGCGGCACAAACAGCTGTCGGTGATATTCATAATATGAAGGACAATAAGACGATTGTCGTTTTCAGTGGAGATCTTGATAAAGCTATTGCTTCTTTTATTATTGCGAATGGCGCAGCAACAATGGATAAAAAAGTTACGATGTTTTTCACGTTTTGGGGGCTTAATATCTTGCGAAAATCAGAAAACGTGCCAGTTGAAAAGGGCTTCATTGAAAAAATGTTTGGCTGGATGATGCCACAGGGCAGCGAAAACCTAAAACTGTCAAATATGAATATGTTTGGTTTAGGAACAAAAATGATGCGTCAGGTGATGCGAAACAAAAACATCGACTCGCTGGAAAGTCTTATAAAGAGTGCGCAGGCGAATGGGATTGAAATGCTCGCTTGCCAGATGTCAATGGACGTTATGGGAATTAAGAAGGAAGAACTTATCGATGGCGTGCAAATCGCTGGTGTTGGTTCATACCTTAGTGCAGCAGAAGATTCCAATGTAAATTTGTTTATCTAATACATTTTAGGAGGAATAAAAAATGGCAGTTATTACAATTACGAAAGAAAATTTTGATAAAGAAGTACTTCAGGCAGATAAAACCGTATTGCTCGATTTTTGGGCTTCATGGTGTGGACCTTGTAAAATGGTTTCGCCAATTATCGATGAAATTGCTGCGGAAAATACGGATAGCCTGAAAGTGGGAAAAGTAAATATTGATGATCAGCCTTTTCTGGCAGATCGGTTCTCCGTAATGAGCATTCCGACGCTGCTGGTGTTTGAAAACGGAAAATTGAAGAACAGCACAGTCGGTGCAGTGCCAAAAAAAAATATTCTGGAATTGCTGCACAAGTAGAAGAAATGCACTAAAAGGTGGTACAATAAAAGAATAAATAAACAGCTGAAGAAAAGACATAAAAAGTACGATAGTAAAGAAAGGGCTATCGTACTTTTGCTTTATAGTGATATTGGTATAATTAGTTAGAAAATAGAATAAAAGCAGGCAAAGTTTTGAAGTTTGAGAGGATGATACATATGAGTCATAAATTTAATCCGGAAAACAAACAGAAGCTTGATAATCCAGAGCGCCGAAAACTTCTTCCACCGGAAGAAACCTTATGCAGACTGGGACTGGATGAAGGTACTGTTGTTGCTGATATTGGCTGTGGTATTGGTTATTTTACGTTGTCGGCAGCACGGATTGTCGGCAGACAGGGGAAGGTATTTGCGCTGGATCTTTTGACAGAAATGCTTGAAATTGTAAAAGAGAAAACCATAGAGCAGCATTTAACAAACGTAGAACTGGTCCAGGTAAAAGAGAATGATTTTGTATTGGCAGAAAAGACGATAGAGTATGCATTAGCTTGTCTTGTTGTGCATGAAACAGAAAATCCAACGGATTTTTTCCGGGAAGTGCACCGTATTTTGCAGCCGGGAGGAAGAGTGGCAATTATTGAGTGGATTAAACAAGAGAGCAAAATGGGGCCGCCGATTGATCATAGAGTAGACGATACAGCTTTAGAAGGTTTATTGCATCAATGCGGATATGCGAAAACAGAAAAGATCGAACTTAATAGTGAAATGTATGCAATACTAGCTGCAGTCTGATGTGCGGTTGTACAGGGCAAGGCTAGGATGGCTTTTGGCAAAAGATAAAGTGATAGAGATTGCAGTAGACAAAACTAGAGGAATACGATAAAATATGGGATGAGCAGAGGGAAACCTTTTGTCTTCTCAACGTGGACGATGAAGTACATGTGTATTTCAAAGTCCATTTTTACGTTGCATTGACTATATAATTGGGGGGAGAACAATGGATCTGAAAAAGAAATTAACGCTTACCTTTTCTTTGTTAATGGCAGTGTTATTGGTGTGTATTTCTTGTGGAGCATATTTCTATACGGAAAATATGTTAAAAACTCAGATAGAAAAAGGGGCAGAATCAGTAGCAGATGCTTCGACAAAAGATCTTGATGGCTGGCTTTCGGGAAAGGCCGCTGTTGTAAGGACAAAAGCGATGACGGTACAGGAGCTGGCTGGTGACGGAGCGGTTACGCTGCCTATGCTTTTAGGATTTGATAAGGCAGATAAGGATATCAGTGATTTGTATTTTGGTCAGGCGGCAGATGGTGTTATTATTGACGGAAAACGTTGGATACCGCCAGCTGATTTTGATTCGCGTACGCGATCCTGGTATAAGGACGCAATGGCGGCAAATGCACTTGTTTTTGGGGAACCTTATTTGGATGGCGTCACAAAAAAATTGGCCCTGCCGGTAGGGATGCCGATGAAGACCGCGACGGGAGATATCCGTGGTGTTTTGTCAGCAGACGTGCTTATGGATACAGTGTTTACTACCATAGCAAAGATTCGTCCTTTTGATGATAGTTTTGCTTTCTTGCTGAATAAATCGGGAACGATTCTTGCTTATCCGGAAGAAGCAAATCAAAACAAAAACATTAAAGACGTTGAAGCACTTAAACCAATTTATGAAGCATTAAAGGGGACAGAAACTCAGGATCAGGGGATTTCATCGTATACGATGAGTGGTAAGGAGTATCTGCTGGTTTTTGAGAAAGTACCATCAACACAATGGATGCTTGGGATTAATATACCAATGGCTGTGGCATATGCGCCTATGGTTACCTTGCGCTGGATATTTATTTTTGGCACTCTTTTTTCAATTTTTATTATAGTACTGGCAACATGGATTATTGCAAAACGCATGGCAAAGCCGTTGGAAATACTGAAGCAGCATGTGGAAAAAGTTGCAGAAGGGGATTTTACGCAAACGGTTGACATTACAGGAGAAGATGAAATTGCAGCACTTGCGTCGGGGTTCAATAAAATGCGGGATGCTTTGCGGGCTTTGATTAGTAAAGTGCAGGATAAATCGGAGCATATGGCAGCGGCCAGCGAAGAACTTACGGCAAGTGCACATCAGACTGCACTTGCAGCCAATCAGGTTGCAGGATCAATTACGAATGTGGCGGAAGGTGCTCATAAGCAGATGAAATCCGTAGAAGAAGCATCTTCTGTAGTAAATGAGATGAAAAACAATGTCGAGGGAATTGCATTGGATAGCGATAAAGCTGTAGTCGGTGCAAGACAGGCGGCGGAATATGCAAATCATGGCAGTCGTGATATAGACGTTATGGTTGATAATATGCAGGCGATTGAGACTTCTGTTCAGTCATCCGCGGCAGTTATCGGCAAACTGGGAACGCAGTCGAAGAAGATTGGTCAGATTACGGAAACAATTTCCGGTATTGCTGCACAAACCAACTTGCTGGCACTCAATGCTGCAATTGAGGCAGCACGGGCAGGAGAACAAGGACGCGGCTTTGCAGTAGTAGCGGAGGAAGTCAGAAAGCTGGCGGAAGAAGTTCAAAAAGCAGCACAGCTGATTTCGGAAGAAATTCTTACAGTGCAGAAAGATACGGAAGACGCTGTATCCTCAATGGCAGAAGGCAATGAGAAGGTTAAGGCCGGAGTTGAAAGTGTGCATATGGTTGGAGGTAATCTCAAATCGATTGTGCAGCTTGTGAGCCAAAGCAGTGAGGGAATGGAAACGATTCAGAAAGCTCTGCAGAAAATTGTTGAGGGCAGTCAGCATATTGATGCCTCAGTAAAAAATATTGATGCAATCAGTAAGGTCTCTACAGATGAGTCACAGATGGTATCGGCTGCAGCTGAAGAACAATTGGCTTCTATGGATGAGATTTCTTCGGCAAGTCAGAGCCTTGCACAGATGGCACAGGAATTGCAAGCTGCAATTTCAGTTTTTAAAATTTAAAGTGTCCGCCAGGTGTACGGAATGACATAATATAGAAAAATTAAATAGTTTTGCGGCTCGCAGTATTCTGCGAGCCGCTATTTACTATATAGATTTCTGGGAAATAAGTTAAAATGAATGCAATAGATGGGAAAAATACGTTATAGCAGTGAATTTTTTTTAAAAGGAGGATCATACGATGCTGTCGAAAAGATATTCAATAATACAATGCAGATAAGATTTTGCTTTGTTTGAATTGCTGCGGGGCGGTTAGCAGGAAAAATAACGCTTTAAAGGAGGGTGAAAAGAGTGGAAATAGAAAATCTGGTAAAGTATTGTACGGAATTAACACCTGCGGAAAATCAAGTTGCTTTATACATTTTACAGCATAAGGAAGCGGTGCAGCATTATACCATTCAACAACTTGCAGTAGAGACGTTTGTTTCAAAATCAGTTATTCATCGATTTTGCAAAAAAATAAATTTTGCTGGATTTAATGAGTTGAAAATTCAGCTGGCAAAGGAAGTGAGTATAGAAAAAAAATCCGAAGAAAAAATAGATGTCAATTTTCCTTTTAGCCCAAGTGACAGTCAGAGGATCATTGCGCAAAAATTGTTATGGCTGTACGAAGAAACAATACTGGATACACATAATTTTATTCGATTGGATGAATTGCGTAAAGTTGTATCCATCTTACATCAGGCAAAAATCATCGATATTTATACGCATGCACACAACATTAATATAGCAGAAAATTTTCAGGATAAAATGCTTTCAATCGGGCGTACTGTTAATTGTGAGGACTCATTTTATAATCAAAGGTGTCGGGTGATTGCCTCTGATCAAAATCATGTTGCGATTATCCTGTCCTATTCAGGTCAGGCCACATTTATTCCTCAGATAACAAAAGCTTTATATAAAAATGAGATTACGACCATACTAATTGGCAGAGCGGGTAATCATGCAATGTTGGATTATATAAAATACCGTTTGTACATTAGTGATAAAGAAAATTTACGCAAAAGAATATCACAGTTTTCTTCACATATTGCAATGCAGTACATACTGGATCTTATTTTTAGCTGCATTTTTAAAATAGACTATGAAAAGAATTTGGAATTTATCCAAAAGGGAATAGAAATTGTAGATGATCGTGCCATAGAAAACGAAACGTGAATAAGCGTGCATAGAAGAGTTTTTACAAAGCTTATTTTAAATACAAAGCGTATTTAAAATAAGCTTTTTTACAACAAATTTTTCTGATTGTTTCTAAAACTATCTGAATTTATGCAGATAAAATTAAATTATAGAGAGCATGGTTCCTATATGGTTCTGATTGATTGACAGTCAATTAGCCTGTGCATATACTAACACTATAGAAGCGGTTCCTTGATAAAAGACGAATAAAATTCGTTGTAACTGCTTTATAAATGTTTTAGCAATAAGATTGTTTTGATAGAAACGATTGACAGGAGGAAATGAAATGCAGAATTCAATTAAAGTTGTTACGATTGGCGGCGGCAGCAGCTATACACCGGAATTGATGGAAGGGTTTATAAAAAGATATAAAGAATTTCCGGTAAATGAGATTTGGTTGGTTGATATAGAAGAAGGCAGAGAAAAGCTTGAAATTGTGGGATCTTTGGCGCAGCGTATGTGGGATGCATCTCCTTATAAAGTTAAGATTCATTTGACGCTGGATCGAAGAGAAGCACTGAAAAATGCAACGTTTGTTACGACACAATTTCGTGTCGGTTTATTAGAGGCTCGAATTAAAGATGAACGAATTCCTCTTTTGCATGGAATGCTGGGACAGGAAACAAATGGCGCAGGTGGTATATTTAAAGCTTTTAGAACAATTCCTGTTATAAAAGAGATTATTAACGATATGAGAGAATTATGCCCGGATGCATGGCTAATTAATTTTACAAATCCAAGTGGAATCATTACAGAAGCAGCTATTAAACATTTTGGCTGGAAAAAATGTATTGGGTTATGTAATGTGGCAGAAATAGCTATGATGAATGAGCCCGGAGTCATTGGACTGAAGCGGAAAGACTTGCGTTATCAGTTTGCCGGACTCAATCATTTTCATTGGCATAAGGTTTTTGATAAAAAAGGAAATAATATTACAGAAAAATTCATTGCACATATTAATGAAAAAAATGGAGGAACACCGGCAAACATTTATCGGGCAGAATTTCCTCTGGAACTATTGTATTCGATGAAATTGCTGCCTTGTGGATATCACCGTTACTATTATATGGAAAAAGAAATGCTGCAGCATAGTATCGAAGAGTTTAAGCAGGGTGGAACGCGGGCCGAACAGGTAAAGCAGGTTGAGAAAGATTTATTTGAACTTTATAAAAACGAAAAATTGACTTCAAAACCAGAACAACTGCAAAAACGCGGAGGCGCTTATTATAGTGATGCGGCTTGTGAATGCATTAGTGCAATCCACAGTGATCGTGGGAAAGTTATGGTTGTAAGTACGACGAATAATGGTTCTATACCTTGTTTGGCAACAGATTCAATTGTAGAAGTTTCGAGTATTATATCAGCGAAAGGTGCAGAACCAATTGCATGGGGAGAAATGCGCCCGCAAGAAAGAGGCTGGCTGCAGATGATGAAGGCAATGGAAGAATGTGTAATACAAGCTGCGATTACCGGAGACTATGGTATGGCTCTGGAAGCATTTACGTTAAATCCTTTGGTGCAAAATGGAATCGAAGGAAAAAGAGTTCTGGATGAGTTGTTTGTTGCACATGAGAAATATTTGCCACAGTTTGCAGAAAAAATTGATGAATTAAAAAAGCAAGGCGTTGGTACAACAGATCCAATTGTTGTAGATTTAATGAAAAACGGACATTGAAGTAATTCAATGATTTTTACTTTTAGCGCAAAATGTTTTAAGCGAAAAAGGAGAAATGCTATGAAAAAGTTCACGATTGTTATTATTGGCGGAGCAAGTACGTATACACCTGGAAT
>Ga0172378_10002545_pt1 | contig 17123 bp, 11 predicted proteins | sample GrowelOW332metaG_FD_119755 | JGI IMG/M metagenome (GOLD analysis project Ga0172378, IMG submission 119755) | Groundwater microbial communities from an aquifer near a municipal landfill in Southern Ontario, Canada - Pumphouse #3_1 metaG | ecosystem: Environmental > Aquatic > Deep subsurface >... | reverse complement strand
TGGGTGACTGGCGCATTGTTCCTGATTGGTTTGTTTCTGTGCAACAAATGGGCGGCCATCTGGGCTGGTGCCTCCTCTGCCATCGCGCTGTTCATCATCTTGGTGTTCAAGGGTCCGGGAACGGACATCTCCAACGGACTTTATGGTTTCAGTGCAGTACTTACTGGCATAGCTTTGGGCATGGTCTTTTATAAGGTCAATTGGCGTTCTGCAATTTGGGCGGTGATCGGGGTGGTGGCGACTGTCTTCATCCAGGCTGCCATGAACATATTCTTCACGCCTCTAGGACTGCCTACTTTCACGGCGCCTTTCTGCTTGGCTACATGGTTGTTCTTTTTGCCGTTGTTTAAGTTTGATGTCAAGAGCGAGGAGCTTGAGGACCACTCTACTTGGCATGGAAAGAAAAACTAACGTATGCCTCCGCTTTTTTACGAACCTTAATAGAATGAAAGATTATGCATATGTCTGATGCTTTGGTTTCGTCTCCGGTGGCTGCTGTGATGGGAGTGGTCTCTGTCTCTTTGCTTGTGCTCTCTTTGCACAAGATAAAGAAGGCGAACGATGAAAATGTCGTACCGTTGATGGGGGTGATGGGAGCGTTCGTGTTTGCCGCCCAGATGTTAAACTTTACTATCCCTGGAACGGGTTCCAGTGGTCATATAGTGGGTGGCATATTGTTGTCTGCCATGTTGGGCCCATGGGCGGCTTATGTCACATTGGCTTCTGTGCTGGTGATTCAGGCTTTGTTTTTCGCTGATGGTGGTTTGCTGGCGTTGGGTTGCAATCTCTTTAACATGGGTGTGCTCTCTTGTTTGGTGGCCTATCCTTTGGCATATAGGCCTCTTGCCGGAGAAGGAGGTTCCTCCTTCCGCCTTTCGTTGGCTGCTGTGCTGGCTTGTTTGTTGGGATTGGAGATGGGAGCCTTCATGGTGACTGCAGAAACGGAAATGTCGGGGGTTACCGCCTTGCCGTTTGGTAGCTTCCTCTTGTTCATGATGCCGATACATGTCCTGATTGGCATCATGGAGGGTGTTGCGACGGCGGCTGTCCTTGTCTTCATGAGACGATATAAACCGGATCTGCTCGATTCTTGTAAGCCGGTGTCCGGACAGCATAAAGTGTCCAAAAAAGTATTGTTGGTGATAGCTGGCGTGGCTTTGCTGTTCGGAGGAGTGTTTAGTTGGTACGCCTCTTCTGACCCGGATGGATTGGAGTGGTCTATTGCCAAGATAGTGAAGGACGGGGAGGTCTCCTCGGAACCGGAAATGGTGAAGAATATGGCAGATAGAATACAACGGAATACCGCCTTTTTGCCTGATTATGGGTTTGCGGTTGGCGAAAACGGCGGATTGACGGAAGAGGAGATGGAGGCGACATCGTCTTCCCTGTCCGATTCCAAAACGGGGACTTCCGTCGCAGGCATAACAGGTGGTGTCATTGTCTTGCTGCTTGTATATCTGATAGGCTTGTTGTTTAGAAATAGAATGCGGGATAAATCTGTTTGACGGATGTCTAAACTGGAGAAGGCTTACAATGAGCTTGACAAAATGGAGTTGGTCTCTTCCGAAAACTCATCTGTACATGCGTTGGATCCGAGGTCTAAGATTTTGGTGACATCCGTTTATCTTTGTCTGATGCTCTCTCTCCCTCTGGTTCGACTCTCTGAATTGTTGCTCTTCTTTGTCTTTCCTATCTTAACCGCAGCAATGGCCGGCATCCCTTATGGCTTTTTATTTAAGCGGTCGCTTGTCGTTTTGCCATTTGCTCTCTTGATCGGGGTGTTCAATCCTATCTTCGACAGGGAGACTCTGTTTTATGTGGGGTCTGTTCCTGTGTCGAAGGGGTGGGTGACTTTCTCTTCTATCTTGGTGCGTGGATTATTGTCCGTGCAAGGTGCGCTGCTGCTTATCCTGACCTCCGGATTTTATAACGTATGCAAAGGGATGGAGCAGATGAAGGTTCCTGCCCTCTTCACCAACCAATTGTTGTTTGTCTATCGTTATGTCTTTGTCTTGATACAAGAGTCTATTCGTCTGTCATGGGCGCGAGATTCTCGTAGCTTCGGGAAAAAAGGACATGGGGTGAAAGTTTGGTCGATGATGATAGGTCAGCTCTTGATTCGAACTTTTGAACGGGCCAACCGTATTCATTTGTCTATGAAATCTAGAGGGTTTCAGGGGTCGTTGCGTATGCTTGGCCATTTTGAGTGGCATAGGTCGGACTCTCTCTTCCTGTTTTGTTGGTGCACCTTTTTCCTTGTTATCCGAATCTTTCCCGTGTCTGAGAGTCTCCTTGCCTCTTTCCGTTGGTTCTGATGGATGAATTGTCGGGCAATTCGAAAATCCAAGTATGGAAAATGTGGGGAAAATCTAAAAATAGCTTCTTGATAGATGAGTCATCATTATGTTAGTTTTGATAATGTACGTTATCGTTATCCGAGTGGATCGGAGGCCTTGAAAGGGGTCTCGTTCCTCATTACGCACGGGGAGAAGGTGGGCCTTGTCGGTTCCAATGGCGCCGGCAAGTCCACGCTGATCCTTCATGTCAACGGGCTTCTCTATCCTACTTCCGGAACGGTCAATATAGGAGATGTGCCGGTAGAAAAGTCCACTTTGTCGATAATCAGGCAGAAGGTGGGAGTTGTCTTTCAAAATGCCGACGACCAGTTGTTCATGCCTACCGTGGAGGAGGATGTCGCTTTTGGTCCTATCAACATGGGATTGCCCATGTCGGAGGTGAAACGGAGAGTGGAAGACTCTCTTGTGGCGGTAGGTGCGGAGCATCTTCGGAAAAGCACTACTTATCGTCTATCCGGAGGGCAGAAACGGAGTGTCGCCATCGCTACCGTTTTGGCGATGGGGCCGGAAGTGCTTGTCTTGGATGAGCCGAGTTCGAATCTGGACCCGCATGCCCGTAGGTTGTTGATAAGGCAGATGGAGGGATTCTCCCATACGTGCATCGTTGCTTCTCATGATCTGGATATGATATGGGAACTTTGTCCGCGGACTATCGTGATGAAGAATGGTGTTGTAGCTGCGGATGGACCCACCAAACTTCTTCTTAACGACATTCCTCTGATGGAGAGTTGTGGTCTGGAACAGCCTAATCTGGCCAAGATAGAGATGCTGATGAAATGCTGACGTAGTAGTGGCCTTCCTTTCGTAAACGTTAGTGGCTGGATGTTTTTTTCTTTTCCTTCTTGCGGATGACCGTCCTCTGGGATTTCATGTCGTCACACGGACGTTAAATTTTGACAGTATGGGATGCCGAATCGGAAAGTGGAGTCCCTGTAGTGTGTGGCAGCGGAAGTGACTGACAGTATCCAAAAAAAAGAGAGGGAGTTGACTCATCAACTCCCTCTCTTCTGATATGTGACAAAAATTTATTTATTATCTATTGGCACGTTTGCGCTCGTTCTCATCCAGGAGGATTTTGCGCAGACGCATGCTCTTTGGCGTAACCTCTACGTATTCGTCCTCTTTGATGTACTCCAAAGCCTCTTCCAAAGAGAATACGACAGGAGGAATGATTCTGGCCTTGTCGTCTGAACTCTTTGAACGCATGTTGGTAAGCTGTTTTGATTTGGTGACGTTTACCACAAGGTCAATCTCCTTTGCGTGTTCACCTACCACCTGTCCGGCGTAAACATCTTCCTGAGGGAAGATGAAGAACTTACCACGGTCCTGAAGTTTGTCGATGGCGTATGCGAATGCAGTTCCGCCCTCCATGGCAATCATAGATCCGTTGGTACGTCTCTCTATCTCACCTTTGTATGGTTGGTATTCCAAGAATCGGTGGGCCATGACGCCTTCTCCTGCAGTTGCGGTAAGCACATTGGTACGCAACCCGATGATGCCTCTTGAAGGAATCGCGAATTCCAAGTGTACGCGGTCTCCCTTGCGTTCCATGGATACCATGTCGCCCTTACGGGTAGCCACCATCTCGATTACCTTTCCTGAAACCTCTTCAGGAAGGTCGATGGTGAGCTGTTCTACCGGCTCGCATTTAACTCCGTCTATCTCTTTTATGATAACCTGAGGTTGTCCTACCTGAAGTTCGTAACCTTCACGGCGCATGGTTTCAATCAATACGGACAAGTGAAGCACACCACGTCCGAATACGGTCCATTTGTCGTCGTCCGGAGCTTTCTTGACACGAAGTGCCAAGTTGCGGTCCAACTCTTTTACCAAACGGTCGTTGATATGTCTTGAAGTCACATATTTACCCTCTTTTCCGAAGAACGGAGAGTCGTTGACGGCAAACACCATGCTCATGGTTGGTTCGTCGATGGCGATAGGAGGTAGTGGCTCCGGATTTTCTATGCTACAGATGGAATCCCCGATCTCGAAGTTCTCGATGCCAACCAATGCGCATATCTCGCCACAATGGGCTGATGAGACTTTGGCCTGTCCGAATCCTTCAAACACGCGCAATTCGCGTATTCTGGATTTGACGATAGCTCCGTCTCTCTTTACCAATGCAACGTCTTGGTTCTCCTTCAACTCGCCGCGGTGGATACGACCGATGGCGATACGTCCTACGTAAGAGGAGAAATCGAGGGATGTGATCAACATCTGAGGAGTTCCTTCCAAAAATGGAGGCTCTGGAATGTATTTGATGATGGCATCCAATACCGGAGTGATGTCGTTTTCGCGAGGCTCCTTCCAGTCGTTAGACATCCAGTTGTTCTTTGCCGAACCATAGATGGTAGGGAAGTCTAGCTGGTCTTCATTGGCGTCCAAGCTGCACATGAGGTCAAAAACTTCTTCCTGAACTTCGTCCGGACGACAGTTTGGCTTGTCCACCTTGTTGATGACAACGATAGGTTTCAATCCTATCTGCAATGCCTTCTGAAGTACGAAACGGGTCTGTGGCATTGGGCCTTCAAATGCGTCTACAAGAAGAAGGACGCCGTCTGCCATGTTAAGCACACGTTCTACCTCACCTCCGAAGTCGGAGTGTCCGGGAGTGTCTATGATGTTTATCTTATAATCTTTGTATCGGATAGAAACGTTCTTTGAAACGATTGTGATACCCCTTTCCCTTTCCAAGTCGTTGTTATCGAGTATGAGCTCGCCGGGCTTTTCGTGGTCCTTGAACAACTGACCGGCCAATAACATTTTGTCGACTAAAGTGGTCTTTCCGTGGTCAACGTGAGCAATGATTGCTACATTTCTAATTTTTTGCATCTCTATCTACAGAATTATATTTTAGGGCGCAAAGGTACGCATTTTAATTGAAAGATAAGAATTTAGAATAAAAAAAATGAAGAGATTTCTAAAATGGGATCTCTTCATTCTATGTTTCGTTCTGATATAGAGAACTCTCTTTATAAGAAAAGCCAATGCATGATGAAATAGAATCCCATGGCCATGGCGGCACTGACAGGAATGGTAAGCAGCCAGGCTGTGAGCAGCTCCAGTGTCACTCCCCAACGTACGGCCGAGAGCCTTTTCACGGATCCGACGCCCATGATGCTACCTGTAATCACGTGCGTAGTACTTACCGGAATTTTCATTAGTTCGGTAAGAAAGAGAGTAAGTGAGCCTGCTGTTTGTGTGCAGAATCCCTCTAATGGAGTAATCTTCGTAATCTTGTTGCCCATTGTCTTCATGATTTTCCAGCCTCCGGACATGGTTCCTACTGCAATGGATGTGAAACAGAGTACCGGCACCCAGTCATGGATGTCATGTATGTCTGTCAGTTGCATCCAGTGTGGAAGTGTGGATGGGTCGTCCAGGCAAGAGTTGTAGGAGATGAGGGCGGCGGCAATGACACCGATCTCTTTCTGTGAGTCGTTCAGCCCGTGGGTGATGCTGAGTGTGGCGGAAGAGAACAGCTGGACTCTCTTGAACCATATGTCGGCTTTGTGCGGCTTGCTCCATCTTGCCAGATGCAAGGTGAGTATTGTAATCAGGTTTCCTCCTATCATACCGATGAGCGGGGCGGCCAGGATGAAGGCGGCGATGATGCCTACCGTCTCCAGATGCACGGCTCCGAACCCGGCGGCGGCTATGCCTGCTCCGGAAAGACTGCCGATGAGTGTGTGCGAGGAAGAGGATGGAATGCCAAACCACCATGTGATGAGGTTCCATGTGATGGAAGAGATGAGTGCTACGAAGATGATGGGAAGGATGTCTACGCCATTGTCCTGCACCACAATTTTTGATACGGTGTCGGCAATTCCGAATTCACCGATGATGTATTTCGCAATGAAGAAGGCTACGAAGTTAAAAGCTGCAGCCCAGAGCACTGCTTGCAGTGGCGTCAGAACTCTCGTCGTCACGACGGTTGCTATTGAGTTTGCCGCATCATGAAATCCGTTGATGAAGTCGAAAACGGCGGCAAGGATGATAATTCCAATTAGAAGGGTCATGTTTTATGCGTATTTCACGATTATGTTCTTTACCGCTTTCGAAACCACGTTGGCCATGTCTGTTGTATTCTCCAGGTACTGCATGATTTCCTTTAACTTGATGATTTCGATGGCGTCCTTCTCGTTTTGGAAGAGCTCGGTGACGTAGTGTTCGTATATGTCATCGCCTTCGTTCTCGAGGTCGTGCAGTTTGGTGCAGTATTCCAATGCGCGGTAAGGCTTTTTGGGGATGTTCTTCAGTTCGTGAAGGATGATGTCGATGCTTTCGCAGCATGCCAACACAATTTTCGTCATGTCGATCATCTTGTCCGGAATTGATTTTGGTTGGAACAGCACTACTCTTTTTGCGGAGGAGTTGATGTAGTCCAATACGTCATCTAGCCGTTCGCAAAGGGTGTGGATGTCTTCCCTGTCAAAAGGGGTGATGAATGTATCGTTGAGTTCTTCGAAGATGTTGTTCGTCAATCCGTCGCACATGACCTCCTGTTGCTTAATCTTCTGGAAAATCTCTTTTGCTTTGACCCTGTCGTCTGTTTGCGCAAATTCGACGAGCAATGTGGCTGCAGTGTGCAGGCAGCTTCCTACCTCAATGATTAAAGGGAAGAACTTGTTCTCTTTTGGCTTCAAACAAGAGAAAAGTGAATTTATAGCCATAATTTATATATTATAAAGGACGCACAAAAATACGTCAAAAAAAGTAAAGATATATGTTCGAAAACTCTTTTTTGTGCCTTCTCGAATTAATATATTGATATGTAGCCTGTTTCCTGCTGCTTTGTTGAAGAGTAGGGGAGTCTGATGGGGAAAATGAGGAAGTCTTTTTCGTTTGATAATCTGTTTCTTGCTTCAAGGGAGATGTGTTGCTGGCAAAAGGCAGAATCGGAAGGTTTCATGTTGGTGACACTTTCTCTCCTGCCTTTGTGGTTTGTTGAATTATTGGTTTGTTATGTCAGTCGTTCCCGCCTTTCCGTATTTTTTTCTCTATGTTCTCTTTCTCTGCTAGTTTGGGAATTTCCAGTTGGAGGGCTTTCCTCCAATAGCAGATGGCACTGTCTTTTTTTCCTTTTGCAAGAAAGGCGTCTCCCGCAATCTCGTATGTTTGGAAGAAAAATGGGTTTGTCTGTGTGAAATCCCGGATTGTCTTGTCCGGAATGGCAATCTTGTCTTTTATGTTTTCCCGGAATATTTTTTTTGTATGTCTGAATCCGAGGAATTTTGCAAATTCCGGAGTGTTGGTCAGCGTGTCTGCTTCTACCTCCAAGCTGTGGTCGTATATCTCTTCGGAAGGGTTTGCCTTTTTGAAGATCTTGTTCAGGTCGTAAGCTACGAACTTGCCTAGCTGCCAAGGTGAGGTGGATACCCACATGATGCCCTTCTCCGGCTTAAAGACCACAGAGTGGTGGCCAATGAGTTGGTTGATTGCTTTTTCGTTGCCCAGTCCGATGTTGGCACCGTTGAGGCCTTTGGTGTCTCGGAGTATGTCGACCGCTTTTTTATAGTTGATGGGGCAGTTGGACTCCATCAGCTGTTCTGTCCTTTTTTGTCGGTACGGGCTGTCTGATGTGCGGATGTTCTCTTGGTTGCGCTCGTCGCCGGCGAAATCTTCGCTTTGGTAATGGTTGGCGCAGACGAGCGAATGGGTGTCGGGTTTGTATAGCGAGGTCTTTTCCGTCGATTTCTCGATGACGGCCGCTCTTCCGTCTTTGGCCGATCCGATGAGGAGCGACTCCGAAACGAATGTATGTGCGCTGTCGGCAATGGCATAGGCCTCTTCTATGGTCGATGCGTATTGCAGGATTTTTCTGGCCAAGATGGAGATTGGCATGGCAGAGGAGGTGGGCATGTCGGATTTTGCGGCGTTCAGCGTCACGGTCAGTCCGGCCTCGTTCATTCCGGAGAGGACGCCGATCATTCCGGCCCAGCCTACCATTGCGAATTTGTATCCATGTTCGGGATTGCAGAATGTCACGGTTTTGTTGCGGGCAAACTCGTCGCCCATGTAGAAGTCGAAGTTTCGCCCGATGATGAGTGTGCCGTCTTCACTCTTGTCTTTCCAGGCGGCGAATGCGGTGCAGCCCACCAGCATGTAGTCTTGCATGGCGTGGCCTACGTCGTGGGCGGCGTGATAGTTGAGCTGCCGTTCGTAGGGGGTGCCTATGTAGTCGAATTCATGCGAACATTCGAGGGATTCCCCATATATCTCCGTTTTGTATTCCTGTGGTATGTATTCGCTCAGGTCTCGGTTGAAATATAGAATCATGTATTTTAAAAAACGCACGTATGTTTGGGAAGGGATGAGCTCGTTAATCTGGTCCACAAATACTTTTTCTTGGAAATACATGAGGTTCTTCTCCAGTTTTCCCAGGGCAATGCCTCTCTCTATGTCCGACCCTTCGACGTAGACTTCATACAACCCGCTCTCGCTCTGCCTGATCCAGTTGTTGCCGATGGCATAGTAGCCGTCTTTTGACAATACGGAGTCTTTGGCTGCCGTAGGCATTGAGGGGACGGGTTCTTCTATGTTTACTGCAATGTTGAAGTAAACGACAAACCCTATTAGGAGTAGGCATAGGATGCCTATGGTGAATGCGAATATTTTGAAAACTTTCTTCATTTTGTTTGTATCTATCTCCGGTGCGTTGTGTCCGGGCTGTTGGTGCAAAGATACAAAAAAGGCTGCTCTTTATAAAGAGCAGCCTTTTTGATTAGTATATGATGCTAAATTAGCAAGCCTTACCGTCGCTACCAAGAACGTTGATGATCTTGTGAGTGTACATCTTCTTCATGTTGTCACGAGCTGGGCCGAGATACTTACGAGGGTCGAATTCTCCTGGTTTCTCAGCGAAAGTCTTACGGATGGCAGCAGTCATGGCCAAACGGCTATCAGAGTCGATGTTGATTTTGCAGACAGCTGATTTTGCAGCCATACGCAACTCCTCTTCAGGAATACCAACTGCATCTGGCAATTTGCCACCGAATTTGTTGATAGTGTCAACTTCCTCTTGAGGAACTGAAGATGATCCGTGAAGAACGATAGGGAATCCTGGCAACTTAACCATGATTTCATCCAATACGTCGAATGCCAATGGAGGAGGAACCAATTTGCCTTCTGCGTTGCGAGTACATTGTTCAGGTTTGAACTTGTATGCACCGTGAGAAGTACCGATAGAGATAGCCAAAGAGTCAACACCCGTCTTAGTGACGAAGTCAACAACCTCTTCTGGTTTAGTATAGTGGCTCTCTTCTGAAGCAACTTCGTCTTCAACGCCAGCCAATACGCCAAGCTCGCCTTCTACAGTAACGTCATATTTGTGAGCGTATTCGCATACCTTCTTTGTCAAAGCAACGTTCTCTTCGTAAGGAAGGGAAGAACCGTCGATCATAACAGATGAGAAGCCCATGTCAACGCAGCTCTTGCAAAGTTCGAAAGAATCACCGTGGTCCAAGTGAAGCACGATCTGTGGTTTTTCCCAACCTAACTCCTTAGCGTACTCAACAGCGCCTTCTGCCATGTAACGAAGCAAAGTCTGGTTTGCGTATTGGCGTGCACCTTTTGATACTTGAAGGATAACTGGAGATTTAGTTTCAGCAGAAGCCATAACGATAGCTTGAAGCTGTTCCATATTGTTGAAGTTGAATGCAGGGATTGCATATCCACCCTTTACTGCTTTAGCGAACATATCTTTGGTGTTCACCAAACCCAATTCTTTGTAACTTACCATCTTTTTGAATGATTTTTAACGTGTTAAATTTTATTCACGCAAATATATACAAAATTGGACAATAAAAAGGCAAAAAGAACGCCGAAAAAAACGCTTGACTTTTGTTTTTGTTTGTCCAACTTGTGATAGTTGCTGTTTTGTTATCTGATTTTTATTGATAGACAATCTCTCTGGAGATATTCTCTATTTGTTTCCCATCCCTGAAGATGTTGCATCTGGTCCAGTTGCCGTGTGTGTCATATTGGTAGTTGTATAGGTATCCGTTCCAGTCTTCGGAGATATGTCCTTGTGTGTTGTAGCTGATTTGTCTCTTTTCGTTTACGGATTCTGCACCGTCCTGGGTTTTGTAGGTGAACTCTACCATCTGCCCGCCGTCATATTTGAGGTTGATGTGGGTCTCTGTCTCTCCTTCTTTGAAGACGGCTTTCTTCAACATTCCTTTCTTGTTGTACGAGTATTTTGTGGTGCCTTTGGTTTTGTGGTCCGGATATTCTTTTGTTGTCTGGATGGTTCTCCCGTTTTCGTATTCAAACCGGATGATGGTGCCGTTGCTTAGCGTTTCCTGTGTGAGCTGGTTGTTGCCGTCATATTGGTATTTGGTGGTGTCTGTCCGGTTGTTGTATGTTTTGGATATCTTCTTTGATACGTTTCCGTTTGCATCGTGTATATAGGTGTACATGAAGTCTTTCTTGTTGCCTTGTGCGTTCTGGAAGTTGTGTATCTCTGTCAGCGTGTCGCCATAGTTGAAGAGGATGAGTGTGGTCTCGTCGGCTAGGATGCTGTCTCCGTCCATGAGCGTGCTGTGCCGTCCATATTTCAGCATATTCCCTTTTGCGTCGAGGGTGTATGTCTCCAGACTTTTCTCGAAAGGGGATGTCTCGCTTTTTGTGATGATGTATCCTTTTTCGAACAGAAGTGTCTTTGTGTAGTATTCGTTCCTGTTGATGGTGACGTTTTTGATCTCTTTTGGGTATGATCCGTTCTCCTGGTTGTATTGGTCAATGAAGTTGCTTCTTTCCGTATTTCTAAGAAATCTTTTCTCCAACATCATGACCAAATCTTCGGATTTATAACCTACGAACTCTTGTGACCAAACACAAGTATTTGTAAATGTGATAAGTAGAACGAATAAGAATTTCATTACCATTGTTTCTTTTTTTGATTTTTTCCTTTTTCTCGTTTCAAAAAGTGTGCGAATATACTTTTAGTTGGCGATTTTTCAAAATCTGCTGTTGGGAAGATAGACAATTTCTCCTAGATGGGAGGCTAATGCGCGGTTTACTTTTTGTAATGTCTGTAGCTCGGTCATGATGGCGATCAGTTCGTCGTTTCCCATCGGTGTCTTCAGCTTGTCTTGTAGCTCTTTTATCTTATGGGAGATTACCTTGAATTTGAAGTCCATCACGACACGGGGCACCAGTTCGAACAGACGGTTGCCGTCTGTCTCCAGTTTCTTCGTTTTGTTGTGTATCTTGCTCAGTTGGTAGGGCTCGGCAACGAGGTCGGAGGCCGCCTTGCTGATGGTAGGGTTTTCGTGATAGATGAAATATCGTTCCGCCTTGAATCCGGAGGTGTTGTCCATCTGCTCTATGGCTTCGTCCATCATCTGTCTGAAGGTGGGGTCGCTTAGAGTGAGCCCGTCGTTGGCGAGCTGTTTTTCTACGTATTTGATTACGGAGAGGTTGGTGAAGGAAGGTTCGTCTTCCTCCTCTTTTCCCGTCTCTTCATCGTCGGTTTTGTTTTCGTTTTCCACCTCGCACATCACTTTTTCTCCATATCTGACCACGAATTGAATGATGTTTTTCTCCTCCTCGTAAAAGCAGCCCGATGCTTCCGGCTGTCTCTCTTTTTGTTCGTCGGCGGTAGGTGTGGTGGTTTGCGAGTCTCCGGCGAAAGGAGCCACCTCCTTTTCTTTGGAAAGGAAGGAAGGTGTGCTGGCCGTCGGGTTTTTTATCTTCTCGATTTCCTGTTCCAACTTGGCGCTGCGCACCTTGTCTATCTGCGCATAGAATATCTTCTCGTCTGTCTCCAATATTCGGGAACACTCCTTGACGTAAACGGAGCGTTTGATGAGATCGGGAATGACGGCGATGGTGTTGGCTATGTCAGATATGAGTTGGGCCTTCTTTATGGGGTCATGTCTGCACTCTTCTAGGAAGTGCGTGGTTTTGAAGAGGATGTAGTCTGTCTCGTGTTCGTTGAGATAGGCTATCACATCGGATGCGTTGTTTTTTTGGGCGAAGGTATCGGGATCGTCTTCCGGAGGAAGTACGACCACTTTCACGTTCAGTCCCTCTTCCAACAGTAGTTTCCCGTTCTTCAGTGCGGCGTGTATGCCGGCGGAGTCGCCGTCGTACAGCATGGTCACATTTTTGTTCTCCTCGTTTCTGTCCGTATCTACGGATGGCAGTATTCTACGCAGCAGACGTATCTGGTCTGTTGTCAGTGCGGTTCCGCAGGGGGCTACTATGTTTTCCACGCCGGCTTGCACCATGGAGATGACGTCGGCATATCCTTCCACGATGTAGCATTTCTTTTCCCTGATGATGGCGTTTTTCGCGAAATAGACGCCATAGAGTACTTGGCTCTTATGGTAGATGTCTGATTCGGGGGAGTTCTGGTATTTGACCTGTTCGTCCTTTTTTATGGCGCGGCCACCGAAGGCGATTACCTTTCCGGATATGGAGTGGATGGGAAAGATGGCTCTTCCGTGGAAACGGTCTATCACGTAGTTGTTCTCTTTGACGATGGTGAGTCCCGTTTTTTCGAGGTAATCCAGTTTGTAGCCTTTCTTCTGGGCTTCTTGCGTGTACTCGTCCCTTTTGTCGATGGCATATCCTAGCTGGAACTTTTTGATGATGTCTTCCCTGAATCCGCGGTGAAGGAAGTAGCTCATGCCTATCGCTTTGCCCTCTACGTGGTTGAGGAGGTTGCTGGTGAAGTGTTGCTGTATCCACTCCGTGACGGCCATCAGGCTCTCCCTCTCGTTCCTTTTTTGAATCTCTTCGGGCGTCAGCTCCTTCTCTTCTATCTCTATATGGTATTTCTTCGCAAGAAACTTTAAAGCCTCGAAATAGGATAGGTTTTCGAGCTCCATGATGAAGTTGACGGGATTTCCGCCCTTTCCGCAACCGAAACATTTGCAGATGTTCTTTGCCGGTGATACGGTGAAGGAGGGCGTCTTTTCGTTGTGGAACGGGCATAGACCGATATAGTTCACTCCTCTTCGTTTGAGGGTGACGTAGTCGGAAACGACATCCACGATGTCTGCCGTCTCGAATATCTTATCTATGGTCGCTTTGTCTATCATCTCTTGTTTTAAAATGCCGTCTCCTTGATTGTTTGACAGTCAGCCGGAACGCTGTCCGAAGGATTTTCTTTTCTTGAAAACCTCGTATGGTTTTATCTCCTTTTGTCTATGAACTTGATCGGTTTCCTGCTCATCTGAGGAAACATGACGGCATGTATGGCCTCCGGCGATTCGAATGAAATGGAAGGCGCCACGCGGACTTTTGCACGGAAAAGATCTTTGATCTCTTTCTCGAACTTGTCGAATCGTTCGGTGTCTATGGTTGTCCCGATGCGTATTAGAATGTCGTCTGTTCCAATCTCGTTGGTCGAGACCTCTATCACGTAGTTGCTTACTCCTTGGATGTCGTCAATGACATCATATAAGGAGGATGGATAGAGGGTTGTTCCCTTATATTTTATCATCTGTCCTTTTCTTCCCACTACGGAGCTGAGACGCATCGTGTTCCTTCCGCAAGAGCAAGGCTCGTTGTGGTGGTAGCACATGTCGCCCGTTTTGAATCGGATGAGGGGCATGCCTTCCACACCTAGGTGGGTGATGGTTACCTCTCCTGCCTCGTGGTCGGCAACAGGCTGGTTGTTGTCGCCTAGAAATTCTGCGATGATCAGCTCTGGTTGCAGGTGACCTCCTTGCCCGGCAGTGCATTCGGAGAATCCTGTCTGCATCTCTGTGGAGGCGTATGTCATGAACAGTTGCAGTTCCGGCCATCGGTCATGTAGCTTCTGGCTGAGCGTATTGAATGAGAAATCTTTGTTTCTTAATGCCTCTCCGATGCAGACGGCCTTTTTTAGCGAACAGTTATGGTAGTCAATGCCGTGGGCTTCCGCATAGTCTATCAGCTTCATCAGAAAAGAAGGTACGGCCATGCAGCAGGTAGGGTGCATCCGTTGGATGGTGTCCCATTGCAGTTCCGGAATCCCGTTTCCTACGCGTATGATTCCCGCTCCCAATTCTACCGCACCTAGGAAATAGGCTAGACCGGCCATGAAACGGCGGTCGATGGTGGTCATCAGTTGTATGGTGTCGTCCTTCGTCAGTCCGGCGTTGGAGAACGTCAGGCTCTCGTTGTAGGCCAGCCTGTCAAGGTCGTTCTTTGTCAGCCCTACCGTGACGGGGTCGCCCAAAGTGCCGGAGGTGGTTACAATATCTGTAATGTCGGACATGGGAACGCAGAAGAAGTCTTTGTTGAATTCCTGCAGCTCTTTCTTCGTCGTGACAGGGACTTTCTGTAGGTCGGCAACCGTTTGGATATCTTCAAATCGGATATTTTTCTCTTTGAATAATTTTTTATAATAAGGAGAGTGCTCCTTCATATACATCATTTGTTTCCGCAGAAGTGCGTTCTGAAAATCTGCGATTTCTTTTGCAGATTTAAATTGGATTTCGGAATTCTTGTTCATTATGTTGTTTTATTTTACAGGGTTCCATAATGGGGAACGAATGTTTTTTCATTATAGAAATGCCCTGATGATGTAATTTTTTTTTGAGAAGGAGAAAATCCTGTTGTGAAGAAGAAATCTCCGCCTTTTTCCAAAATGCAAAGATAACCCACCTCCGGTCAAGTTGGCAAGAAAAGTGAGTTTTTTATCAAGATATCCTGCTTCCTCGTTTCTTGGCAATAACGTAAGCGACGGAGAATGTTTTCTTTGCCTGAAAAACAGGAAAGTAAATGGGGTGTCGGATTGCTGAAAATTTTAATTGAAGAAAAAATGATTAATCCGCTTGTTGTTAAAAAAAAATGAATATATTTGTGATTCAATATCATGAGAACCAAATCGAAGTCATTCCTTTTTTTATTGGAGAATGGCCTTTTTATATAGAAAATATGAACCATAAATTTTACATTTGTCTGTTGCCATTATTCCTTTTGGCAGCGACGAGCAATGCTTCTGTAGTTATTAATGAGATGATGGTCAGAAATGTGTCGTCTCATATCAACGAAGACTTCAATTATGAAGGTTGGGTGGAGTTGTACAACTCGGGAGCAGAATCAGTAGACCTCTCCGATTGTTATTTTTCAAACACGTCTTCCAATGTATATCTTTGGCAGAGTGGAGTGGCAGACCTGACATTGGCGCCGGGTGCATTCGCTGTTTTCTATTTTGATGAGATGGATCTTAATAACCATGCTTCTTTCAAACTGGACGCAGATGGCGGACTTCTCATCTTGTCCGACAAAAATGGCAATCAACTGGATAAGGTCTCTTATCCGAAACCTTACCGGAATGTCTCTTATGGAAGGACGGAAGATGGTGGCGCCAACTTCGGATTCTTTGTCTCTCCTACGTTGGGAGTAACCAACGGCGGTTCCGTTGTCGCATCCAAGCAGACGGTGGCACCTACATTCAATTTGGACGGCGGTTTCTACTCGTCGGCACAGACGGTTGCCATCCTTTCCGCGAATGCTTCTGCCAAGGTATATTATACGACGGATGGGCGGGAGCCTGACGCACAGACGGGCACGCTCTATTCGTCTCCGATACGTTTGGAGTCCAGCGCTCCTCTGCGTGCCATTGCTGTTGCCGATGGTGAGTTGGTCAGTGACGTGGCTACTGCCTCTTATTTCATAGGGATAGATTCCATCCCCACCTCCATCCCCGTTGTCTCGTTGGTGGCAGAACCCGATATGCTTTATGGTGACCAGATAGGTATTTTGGTGGTTGGGAAAAACGGATTGCCGGTTCCTTCTAAATGCGGAAGTTCGGATGTGAATGCCAATTATATGCATGAATGGGACAGACCCTGCAATTTTGAGTTCTTCGATGAAAAGGGTGCTGAACAATTAAACCAGGAGGTGAAGGTGGGTGTCTTTGGCGCATGTTCCAGAACGAAGGCCATTAAGTCTATACGCGTGAAGGCGAACAAGATTTATGGCAATAACAAATTGAACTATCCTATTTTTAAGGAGAAACCTAATCTGAAGTTGAAGAGTGTGGTGCTCCGAAATTCAGGAAACGATTTTGCCCGTCTGTTCTTCCGCGACGCTTACTTGCAGACATTGGCGGCAAGCCATATGGATCTTGACCATCAGGCATATCAGCCGGCTGTGATTTTTGTGAACGGCAAATATTATGCGATGTTTGGCATCAGAGAGCGTACAAACAAGGATTTCTTATACTCCAATTATGCTTTGGATGAGGACGAATTCTGTATAGAGGAGTCTACCAACCAAGCGGATGAGTGCGGTGACTACCAGTCTGTCGTTGATCTCTCCAACAGTGGCAATATGGATGCTCCCGATATGTTCGGAAAGATAGACGAGTTGATTGATGTGGATGAGTTCCTGAACTATTTTATGGCTCAGATATATTTCTGTAATAACGACTGGGCGGATGGCAACATCAAGGCTTGGAAACGTAATGGAAGTGGAAAGTGGCGTTGGATCATGTATGACACGGACATGACTTTCTCCTTGTATAGCGACTATCTGAATACGGATGGATTTTCTAATGCGACAAAGAGCTCTGTCTTTGCCAAAATTTTGAATAATGGGGAGGTGAAAAACAGATTGATGAATAAGTTTGTCTATCATCTGGGAACCACTTTCACACAAGAACGTTCAAGCCATATTCTGGATAGTCTTACGAATAAAGTGAGGAAGGAGGCCAATTATTTTTTCAGGTATCTGAAGTCGATGAATAAGTTGGAGGTCTCCTCTTGGGAAGACGAGATAGAGAAGGTCCGTAATTTTGCGGCTGCCCGTGAAGAGTATGTC